>Ga0310690_10011731_pt1 | contig 10797 bp, 11 predicted proteins | sample AusTroGonzalo_MG_2_FD_207661 | JGI IMG/M metagenome (GOLD analysis project Ga0310690, IMG submission 207661) | Bovine rumen microbial communities from tropical cattle in Woodstock, Queensland, Australia - Gonzalo_04 (v2) (version 2) | ecosystem: Host-associated > Mammals > Digestive system >...
CGTCCTATGTGCTTTGCAAAGATATTACTTTTTTTTTCTGTATCAAAGATATTCTTACCTTTTTTACCCTTTGTTCCCCTTTCTGTAATGTCTTAATAGCATAATGCCCTATTGACGGTAGCCTTTAAATATGGTAATTTACCGAATCTCGCTCTATATAAACTCTGTCTGCTTTTAGTTGTTCGCCCATAAACACCGCAGCTTTTGACTGGAATGTTTCTGCCTGTTCCGTAGTCAGGAAATAGGTTGTTCCTCCTGCCGAGATGTGTTCCAGCATCTCAGGATGGCGACTGAGGTAGTCCTTCAGGCTTTGTGCCACATAGCAACCTTGCTCGATGATATGCACACCCTCTGGCATGAACTGGCGAATCTTGCCAAGTAGCAGAGGATAGTGCGTGCAGCCAAGGATGACGCTATCAATGAGGTTGTCGCGACGGAAGAGGTTGTCTATGCGCTGACGGACAAAGTAGTCAGCCCCCGGGCTGTCGTATTCATCGTTTTCCACAAGAGGAACCCACATTGGACAAGCTTCGCCCGTAACCTGAATGTCTGGGCTCAGCTTGGCAATCTCCAACTCATAGGTTCGGCTGCGGATAGTGCCTGGGGTGGCCATAATGCCAACATGACGACTCTTCGAGATGTCGCTCACGACCTCAACGGTAGGGCGTATCACGCCAAGCACCCGTCGCTTTGCATCAAGCTCCGGCAGGTCTTTCTGCTGAATGGTGCGCAAGGCCTTTGCCGAAGCTGTATTGCAAGCCAGTATTACTAAGTGGCATCCCTGCTCAAAGAGGTAGCGAACTGCCTGGAGGGTAAACTCATAGACGATGTCGAAGGAGCGTGTGCCGTATGGCGCTCTGGCGTTGTCGCCAAGATACAGGTAGTCATACTGCGGCATTAGCCTGCGAATCTGTCGCAGGATGGTCAGCCCCCCATAACCGGAGTCAAAGACTCCAATAGGACCAACTCCCATTGAACAATGAGCATTGAGCATTCCCCTCCTAATGGAAGTTCTGGGTTATTCAGCAGTAGCCTCTTGGCCTTCTTCTGTTTGAGCAACAAGCCCGAGCTTTTGCCGAATCAGCTCTGTCACATCGACACCTATATTGGAGTTGATGAAGGGGCAGCTGTTGTTGTCTGTGTTGAGAATGCAGGCGTAACCGTACTCCTGACCTACTTCAAGCAAAGCCTTGTTCAGACGATTGGAGGCTTCCTGCATCAGTTCCTTCTCTGCTTGCGAAAGCAATTCCTGTGACTTCATGCGGAAAGCAACACCAGCATCCATAAGTTTCTGAAGCTCTGCCTGTCGCTTTTGCATAATGGCCTGCGGGAAGTCCTTCTGTCCTTGCAGGAAGTCGACGAACTTGCGTTGGAATTCCTCTTCGCCCTTGAGTGCTTCTGCTTCGTACTTCGTTTTCAGAACCGCAAGGTCCTGCTTTGCCTTCGTGTATTCCGGCAACTCCTGTAGCACTTGTTCGTAGCTAAAATATCCAATCTGTACTTGTGCCGAAGCAGCAACACAAAACAGCAGGAACGGGAGAATGAATGACAAGCGTTTCATCGGCTTGAAGATTATAAGTTATTTACTGTATGCCTAATTCTTTCTTAACCTGATCAGAGATGTCTGTGCTCAGAGATGTATTGACGAAGGGAATAACGCCGGCACTTGTATCAACGACATAAACGTAGCCGCCTGCCTCGCCAATTTTCTTTACTACAGCCAGAACCTTTTCGCTGATGGCAGTCATCTTCTCTGCCTGTGCTTTCTGAAGGGCAGCCTGATTGTCTTGATAGGATTGTTGCAGACGAGTGTAAAGGTCGTTTAACTCTTGTTCGCGACGCTGGCGAACATTCTCCAGCAGGTTGGCTTGTTCTTTCTGATACTCTTCGCCCTTCTTCTGCAGCTCATCCTGCATGAGTTTAATGTCGTCTTCATACTGCTTCTGCATGGCCTGAATCTCTTCCATTGCAGCTGTGTACTCCTTCATGTTGGGGATGATGTCTGCTGTGTTGAAGTGTGCGAACTTCTGAGCGCAAAGGCTCATGGGAGCCATCATGAGGATGGCAATCATAATCTTTTTCATAGTTTGTTTATTGTTTTTTAATTATATGTTTGCTTTTTTGTGTTCTGACTTTTTGTGTTGTTTAATTGTACCCAAGTTTGGAAAGCACCTCATTGGATATGTCTATCTTCGGGCTGGCAAAGATGATGCCAGCATCACTTGCACGGTCCAAAACGAGGCTGTATCCCTTTTGGTCGCAAATGTCCTTGACGGCATTGTATATTTCATCCTGAATAGGAGCCATCAGGCTTTCGCGCTTCTTAAAAAGCTCTCCTTCAGGACCGAAATACTTCTTCTTCAGTTCTGCGGCTTCCTTTTCCTTTGCAACGATGGCTTCCTCACGCTTGGTTTTCTGTTCTTCGCTCAGGAAAACGGCTTCCGACTGGTAGTTCTTATACAGGGTTTGTGCCTCTGTGGTCAGCACGTCAACCTCTGCCTGCCATTTCTTGCTCACCTGATTGAGCTGTTCGCTGGCACGCTCATAGGCAGGGATGTTCTTCAGTATGTAGTCCATATCGACCAGGGCAAACTTCTGTGCCCATGCAGATGAAGTGCCCAGCAGCACCAGCATCGCAATCAAAAATCTCTTCATAATAAACAGTTTCTTTATATTATATAATAATGTATAGGTTCTCTATTAGAATTCTTGTCCGAGGATGAAGTGGAAGTGACTTCCAGAATATGACTTGCTACCAAATACGCTATCGAAGCCGTATGCCCAGTCAATACCGAGCAGACCGACCATAGGCAGGAAGATACGGACACCTGCACCGACAGAACGCTTCATGTCCAAGGGATTGAAATCCGAGATGTTGCTCCAGGCGTTTCCGCCTTCAGCAAATACCAGACCAAAGATGTTGGTGCTGTTGCTCAGCATGAAGGGATAACGTAGCTCAACTGAGAAGCGGTCATAGGCATAGCCGGTTTCGCCTCTTGGTGTGAGCGAACCATTATCATAGCCGCGCATACCAATAGTTTCAGTTGCATAGGAAGTGCTGTATCCGCTCATTCCGTCACCACCGACATAGAATGTCTCAAAGGGCGAGCGCTTATTCTTGTTATAATGTCCCAAGATGCCAAACTCGGCACGTGTCATCAGGACAAAGCACTTGTCACCTCCGCTAAGGGCAGTAAAGGTGCGACTCTTGAACTTCCATTTATGGTACTCAATCCAGCGATACTTCTCCTGCATCTCCTTATTGTATGTCGGACTATTGCTGTTAGTGGCAAGGTTAGCATAGTCTTTCTTGTCGAAGAGGCTATATGGTGGAGTCAGCGAGACGTTCAACATAAATTCTGAACCCTTTCGAGGATATATCGGGTTGTCAGTACTGTTACGGCTGAGTGTCAATCCAAGACTGATGTTATTGCAGTTACCATTAGACATGAGGAAGTACTGCCAGTTCTTCAACATGTAGCGTGTATAACTCAGCTCCGCAGAAAGTGAGAACCAGTCATCAGGCCAGCGCAAACGCTTACCCCATCCGATTGACATACCGAAGAGCATCACATACTTGTCGGGGTCATAGTAGTTCTCGTAGTAATTATAGCTACTATTACCGTAGCCGTAAAGATAGCTGCTGTAGTAATTGTTATAGTAGGCAGAGTTATAGTATTGGTCGCTCACGTCTGTCTGCTTCGAGAAGAATGCGCTCAAGCTGAATGTGTTCGGTCGTTTGCCGCCAAACCAAGGATTCATGTAACTGACACTATAGGATTGGTAGTAACGTCCGTTGGTCTGTCCGCTGATGCTGAATGTCTCACTATTGCCCATAGGCATTACACCACGCCGCAATCCCCTCTTGCTGAAGAGGTTTGCCATACAGAAGTTGCTGAACTTGAGTCCGATGCGGCCTATAACGCCCGTCTGTCCATAGCCCAGCGAGAACTCTATCTGGTCGTTACTCTTGCTGGTGAGTCCCCAGTTGATGTCCACAGTTCCGTTTACTCGGTCTGGCTCAACCTTGGGGTCAACGTTTTCGTCGAAATGTCCAAGTGTGGCAATTTCACGATAGGAACGCATAAGGGCTTCTCGGGAAAAGAGGTCGCCAGGCTTGTTGCGGAGCTCTCGGCGTACTACATTCTCATAAACGCGGTCATTACCGCTGATGCGTACATGACTGATGTGAGCCTGTTGTCCCTCAAAGATGCGAATCTCCAAATCAACGGAGTCACCTACGATGTTTGTCTCAACGGGGTCAATTCGTGAGAAAACATAGCCATTGTTGTAGTATAGGTTGCTGACAGCATCTTCGTCGGCTGATAAACGGTCATTCAAAAGCTTCTGGTTATAGACATCACCTTTCTTCATGCGGAGCATTTGGTTCAGTCCCTCCGTGGGATAGAGTGTGTTGCCTATCCATTCTATATTCCGAATGTAGTATTTCTGTCCTTCCTCGACGTTAATATAGATGTTTACGTTCTGGTCGCCATAAGGAACAACACTATCTGCGATAATAATAGCGTCGCGATAACCCAATTCACCATACTTCGTAAGCAGGTTCTCCTTTGCCTCCTTATACTTCTGCTCTATGAACTTCTTGCTTCTGAACCATCCAGACATAGAGTGCTTGTCGTGAATCTTCTTCAATACACCTGGCTTGATGAGGTTACCTTTAATTTTCTGTGTGCTCAAGTTCTGGTTGCCAGAGATGAAAATGCGGTTTATCTTCACCTTGTCTTTCCTCTCCACATTGACATCCACGATAATCTTGTCGGGTGCTCCTGCATCATCTCGCTGGACAATGTTTATCTCAGCATTCTTGTAACCCTTCTCAGAAAAATACCTTTTTGCAAGAATCTTGGCGCGGTCAATCATGTTGGGTGTCAACTGGTTGTCCTTAACGAGTCCCAGTTTTTCCTTCAAGTCATCACGTTCATTCTTCCTGACTCCATTGTAGTTTATTTCCGAGATGCGAGGACGCTGGGTAAGTTGTATGTGCAGATAGGCTGAATCGCCGACAAGACTGTCAACACGGATAGCCACATTACTGAAGAGCCCATTGCGCCAGTAGCGTTTTACGGCTTTCGTAATCTCTTCTCCTGGAATTTCTATTTTCTGTCCTTCACTCAATCCGCTTAATCCGATAAGCAGATAGTCGTCATAGTTCTTCACGCCATCGATGGTAATCTTGCCAATATAGTATTGTCGAGGCGTGCGGCTATAGTCAATGTCTGGAGCCACTTCGCGTTGTACCACTTGCGAGAGCAGAGGTAAAAGCAGTCCGAAGAGACCTGTTATTATAAGGTATATCCTTTTCACGTTGTTTGCTGGAGTTTCTTAGTATTCGGTCAGCCTTTTGTCACTTGCTCTCCTGTCATACCGAAGCGTCTTTGCCTTTGTTGGTATGCTGCGATAGCCCTATGAAGTTCTTCCTCATGGAAGTCGGGCCAATAGGTGTCGCAGAAATAGAATTCGCTATATGCACATTGCCAAAGCAGGTAGTTGCTAATGCGAAGTTCGCCGCCGGTACGTATGAGCAGGTCTGGGTCTGTCATGAAGTTCGTTTCCAGATGGTTCGTGACGTAGTCCTCGTTGATGTCTTCTGGTGTGATACGCCCAGCCTGGGCTTCGCGGACGGCATCCCGCATGGCCTTTGTCAACTCCCAACGGCTGCTGTAATTAAGTGCTGTGACGGCTGTCATGCGTTTGTTGTTCTTGGTCTTCTCCATACATTCCAATACACGTTGGCGGGCAGGAGCCGGTAGCCTTTCGAGGTCGCCTATGTAGCGGAAGCGTATGTCGTTTTTCATGAATATCTCGTCTTCGAGCTTATCGACCACAAGCTGCATAAGCATTTGAACTTCTGCCTCGGGACGGTTCCAGTTCTCTGTCGAGAAGGTGTACATAGTCAAGTACTTAACACCAAGTCTTGCACATTCTGAGGTAATGCGCGTCACATTATCTACTCCCTGAAGGTGTCCGTTTGAACGGGGAAGTCCCTTTTCCTGTGCCCAACGTCCATTCCCGTCCATAATGATGGCGATGGATTCGGGGATATTGTTTCTGTCTAATTCAAAGTCCATATTGTTTTCTATTTCAATTGTTCAAATAATCTCTGTCCTTTCCCTTAGTTGTTGCATTTGCGATATTTTGGGAACATATCGTATGTAATGAAGAACATGGCAAAGCTGTAGGTATCCTTGTTCTTGAACATACCGCTTTTTATGCCATAGGGGTCTTTTAGTTGGGTGCCTTCTGGAGTTGCATCAAGCTTGTCGGTAGTGCTAAAGCGCATCGTCCACTCGAAACCGAGGTTGACGCGAGGTTTGACTTTATACTTCACACCTATGCCCAGAGGAATGTTCATTCCCGCACAAGCACCTGCTCCGCCGCCCATTCCGACCGTAATACCGAGTCCTGCCAGTATATACGGAGTGATGCGGCTGTTACCTTTATAGCCAACTCCTGTGCCGAAGCCCCAGAAGTTCAATTCAAACTGAGCACCTAAGTCCAGTACATTACGGGAGAACTTCACTTTGGTGGGAAGTCCCCCTTCGGCAGTCTTACTGGATGCATCAATAGGGATGAATCCATCGCTGCTGCCGTGAATGTGCCCAAAGGCAAGGTTGGTCTTGACAGCCATGCGTGGATTGAGAATGCGGCGAGCTGTAATGGCTCCCATAACACTAAGGTTGGCAAATGGTACGCCGTTGGCATCGCCCATGTAGAAGCAACCGCCAAGCCCGGCTCCCATGTCCATCTTGTACTCTACCTCTTCCTCCGCATGTGCAGCAATTCCGAAGAGCAGACAGCAGATGACTATTGCTGAGCGAACCCAAGTCTGTTCAGTCTTCCTCGCCATACTTGTGAGTTGGTGATAATCCAGATGAAGTTATTGTTGTCAACGACTGCTGTAATGCAACCGTCGATACCATTCAGTTCAGTGGGAGGGTAAAGCTCTGTGCCAATACGCCAGGTGATTCCGTAGTCCTGACTGACGTATATGGCATCGAGTGCTTTACGTGTGCCATCCAGCGAGGGACCGCCAAAGACGATACATTTGCCGTCGTAGGGCAGTAGGTTGAGGTAATTGAGCCGTGGGCATGGGATTGAATTGTCTGGGCTGATGGGGAAATATATCCATTCGGCATCTTCCTCATGGGTTTTCCAGCCTTCATTCCACATCTTGTACCAGACAAAACAATGATTGTACTTCTCTTTGTCATTTACATCTTCTGCATCTCTCTGTCCGAGCATAACCATACGGATGCTTCCGTTGTCTTGCTTCATGATGAGTGCTTTAATGCTATCGCCTGGCAACGAATCTGTCTGTGCTTTAGACTCAAGCTTATCTTCTTTCCATTCGTATTCTTCCGTATTATCTGCATCAACGGAGTGCCGCCATATCTTGCCTTCCGATATGGCATAGAAGTACTTGTCTGTTTTCTCTATAAGCGTAAGTGATGCAGAGTGAGTTGTTGCAGTCTTCTTCCACTTCTTGGCATCGATGGAATAAAAGACTTCGCCATTACCTGTACTGAGGTAAAGCGTGTCATTATGTTGGCGAAGTGTTTGCAGGTCGGCCGCAGAAGGGAACTTGATTGGCTGTCCTTCGTCGTTGGCAGTTCCCCAAATACCTTGTGCCTCTAATCCGGAGCGCTCGACCAGGACGGTATCTGTGCCATTCTTGACTCCGATGACCATCAGCTTATTGTTCAGGACGAAAGCCTTCATGTCCGTCAGGCTTTTTAGTTCCTCAACGTCCGCCTCACATTGTTTCCAAGAGAGAGAGTCGCCTTCCTGCTGATGTACGTTAACCCAGAAATGATATGTGCGGCTGCTTTGGCCGTCGTTGGAATACAGGTGGAGCTCCAGAGTGTCAGTCAGGTTAAGGCTGTCGGTGGAATTGTAGGCCGTCCATTCGCTGTTTGAGTTCTTTACGCGATATTCAATCATGGAACCGTCGAAGGTTATTGTCGCGAGGACAGCAGAGAGCAGACTGCCGTATGGCAGGGAGTCGCGGTTCTCGATGGTGTTGTTGCGATGATTGATGGTCATGGCGTAAGTGTTTCCCTGGAAGGAAGTGCTGGACGTCTTCAACTCTCGTTTCACGGTTCCCAAAGTCACGGACTTTATGTAACAGTAGTCATTCGATACGGCGACATCACTATCGGTGGAACATGACGATACCCAAAAAGGCAGTATCAGAAGTGCCAACAGCCAACGTGTATTCATATTTTTTCTTGCGCGCATAGCGTGTGTATGTTATTCGAGGTGCAAAGATACGAAGAAAATGGGAATTAAGAACGAAGAATTAAGAATTAAATAGGGTTGAAGTGCCTGTTTTAAGTTTAATTAGGGAATAAAGCACTTTGTGCAACACTTTTATTCTATGTTTTCAGAGTTTGTGGCGATAGAGTTGTATCGTGTGTCCGTCATAGTTTTGCTGGCTCTGAAGTTGCTCTTCTTTCAGTAAAGGAGCAACAGTACCATCCTCCAGACGGAAGGGGGCAGTCTCGATTCGGGCCTCGTCCCAAAGACCTGCATCGATGAAGCTTTGAAGCAGCTTGGCACCACCTTCGACGAGGAGACTTTGTATGTTGCGCTTGTAGAGGTCGCCAAGAATCTCCGCGATTGTTTCCTGTTTGTAAACGATTGTCGGGGTGCTCCCGTCCATCAAATGAAGGGTAGGGGGCAAGCTGTTGTGTCGGTCAATGGTAAGTCGCAAAGGATTGGCCCCTGACCAGTATCTGGTGGTTAGGGTAGGATTATCCAGTAGGGCAGTTCTGGTGCCGACAAGGATAGCCTGACTTCGAGCTCGCAACCGATGTACGAGTGTCTGTGTCAGAGCATTAGAGAGACGGACAGGCCCATCCTTGCCGATAAAGCCGTCCTCGCTTTGTGCCCACTTCAGGGTAATCCAGGGCCTGTGCTTCTGGTGGAAGGTGAAGAAATGTCTGTTCAGCTCCAGGCACTCTTCTTCCAAAACACCTACCACTACTTCGCATCCTGCATCCTGTAGTTTCTTGATGCCAAGCCCGTTGACCTTTGCAAAAGAATCGACACACCCTATCACTACGCGTGGAATACCGCTGTGTATGATGAGGTCGGCACAAGGAGGCGTCTTGCCAAAGTGGGCACAGGGCTCCAGGCTGACATAGATGGTGCTGCGGCTGAGCAGATGTTTCTCTTTCACGCTGGCGATTGCATTCACTTCTGCATGTGGCCCTCCGCAGCGACGATGATAGCCTTCGCCGATGATGCGACCGTCGCACACCACCACAGCTCCCACCATGGGATTTGGTGCAGCTCCTGCTTCTCCACATTGAGCCAACTGGATGCATCGCCGCATGAACTTTATGTCGTTTGCTAAAATTAATTCTTCATTCTTCATTCTTCATTCTTCATTTTTTTGTACCTTTGCAGCCGTTCCATCTATGCACCACGAACTATGCACTATGAACTTTTGGCTGCGAGATATGGCCCACATGAGGGACGGGCGCTTTATGAATTCATCATGCAGCACCGTTTTGGCCTGTCGCGTACAGATGTTCTTCTCGGCAAAGATACGACATTATCGGCAGATGACAAAGCAGAGTTGCAAATAATTATCGATAGAGTTGCCAATGGAGAACCTGTGCAATACGTTTTGGGTTGTGAGGAGTTTTGCGGAAGGTCGTTTCTCGTCACTCCAGATGTCCTTATCCCAAGACCTGAGACACAGCAGTTGGTTCATCTCGTAGAGCAGAATGTCGCCCCTGGCTCCAGCGTCCTCGATATCGGGACAGGTAGCGGTTGTATTGCTATAACGCTTGCCCTCGCAGGTTATCGTGTGTCGGCTATTGATGTCTCGGAAAAAGCACTTGCCGTTGCCCGCAAGAATGCCGAAAAGCTTGGTGCAGAAGTGGAGTTTAGGAAAGAAGATGTTTTCAGCGCGGTAGCAAATTCTTCACTCTTCACTCTTCACTCTTCATTCTTTTGTATTGTCAGCAACCCTCCATATATCTGCGAGAGGGAAGCGGCAGAGATGGAAGAGAATGTTCTTCTGCACGAGCCGCACCTTGCTCTCTTCGTGCCAGACGATGACCCGCTGCTCTTCTATCGTGCAATTGCCGACTATGGCCTGCTGCATCTTGAAGCCGATGGCTGGCTCTTCTTCGAGACAAATTGTGCTTACACCAGGCAGGTGGGTGAATTGCTCCAAAAGAAAGACTATAAGGAAGTGAAAATCATAAAGGACCAATACGATAAAGAACGTTTCGTATGCGCAAGAATGAAGTAGTGGAACTTACAAAGGAACAGGCCCTTGGCCGTGCTGCCCGCCTTTGTGGCGGGAGTGAGTATTGCACCTCTCAGATGCAGGAAAAACTTCTGTCGTGGGGTGTGTCAGATGCTGATGCGAATGACATTGTCGAATACCTTATTCATGAGAAATATATTGACAATATGCGTTTCTGTAGAGCCTATTGTCATGACAAGTTCCGCTACAGCCATTGGGGTCGCGTGAAGATAAGGCAGATGCTTCGCCACCTGCATCTGAGCGAGGATGAGATAACGGAAGGAATGTCGGTAATCCCCGAAGAGGACTACCTGCAGGTAATCTCCGATGCCCTTCGCGCCAAAGACCGCATCTTGCGCGACACAGACCCTTATCAGCGCAAAGGCAAACTTGTCCGGCATCTTCTCTCCCGAGGTTTCGAGATGGAACTTGTCCTTGATGCCGTCGATGAATGCCTGAAGCTGGAATGAGGTGTCTTGCCCTGAAAAACGTTGAATAAAAAAACGTTTTTC
>Ga0310690_10011732_pt1 | contig 10797 bp, 9 predicted proteins | sample AusTroGonzalo_MG_2_FD_207661 | JGI IMG/M metagenome (GOLD analysis project Ga0310690, IMG submission 207661) | Bovine rumen microbial communities from tropical cattle in Woodstock, Queensland, Australia - Gonzalo_04 (v2) (version 2) | ecosystem: Host-associated > Mammals > Digestive system >...
TTTTTTACGGTTTAAGTTGTTTCACGTGAATCGGGTTTGCGTTCTAACATAAAAACTTTCCCTTCGCAACATTTTGTGATACAATGACCTTCCTGAAAATGTTGGAGAGTGCTATGGTGATGATGACGAAATGGTTTGATACTTCCGATAAAATAGCTGCCGGTAATCACAACAGTTCTTTTATCTATAAAAGCATAAACATTGACGAGATGATTCCCGACGGGGTTTTAGAATCCTTGGACTTGGCAAAAGCCATGCCTTTGGCAGCCGTCGGTGTTCCCATGCAACCGAAAAAAGAGACTTTTGCTTTGATGACTAAAGACGGTCATTTGTCTGTTCGCTACTTTTTTCATTTTGACCCGATGGACAAACAAGTTAAAACCGTTGTCCGTTTCATATATGAGGGAGAGCCCGTTATTTTGCGTATAACAACGGAAGAATACCAGAAAGCAAAAAAAATCTTTGAGATGGGCATAAGAAAAAAAGAGGAACAGCAATCCTTATAAACAAAGGCGGTATCCGTTTTCGGTTGAGTGTATCGGGCTTTTATCGGACAGTTTTTCCGTCTTTAAACGCAACCTGTAAATATGCGTTTGTAACGTGTGAGTGGTAATGTTTTCGCCGTAGCCCCAAACATCTTGCAACATTTTGGTTTTATCGGCTTTTTGTCCTTTGGCTTTATAAAGGTAAAACAGTATTTCCGCTTCTTTCTCCGTCAGCTTTACCGATTTGGTTTTATCGGCATTAAACAGCAATCTTTGCACAGGGAAAAACAGCAGGTTTTTTATTTTTATTTCCGTTTCTTTTTTGTGATTATAGTCCGCAAGCAATCGGCAAAATCGGTTGGCAAAGTCATCAAATTTAAGCGGCTTTATAAACACTTGTTCGCCCTTTACGCTTTCATCTTCCGTCAAAAGCACGGGTAAGCAGGTTTTACGACGGCAAAAATCTTTGTAAAGGTTTGTATCGTCATCTATCACTATTGCATTAAAGGAAGTATGCAGAGCCACAATATCACGCAAAGAAGTACAGCAAACCGCCTGAGATATATCAGGCAAAGATTGTAACAGTTCCGTAAGCGTCTTTGCCAGCAATCCGTTTTTGCAATATATAAGAACCTTGTTTAACAACAATCAAAACCTTTTAATTATTACGCAAGAAAGGATATTGTTTCTTTTTGCTTGTATAAGGATTGATAAATTCAAAGGTCTTTTTCTCTATGGGAACATTCATTCGCACATTCTGCAAAGATATTACGGTTTTTACCCTTTTGGCATCGGTTATTTCCCAACCTACCAGCTGAAAATCCTTTGCGGAGAAAACAAGCGTCATCTTACCTGCCAAAGAATCTTCCGCCATGGCAACGGTTATACGCACTTGCAAATCATTTTTTTCAACGTCCAAAACTTTTATGCGAGGGTCTGAAAAAGAGGTCGTATCCTGAATAAGGAAAAACGCGGGAGTATCATCAAGCCCCAAATAAGTAACCTGTTCCAGCGAATCTTCAACATATATAACACTGTAACCGTCGGCAATAATTCTGGGCATTTCGGGGTCTTCATAAGTAAGCAACATTTTGTTCGGACGCAACAGTTTTAAATGTCCGAAAAAAAGCTGTTCGTTATTTGATGAAGTTTGGATAAAATCCGCATCTACGGATTGGATTGCGTTTAAAGATTTTTCGGCACCGGCTAAAATATCCGCATCAAAGGCAGGGCTTTGTTCGCCACCTGCGGCAACGGTTGCCCCGTTATTTGTTATTTCCTGTGCATAGCCCGTAACGGCTTGACAGCACAATGACAAACAAGCACCAAGGACAAACAAATTCAATTTTTTCACGGCAGCACCTTTCCTGTTAATTTTCATCAGGGAGCAAGACTTCCCTTTTTCCCGAACGATTGGCGGGAGATACGATACCTTCCCTTTCCATTCGTTCCACTATATCTGCGGACTTATTATAGCCTATACCCAAGCGACGTTGCAAGTAACTTATGGATACTTTTCTTTCACTGCGGACAATGGCAACCGCTTCGGCATAGACATTACCCTTTTCTCCGCCCATGGAAGTATTGTCAAAAACGCTGCCGCCGTCTGCGGAGCCGAAATCATCTTCCGGTTCTTTTATCACATCGTCCAAGTAATCAGGCTTGCCCTGAGCCCGCAAAGTGTTTGCTATCTTTTCCACTTCGGCATCGGACACAAAAGGACATTGAATCCTTTTCAGCGCTTGTCCCGGATAATATAAAAGCATATCACCTTTACCAAGTAACTGTTCCGCCCCCGATCCGTTCACAATCACACGGCTGTCTATTTTGGAAGAAACCTGAAAGCTGATTCTGGTCGGGAAGTTGTTTTTAATCACGCCCGTAATAACGTCAACAGAGGGTCGCTGTGTTGCCAAAATAAGGTGGATTCCCGCCGCTCTGGACTTTGCCGCCAAACGTTGCACGGCAAGTTCCGCATCTTTACCCGCCGTAGTCATTAAATCGGCAAACTCATCTATGATAATCACAATGTACGGATAAGTTTTAAGTTCCAAAGTTTGTTCGTCCATAATAGGATTGCCGTCAGAGTCAAAACCGATTTGTACTTTGCGAGTGAAAGATTCTCCGGACGCATTGATTTCTTTTACCTTTTGATTGTAATTTTCTATGTTGCGAACATTAAGCTGATTCATAAACTGGTAGCGTTCTTCCATCTCTCTTACCGCCCAATTCAAAGCAATAATGGCTTTTGCGGGTTCTATCACCACAGGCGTTAAAAGGTGCGGTATATCCTGGTAAATAGATAACTCCAACATTTTCGGGTCAACCATTATCAAGCGGCATTCCTCGGGAGATAAACGGTACAACAAAGATAAAATCATAACGTTTACGGCAACGGATTTACCGGAACCGGTAGAACCTGCCACCAATAAATGCGGCATTTGTGCAAGGTCTCTATAAACGGGAACACCACTTATATCTTTACCCAAAGTAAGCAAAAGTTTGTTGTTGCTGTCCGTAAATTCCTTGGCTGCAAGTAAGTCTTTTAAGTAAACCGTTTCTCTTTTTTCGTTCGGTATTTCCACACCCAAAACAGTTCTGCCGGGGATTATGGATATGCGTACACCTTCCACACCCATTCTAAGTTCAATCTCATCGGCAAGTCCTATAACTCTGTTGGCTTTTATACCTGATGCGGGGTTAAATTCGTATAGGGTTACCACGGGACCGGGTATTACCCTGCCCACTTCACCTTCCACTCTGTATTCCGCCAGCACCTCCTCCAAACGAGCCGCTCTTTTTGCCAATTCCTCCTCCGACAACGGCTTTGAGGGCTTTTGCGGCTCTGCCAACAGGTTAATACCCGGCAAAGCATAACCGCTTTCATTTTGTGCGATAATATCCGGTTGTACTTTCTTAACTTTGGATTCCTGCGGTTTTTTATCCTTTTTTAACTTTGGCAAAGAAATTTTGGTTTTGATACTTTCCTTTTTGCTTTTTTCTTCGGGCAAAGACAGGGATTCTGCAAGTTCGGAAGTAAATTCATTCGGCTTCAAAAGTTTCTTTACCAAATGCCAAACAAAAAGCATCATCATACCGAATGCGGTAATTACCTGCTTTAATACGTGCCAGAATTTAGCCCCTATCGCAAAACAAAATAACCAACCGCCTGCCGTAAAAATCGCAAGAGTCAGGACTTCGTAGGGTAAAAAGGCGTATTCTTTAAGTGATGAAAAATCGGTATGAAGGTGTAATGTATTGGTAAAAAATACTCCCACGGCACCGCCCCAACCTGCCACCATAGGCCAAACCGCCGGCAGTCCTGTTTCACCGAAAGCGAATGAAACAAGCAACATTGACGGTATGACCGCAAAAAGGCGGAAAATCAAAAAGCGAGGGCAAAAGCTGCGACAAATCCAAAAGCCCCATACAATGAAAGCCAAGCAAGGGAAGAAAGCGGAAAAGCCGAATATCTGCCACATAAAATCGGCAAAATAAGAACCTGCCGAACCGCCTATATTCAAAGTGTCGGATAACGTTGCCGTGTTTAAAGACCCGTCTGCAGGATTGTATGCAGAAAGGAATAAAAAGCCGGACAAGCTGAGCAGTATCAAAAAGATACCGAACATTTTGTATAAAACGTTCTTCAAAAAACTTCTTATTTCCTGAGGCAAAATATCTTCTTTTTTCGCCATACCGTCATTTTTCCTTTTTTCATATAAGCCTGAAAATACTTTGTGAAATGCTACCTTTTTTTTCTTAATTTTTAGTAAATCAAAAGCAAAAAATAACCCTCTCGAGCGATAAATCCGTTTCGCTTAAGAGGGCTTTTATCTTGTTAATTATATTTTGTTATCGGCTGTTGGTTTTATCAATAGTCGTTTCAACGGAAGTACACTTCTTTGTTTTTTTCGTTTTTTCAAGGTCATCAAAAAAACCTTCTGCGATTAAAGTATCCGCAACGTCCTTGTCCACCGCAACTTTAATTGCACCGCAAGAGTATACTACTTTGCCGTCAGACATATCAAGACCTGCCTCTTTACTGAAATCGGTAAGTTTTCCCTGTTCTCTTAATTTTCTTGCACCTATAACCATTCTTTTCCCTTTCTTATCAAATTATCGTTTTATTTTACCTGCATTTAGCACTAAGCATATCGGCAATAGCCAATCCGTATTGTTCCAAGCCGTGAGAAAAGGTCTGTTCCTGCCGATTAAACACTTCTGCTTGTTTTTCCGCTTTTGCAACCTCCGCTGCAATATCCAAAGGTACACTGTGCCGTTCCGAATCTTCCCGAACTTTGGACATTAAAGCAATTTCACCGGCAATATTGAATTTTAAAATATCCTTTAACAGCTCCATCGTAACGGCGGGATTACCCAAAGCCCTTACATAATGATGGTAGTTTTTGCCGTTTTTAAAACCTTCAACATCAGTCATAATTTCTTGCTTTACCTTAGCGGAAGTAAAAGCCGCAAGCCTTACCGCATCATCAACATCACCGTCATAACGCAAAAAGCGGTATTCATCTTCATTAAAACTTTTGGCATTAAACTTTTTTAAAGCACCGACCAACTCGGCTTCAAATTTTTTCTGATTAAAACTTTCCTTAACGTTATTTTCAGTAAACATAGAGTTTTTCCCCGTATTTTCCTTTATTACAACACGCATTCCGTGAATAATAACCTGTTTTAAACATAAATGCAAGTATTTTGTCTTATTTTATGTCATAAATAAGTGCATTTTCATCACAATTATCTATTTTGGGACAACGCAGGCAATCTCCAAACACTTTATGCGGCAGAGTTTCTTTTTCAACCTTATAAAAACCGCATTTTTCAAAAAAACCAACCTGATAGGTCAGGGTAAACAATCGTGATATACCCAAATTTTCTGCCTGTTTTTTTTGCCAATCAACCAAGGCACGTCCGAATCCTTTGCCTTTATAATCGGGTGAAACGGCAAGAGATGCCACCTCTGCCAAGTCCTTCCACGCTATGGAAAGATGAGAACAGCCGACAACCTTTCCCTCAATCTCACATACGCAAAAGGCCGTCAGTTTACGGTATATGTCAAAGGGAGAGCGTGGTAACATTAAGCCTTGCTTTGCATAATCGTTGATAAGTTCAAGTATTGATTCAACATCTTTCATTTCAGCGGGTCTTATCATTTTCCATGCCTTTGATTATTTCTTTGTTATCCAAGATATTATTGCGTATTTCACTTGCCGAAAAAGAAACGGGAGAAATGTTGATATAGTGCCATTTTCCTTTTTCTTTTATAAAGTTGACGGCGGGAATTAAATCCAGTTGTTTTTCCGTCATAGTTCTGGGAAAAACGGCAATATCAACCATATCGGGAATTTTTTGCCAATCTTTCCAAAGATGAAATTCGGGGAGCAAGTCATCACCCATCAGCCAAACAAAATCCACCTTTGGATAATGTTTTGTGATATAGTCCAAAGTATCTGCAGTATAGCGTGTGCCGCTTTCCCGTTCCAAATCGGTAACTTTTACGGCGGGGTTTTTATTTAAACTTTTGGCATAGGCAATCCTTTGCGACAGGGGCAACATATCCCTTTCTTCTTTAAACGGATTAAGCGGATTGACAAGCCACCACACTTCGTCCAAATCAAGTGCGGTAATTGCCTGTTCACTGATATAAACGTGTCCCGAATGGGCAGGATTGAAAGAGCCTCCCAGCAAGCCTATTTTTTTATTTTTCGGCATCTGCTTCTCTGCCTTCCATCACGCACTGCATCAAATCGCCAAGCAGCGAATCCAAGCCGATTTTGGCAAATCCCGATATAACGTAAACAGGTTTTCCGCACGCTTTTTCCAGTGCCTTTTTACGCTTTGTTATTTCTTCATCGGTTAAAGCATCGCATTTATTTAAGGCAACGAACTCTTTTCTTTGTGCCAGCTCAGGCATATACAACTCCAATTCCTTGCGGATTATTTTGTAATTTTCGGCGGCTTTCTCGTCCGTGCCGTCCAGCAAATGCAAAAAGCACTTGCACCGCTCAACGTGCCGCAAAAATTTATCGCCAAGTCCTATACCTTCGTGAGCACCCTCTATCAAGCCGGGAATATCGGCAATCAACATTTCCGATTGATGAACGGACACCATACCTAAATTGGGGTGCAGAGTCGTGAAAGGATAATCGGCAATTTTCGGCTTAGCCCTTGACACCGCCGCCAAAAAAGTGGACTTTCCCGCATTGGGCATACCGATTAAGCCGACATCGGCAATAACCTTTAATTTCAGCCAAAGCCACATTTCTTCGGCTTCTCCGCCCTCGGTAAATTGGCGTGGTGCCTGATTGACGGAGGATTTAAAGGAAGTGTTGCCACGTCCGCCTTCACCGCCCTTTGCCGCCAAATAAGTTTGTCCCTCTTGCACTAAATCGGCAAGCAACGTCTGTCCGTCCTCCGCCAAAATCTCCGTACCGAGGGGGACCTTAATAATCAAGTCCTCACCCGATTTGCCCGTGCGGTTATCGCCTTTGCCGTGTTCGCCCTTTTGTGCTTTAAAATGTTGCTGATAGCGAAAGTCTATCAAAGTATTAAGCCCGCCGAAAGCAACAAAAATGACGTCGCCGCCCTTACCGCCATCGCCGCCGTTGGGACCGCCGAACTCTATGTACTTTTCCCTGCGAAAAGCCACGCAACCGTTACCGCCCTTGCCCGACGACACATATATTTTAGCCTGATCCAAAAATTTCATAATCGTTCCGTAAAATAAAGTTACTAAATCACTTTACCCTTTATGGTAGCAAAAAATACCACAATAGCAACAAAATTAAAGGTTCTTTCCCGTTTTCGGAAAAGAACCTTCAATTATTAAGTCAGGAAGTTAATTATTTACCTAAAGTCTTTTTTTCGGCAACAAGCATCTTCGTTATATTTTCGGCAATCTTGTCAGCCGTATCATCTTTTTGCGTAGAGACGTAACACATAAGTTCTGCCTCCTTGCTCATCAATTCATATCCTTCTCCGGCATTTCTTGTTATGTAATCATTAACAGATTTACTAACCGTAGCCTGAAGAGCTTCAAGATCACCAAATTCTGCTTGTAACTCAGGACAACTTTCTGCTGCTCTGGACATCGCACCACACATAAATTTCAACTTTCCGGTAAGACTTCTCTTAGTGCCTACCTCACTGCTGGAATCTACATTTACCTGATCAATCTTTTTCGGATTCGGATTCATCAAAGAGTGGTAATACGCTTTCTCCGCCTCACGAATACGAGTAGTCGGACCATCTCCGGCAACAAGTTTCACACCGGCATTTTCGGCAGCTTGTGAGACCAAATCATCCCAGCTTCCGGTTTTTCTTAAAGCAAGACTTGTTACAATCCTGTGATCAACAACTGTCGTTGTCTGCGACATAAGCTCATGAAGATTTTCTTTAAACTCATCTATGTAACCCTTAACGTGTTCACCATCTTCGTTCGTATAACCATAAACAAGTTTTCTGAACTCCTCAGGGAAAGCACCGGCTTTGAAAATATCTTCTTCTTTATCAAAAAGAAGGTTTTCGCCATTTTCGCCGCATATTTTATCAAATACACCCGACAGTTTAATGACTATATCTTCTTCAGACGCACCTATTGATTCCTGAACAAACCTGTTGCGTGAACCAAAGAATCCATTGATTGCACTTGAGTTGGTGCTATCAAACTTGGCTTCTTTGACCGTCTTTTTGACAGTGCTTATTTCCTCAAATTGAGCAAAGGCAGCAGCAATGGCATCAGCCGTTGCCTTGGCTTCCGCAGCAGCCTTTTCAGCGGCTATCCTTTCTTCTTCTGCTTTACGAGCAGCATCTTCGGCTTGTTCGGCAGCATTAGATGCAGAATCCTTTCCAGGCTCTTCAGAATCCGACTCTTTGCCTGTTTCTTCCTCAGTTTCGGATTTACCTTCTTCCTCTGCTTTATCGTCAACTTCGGATTCAGACTCTTTGCCTGTTTCTTCACCAGTCCCGGACTTGCCTTCATCCTCTGTTTCATTATCACCTTCGGATTTAGACTTACCATCGTCTTCGGTTTCGTCAACATCAGATGAATCATTTTCAGGCTCTTCCGACTTCGGCTCTTTGTTTGCCTCTTCAAGCTTCTTCAACAATTCCTCCGCCTTAGCTCTTTCTTCAGCAAGTTTGTTTGCTGCTTCTTCAGCATTGGCAGCGGCAGCGTTAGCCTTTTCCGTAGCTGCTTCAATCGCCTCTACATTACCGCTCATCAAAGCATTGAATATCTCACCGTATGCGTCCCAGACCTCAGTGTTTTCGTCGTGATTTTCCAAAACTTCCCCGTTTTGTTCAATCTTTGCGGACTCAGACTTAAGATATTCTTCCACTCTACCTTCCTCGGAAGCACGAATCAAACCTTCTCTGAATTTTGAATCGGATACAACCAAGAACATAACCTTGTTCACATTTATTTCTGCATTGCTAAGAACTGCAGCTTGCTGAACCTCCGTGCGAATATCGTTAAATTCTTTGGAAGAAATGCTGTTGACTCCGTCTGCCAAAAGTTTTGTTTTGTCTTTGACCAAATCAGCTTTTTCTTTCTCCGATTCGGCTTCCTTAAGAATAGCAAGCAATTTGTCATTGTAAGCGTTGGAAACATCTTTGTCCTTAAGTAAATCTTGTGCAACAGGGTATGCTTCCGTTCCGTTCAAATACTCTTCCAATCCGTTTTCGGACAATAAGATTTGCAACAAATCTTTATCGGCAAGACCGCTCAACACAACAGAGTTTGTATCAAGATCTTTTCTCTCACTTGCAACACTGTACAAGGCACTTAATTCACCGGCACTTACCTTAGTTTCACGCAAACCTTTCAAGAATTCCTCTTTAAGGTCATCTTTTTCCGCCGCTTTTCTTTCAGCTATAATCTTTTGCAAAGATTTTTGATAAGCAGCTTCCACTTTCGGTTCTTGTATCAACTTCTTTGCATCTTCATATCTGGAAGACTTTAAGAAGTTATCAAGACCGCTGTCGCCCTCTTTTAAAATCTCGCTCAAGACTTCTCTGTCGGAAAGAGCTATCAGCAATACGGCTTTCTTATCAATACCGTTCTTGGCATTAAGTTTTTCCTGTACCGAATTAAACTCGTCCGGTGTAATGTCGGTATTTTCCAAGCCCTTAATAATAGCGTCTCGCTTTGCAGCTTCCGCAGCAACCGCATTTGCCACTCTGGCAGCTTCCGCAATTTTCTTGGCGGTAGCTTCTTCATCGGCAACCCTCTTTTGAACATCAGCCAAGGCTTCATCAAAAGCGGCCTTTACGGCGGGTTCCCCAATAAAGTCTGCGGCAACGTCATAAGCCTCTTTGCCGTTTTCATTTGCCAAGAAGTTATCCAATCCTTCCTCAAGAGCAAAGTCCAAAGCTTCTTGGTTATCGGAAAGAGCTATCAGCAATATGGCGTCCTTGTTAATATCATCACGACCCTCAAGCTGTTCTTCCAAAGCCTTAAAGTCTTTCGTGCTTATATTCCTCTTCTCCAAATCACTTATGATTTCTTTAATCTGTGCCTGTCTGTCATCTTCGGTATTTTCAGGAGCAGGTTTAATCCTTGCTACATCTTCCGAAGCGTCTATTTTGGCAACAATCGCATTTATACTTTCCTGAACAGCAGGATTTTCATAACGCGTTTTGGCTTTATTATAAGCACCTCTATCGGCTTTTTTGAAAGCACCTATACCGTCATTAAGCATTTTATCCTTTGCTTTTTTGGCTTTATCGGGATCATTGGTGTTAAAGATAACAACCAAAACCGCAGGATCAAAGTCTTTATCTTCACGCAACTTATTAAGTTCTGCTTTGGTAAGCATGGGTTTAATACGGTCGTCATCTTCAAGCAATCCCTGCAAGCCTTTAGAAACCGCAGTAATGTCCTTTGACGGTGCATTTTTAATGGCATCTCTTTCCTCTTTGGAAACATTTTTACCGGAAGTACGAGCAGCCCTCAACGCATCCTTACCGGTACCTCTTTTGCGAATTATCGTGGGTTCAGGAGCAGGTTCAGGAGCAGGGGGAGTGGGAATCTGTTCAGGATCCAAAGAAGCAAACATTGCTGCAACGTCTTCACCGTACAAATTAAGGTTGTCGGAGAACCTTTTATCCTCTGCAGCAATACGGGCAGCTTTAGCTTCTGCTTTGGCTTTTTCTGCCTCAGCACGGGCGGCTTCTTCATCGGCAACCCTCTTTTGAACATCAGCCAAGGCTTCATCAAAAGCGGCCTTTACGGCGGGTTCCCCAATAAAGTCTGCGGCAACGTCATAAGCCTCTTTGCCGTTTTCATTTGCCAAGA
>Ga0310690_10011733_pt1 | contig 10797 bp, 10 predicted proteins | sample AusTroGonzalo_MG_2_FD_207661 | JGI IMG/M metagenome (GOLD analysis project Ga0310690, IMG submission 207661) | Bovine rumen microbial communities from tropical cattle in Woodstock, Queensland, Australia - Gonzalo_04 (v2) (version 2) | ecosystem: Host-associated > Mammals > Digestive system >...
GCCCTATGATCTGACCAGAGGCCGGATCACCTGGCGCAGCAAAAACTGATCCTGACAAGGAGGGAACGACAATGAAGGTTCGTCCGTCTGTTAAGCCCATCTGTGAAAAGTGCAAGATCATCAAGCGCAAAGGCCGCGTGATGGTTATCTGCGAGAATCCGAAACATAAGCAGAAGCAGGGCTGAAAAGCAGAACAGGAAACGCCGGTGGGGAACCACGGGCGTTTTTCTTTACGAAAAGGGCATTGTGTGGTAAAATACGCCTGAAACGGAGGAAAATCCAATGTACAGACGTTATTCCCAGGCAAACGGGAACACCGCCTCCATGACCCAGATGAAGCGGGGCCGCATCAAGGACCTGCTGATCCTGGTGCTTGCCGGACTGCTGACCGCCGCGCTGGTGATCGGGATCCCGGCCATGCAGAAGGACAACGGAACCCGGGAGTCTTTTATCCGGCAGATGCAGTCGGAATGCGATGAGGCAGTCCGCCAGACGGCGTCGCTGAGCCGCAACGCCGGAGCGGATTCGGCCGCGATCCTGGCGCGGGTCCGCAGCAACGTGTACGCGATCCGCACCGTCAACAGCCTGAACATGTCCCGGAACGGCGGGAGCCTCGTGAGCGAGGACCAGCTCCTGACGCTGCAGAACACCGTGGACCGCTTCCTGACCTACCTGACAACGGGCATGGATACCGGCGAATACCAGACGAACCTGCAGAACGCGCTGGAAGAGCTGCAAGCGCAGCTGCACGCATTGAAGTAAACGATGAAATACTGGGGCGAAAAACTCGAAGAGAAGATCAGCATGCTGCCGGATTCCCCGGGATGCTACCTGATGAAAAACCGGGACGGCACCGTGATTTACGTGGGAAAAGCGGTGAACCTGAAGAACCGTGTGAAGAGCTATTTCCGCGATACGGCGCACACGCCCAAAGTGGAAGCCATGATTTCCCACATCGACGATTTTGAAATCCTCCTGTGCGAAACCAACCTGGAAGCACTGATCCTTGAGTGCAACCTGATCAAGCATTACAAGCCTTACTACAACATCCTGCTGAAGGACGACAAGCACTATCCCTACCTGAAGGCCGACCTGAAACAGCCGTTTCCCCGGCTGGAGATCACGCGCCGGATGGAAAAGGACGGTGCGAAATATTTTGGCCCGTATATCGGCGCCAACGCGGTGCGCCAGGTAATCGAAGCGGTGCGGGACGTATTCCCGCTGCGCTCCTGCCGGCAGGCGCTGCCGCCGGCCCGCCCGAAGCGGCCCTGCATGAACTGGGACATCGGGCGGTGCATGGCGCCCTGCGCCGGGAAATGCACGGAAGCCGAATACGCGGAGATGATGTCCGGCGTCATGAACTTCCTCAACGGCGACTACGAAAGCGTGCTGAAGAAGCTGCGGGCGGACATGGAGGAAGCGGCGGCTGCCATGCGGTACGAAAAGGCGGCGAAGATCCGGGACAAGATCCGGGATGTCCAGGGCCTGATGGAACGCCAGATCGCCCTGCGGACCGACCGGAGCGAACAGGACCTGATCGCCCTGGCCCAGGACGGGCTGGACGCGATGGTACAGATCCTCTACGTCCGCGGCGGGCGGATGCTCGGCGGGGACCACTTCGCGCTGCCCCGGGAGGGCGGGGAGGATCCCGGCGAGGTGCTGGCCGGATTCATGCTGCAGTACTACGAAAACGCGGGCCTGATCCCCCGGAACGTGCTGTGCCAGCAGCTGCCGGAGGGCATGGCGGAACAGCTGGAAAGCTGGCTGCGGGAGAAGAAGGGATCCGCGGTAACCGTGGCGGAGCCGCAGCGGGGCGAGAAGCACGACCTGATCATCCTGGCAGCGAAGAACGCGGCGGACGCGCTGGAGAAGCGGAACGCGCGGCGGACCGTCCACGAGGAGCGGACCACCGGCGCCGCGGCGAAGCTGGGGGAAATCCTGGGGATGGACAGGTATCCCCGGCGGATCGAAGGCTACGATATTTCCAACACCCAGGGCCTGCAGAGCGTGGCGGCCATGGTGGTGTTTATCGACGGGGAGCCGGCGAAAAAGGAATACCGGCATTTCCGGATCCGGACCGTGGAGGGCGCCAACGACTTTGCCTCGCTGTATGAAACGCTGCAGCGGCGATACGCCCACGCCATGAAGGAACAGGAAACCGGCGGCGGCAAATTCTCCGACCTGCCGGACCTGATCCTCATCGACGGCGGCCCGCAGCAGCTGCGGTTCGCCCGGCAGGCGATCCTGGACCTGGGGATCGAGCCGCCGGCCATGTTCGGCCTGGCGGAAAGGCTGGAGGAAATCTGGCTGCCGGAGGCGGAGGAACCGATCCTGCTGGATCACCGGACGCCGGAGCTGCAGCTGGTGCAGCGGGTGCGCGACGAGGCGCACCGGTTCGGCATCATCCACCACCGGGCGCTGCGGGGCAAGGCCTCCATCCATTCCCAGCTGGAGGACATTCCGGGGGTCGGCCCGGCAAGGCGCAAGGCACTGCTGAAAAGCTTCGGCAGCCTGAAGGCCATCCGGGAGGCGGACCTGGATACGCTGATGCAGGTAAAGGGAATGAACCGGACCGCCGCGGAAGCCGTGCGCGCCTGGGCGGAAACAAAGGAAAAATAATGCTTGTCCCCCGGGGGGATTCATGAGATAATTCAATACAGCTTTTTCGTTGCGGAGGGAGTTTATGGCTACAGGATTATGGGTGAAGACGATCCGCCATCACCGCACGGATCTGCAGGCCACAGTTCCCTGCACACGCAGCGACGCCCACGCCGCACTGCGCGACGCCTGCCACGAACTGGACCTGCCGGAACCGATCTGGCTGGACAAGAACGAGCGGGAATGGGCGGAATTCGGCATGACACGGTTCCTGCCGGATGCTTTTTTTGAAACGGTTCCCTTTGAGCGGCTGGAGATCGAGTACATCGATCCGGACGCGCCGAAGAAAAAAAGCAGGGATCCGAGAAACGCATTTTAGGATGGGAAAGTATGGAACAGAAGATTTATGACCTGATTGACAGTTACCGGGACGAATATACGGAGACCCTGCGCCGGTGGGTGAACGTTCCCTCGGTACGGGGCGTGCCGGCGGAGAAGGCGCCCTTCGGCCCCGAGGTCCGGCGGATGCTGGACACGGCGATGGAGGATGCCCGGCAACTCGGCTTCCCGGTGCGGGATTTTGACGGGTACGCCTGCGACATCACCCTGGGGGATGCAAAGGAAAAAATCGCCGTGCTGGGCCACCTGGACGTGGTGCCGGTAGGGGACGGATGGACGCGGCCGCCCTTTGAAGGCGTGATCGAGAACGGCCGGATGTACGGCCGGGGCACCAACGACGACAAGGGACCTGCCCTGGCGGCGCTGTACGCCATGCGGGCGATCCGGGACGCGGGGATCCCGCTGAAGCGGAGTATCCGGATGATCCTCGGCTGCGACGAGGAAAGCGGCTGGGAGGACATGGAATACTACGGAAAGCAGGAGCAGATCCCGGAGACGGGATTCAGCCCGGATGCCATGTTCCCGCTGATCAACACGGAGAAGGGCATGGTGGTGCTGGAACTCCGGGCCCCGGCGGCAAAGGACGGGCTGAAGATCCTGGAATTCGCCACCGGCAGCCGGCACAATGTGATCCCCGGCGAATGCACCGCGCTGGCGGAAGGCGGGGAGGTACTGGCGGAGGAAGTCCGGAAGTACGCGGAGGAGACGGGCCTGCCCTACACGGCGGAGGTCACGGACCGGGGCGTCCGGCTGACAGCCGTCGGCATTCCCGGACACGCCGCCTATCCGAAGACCAAACGGAACGCCATCGGCATGATGCTCCTGCTGCTGGACCGGCTGGGGGCGAAAGACCCGGTCCGCACGCTGGCGGCGGCGGTGGGACTCGAGACGGACGGCGGGAGCCTGGGATGTGCCTGCCGGGACGAGGTTTCCGGGGCGCTGACCTGCAATATGGGCATCCTGCGGCTGGAAAAGGGCGGATGGTACGGCACGCTGGACTTCCGCTGCCCGGTGGCCGCGGACCGGGAAAAGGTGATCCGGAGCGTTGCGGAGCACCTGCCGGGCTTCACGGTGACCGTTGACGTCAACAAGCCGGCCCACCATGTGCCGGCGGAGAGCGAACTGGTGCAGTGCCTGATGGCGGCCTATAACGAGGAAACGGGCGGGAACGCAAAGCCCATGTCCACCGGCGGCGGAACCTACGCCAAGATCCTGAAGCAGGGCGTCGCCTTCGGGGCGCTGTTCCCGGAGGAGGAAGACCTGGCCCACCAGGCGGACGAATACGCGTCGATCGACAACATGATCCGGGCGGCGAAGATTTTCGCCAACGCGCTGGTCCGGCTGTGCGCCGAATAAAGAAAACGGATGAGGTAGAAGACAAGATGATTACAGTAAGCAACGTATCCCTGACCTTCGGCGGGCAGAAACTGTTCTCCGGTGCGGACCTGAAATTCCTGCCTGGCAACTGCTACGGCATCATCGGCGCGAACGGCGCCGGGAAATCCACTTTCCTGAAGATCCTCAGCGGCGAGCTGGAGCCGACTACCGGATCGGTGACGATCCCGCCGACGGAGCGCATGAGCACCCTGAAGCAGGACCAGTTCATGTATGACGCGTATCCGGTCATGGATACGGTGATCATGGGCAACCAGCGGCTGTACGACATCATGAAGGAAAAGGACGCACTGTACGCCAAGCCGGACTTCAGCGAGGCGGACGGGGAGAAGGCCGCCGAGCTGGAAGGCGAATTCGCGGAGATGGACGGATGGAACGCGGAGAGCGACGCCGCCACGCTGCTGACAGGCCTGGGCATTCCCGCGGAAGAGCATACGATGATGATGAGCGAGCTGCAGGCCGGCGACAAGTTCAAGGTGCTGCTGGCACAGGCACTTTTCGGCAACCCGGACATCCTGCTGCTGGACGAGCCCACCAACAACCTGGACAACCGTTCCGTGGCATGGCTGGAGGATTTCCTGATGGATTTCCCGGGGACGCTGATCGTGGTCAGCCACGACCGGTGGTTCCTGAACAACGTATGCACCCACATCGTGGATATCGACTACAACCAGGTGAAGCTGTACGTAGGCAACTACGACTTCTGGTATGAATCCAGCAAGATGATGCAGGCTCTGATGAACGACCAGAAGAAGCGCCGCGAGGACAAGATCCGCGAACTGCAGGCCTTCATCCAGCGGTTCTCCAGCAACAAATCCAAGGCCAAGCAGGCTACCAGCCGCAGGAAGCTGCTGGACCAGCTGACCATCGAGCAGATGCCCGCCTCCAGCCGCCGGTACCCCTGGGTGGCCTTCACGCCGGACCGGGAAGCCGGCAAGGACATCCTGCAGGTGACGGACCTGAACTATACGCAGGACGGGGTGCAGCTGCTGAAGAACGTTTCGTTCCTGGTGACCAAGGGACAGAAGATCGCGCTGGTCGGCAACGAGCAGGCGCAGACCGCGCTGTTCCGGATCCTGGCGGAGGAAATCCAGCCGGACAGCGGCACCGTCAAATGGGGCGTGACGATCACCACCAGCTATTTCCCGAAGGACAACAGCAAATACTTTGACGGGTGCGACCTGACGATGATGCAGTGGTTCGCCCAGTACTCCCCGGAACAGCTGGAGACCTACATGCGCGGCTTCCTGGGCCGGATGCTCTTCAGCGGGGACGACGTATACAAGCCTGTGAGCGTGCTCTCCGGCGGCGAGAAGGTCCGCTGCATGCTCAGCCGGATGATGCTCTCCGGGGCGAACTTCCTGATGCTGGACCAGCCCACGAACCACCTGGACCTGGAATCCATCACCGCCGTCAACAACGGACTGATCAATTTCCCCGGCAACGTGATCTTCACCAGCCAGGACCACCAGTTCATTTCCACGGTGGCGGACCGGATCATCGAGATCCGCCCAGACGGCACGATTGCGGACTACCTGTGCAACTACGAGGAATACCTGGACAAAATAAAGGAAACGTTTGCACAGGCAAAATAAGTATGGTATACTCACAAAAAAGACCGTTCCCGAACGGACAAATCATCAGGAGGGAGACTGCCCATGAAATTCGGTCATTTTGATGACAAAGCGCGTGAATATGTCATCGATACGCCGCGTACGCCCTATCCCTGGATCAACTACCTCGGCTGCGAGAAATTCTTCGGCATCATCAGCAATACCGCCGGCGGTTACTGCTTCTACCGGGATGCCCGGCTCCGCCGGATCACCCGCTACCGCTACAACAATATGCCGGTGGATAACGGCGGCCGTTATTTCTATATCAACGATAACGGCACGGTATGGAATCCGGGATGGAAGCCGGTCAAGACCGAGCTGGACGAGTATTCCTGCCGCCACGGCATGGGCTACACCATTATCACGGGCAAAAAGAACGGCCTGAAAGCCTCCCAGAAGAGCTTCGTTCCCATGGGCTTCGACGCGGAAGTGCACCAGATTACGCTGGCCAACGAATCCGGCGCCGCGAAGGACGTCATCCTGACCAGCTTCGTGGAATTCTGCCTGTGGAACGCGCAGGACGATATGCTGAACTTCCAGCGCAACTTCTCCACCGGCGAAGTCGAAGTGGAGAACGGCGTGGTCTACCACAAGACCGAGTACCGCGAGCGCCGGAACCATTATTCCTTCTACGCCGTGAACACCCCCATCGACGGGTTTGACACGGACATGGAAACCTTCCTGGGCATGTACAACGGATTCGAGAATCCGCAGGCGGTCATGACCGGAAAGATGGGCAACTCCGTCGCCTCCGGCTGGCAGCCCATGGCGGCGCACCAGATCAAGGTGCACCTGGAAAAGGGCGAGGAAAAGAAATTCAACTTCGTGCTGGGCTACGTGGAACTCCCGGTGGAAGAAAAGTGGGAAAAGAAGGGCGTCATCAACAAGAAGCCCGCGAAGGAAATGCTCTCCAAGCTGTCCACGGACGAGCAGATTGACAAGGCTTTCGCCACCCTGAAGGCCCACTGGGACAACCTGCTGAGCGCCTACACGCTGTCCTCCTCCGAGGAGAAGCTGAACCGGATGGTCAACATCTGGAATCCCTACCAGTGCATGGTGACCTTCAACATGAGCCGGAGCACCTCCATGTTCGAAAGCGGTATCGGCCGCGGCATGGGCTTCCGCGATTCCAGCCAGGACCTGCTGGGCTTTGTCCACCAGATTCCGGAGCGGGCGCGGGAACGCATCCTGGACATCGCGGCGACCCAGTTCCGGGACGGCGGATGCTACCACCAGTACCAGCCCCTGACCAAGAAGGGCAACAACGACATCGGCGGCGGATTCAACGACGACCCGCTGTGGCTGATTGCCGGCACCGCTGCCTACATCAAGGAAACGGGCGACTACAGCATCCTGGAGGAAGCGACTCCCTACGACTGCAACCCGGACGACTGCGGCACCCTGCTGGAGCACCTGGAAGTCAGCTTCATGCACGTGGTGAACAACCGCGGACCGCACGACCTGCCCCTGATCGGCCGGGCGGACTGGAACGACTGCCTGAACCTGAACTGCTATTCCGATACGCCGGATGAAAGCTTCCAGACTTTCTCCAACCCCAACGCGCCGGACGAGCGCGTGGCGGAATCCGTGCTGATCGCCGGCATGTTCGTATCCATCGGACCCGAACTGGTGGCCATCGAGCGGATGAAGGGCAACGATGCCAGGGCGGATGAATACCAGGCCCATATCGATGCCATGACGAAGGCAATCGAGAAGGACGGCTGGGACGGCGAATGGTTCGTCCGCGCCTACGACGCCATGGGCAACAAGGTCGGCAGCAAGGAATGCGAAGACGGCAAGATCTTCATCGAATCCCAGGGCTACTGCGTCATGGCCGGCGTCGGCGTTGAAAACGGCATGGCGGAAAAGGCACTGGAAAGCGTCCACAAGCACCTGGAGACCGAGCACGGCATCGTGCTGCTGCAGCCCGCGTACAGCGAGTACCACCTGGAGCTGGGCGAAGTCAGCTCCTACCCGCCGGGATACAAGGAAAACGCCGGCATCTTCTGCCACAACAATCCCTGGATCATCGCGGCGGAGACCGTGGTGGGCCACGGCGACCGGGCCTTTGACCTGTACAGCCGCATCGCTCCCGCCTGGCGGGAAGAGATTTCCGACCTGCACAAGATGGAGCCCTATGTCTACAGCCAGATGATCGCCGGCAAGGACGCGAAGAACTTCGGCCAGGCGAAGAACAGCTGGCTGACGGGCACCGCGGCCTGGAACTTCTACGTCATCAGCAACTACATCCTCGGCATCAAGCCGGACTGGAAGGGCCTGAAGATCGATCCGTGCATCCCGCACACCTGGGACGGATACAAGGTCAGCCGCCGGTTCCGCGGCGCGGTGTACGATGTGGAAATCAAAAACCCGCAGCATGTATGCCGCGGCGTGAAGGAAGTCACCGTTGACGGACAGAAGATCGAAGGCAACGTGCTGCCGGCCTTCGGCGACGGGAAGAACCACAAGGTCGAGGTCGTCCTCGGATAAACCATCCAGCGGAGGTGAAAACCTCCGCTTTTTCAATGTCCGGAAAGATTTTGTAAAAAGTGGTCAAAAAATTTCCAAAAATTCCAAAAATCAAGAAGGAATCCCGGAAGGGACGTCGAAAGTTATATACAGAGAGACAACGGAAGGGTGTGATGCCATTGGCACACATGATATCACGGAGCGGCTGCTGAGGCCTCCTCCGTGCAGTTCGGCGAATCACAATTCGAAAGGAGTCCGTTGTAAACATATGAAACTTACGATCAACGCACGCAACATGGTGGTGACCCCGGGCATTACCAAGAGAATCGAAAAGAAGACTGAAACCATGGGACGGTATCTCTGGCCGGAGACGGAGATGCAGATCAAACTGGAGAAGGAGAAGAACCGCCGCGTAGCGGAAATTACGGTCCCCATGGGGAAGAACGTGATCCTGAGAAGCGAAGCTTCTGCGGATGACAACCTTTTCCTCGCGATTGACAAGGCGCTGGCCAAGATGGAACGGCAGATCCGGAAGCACCGGACGAAGCTGGGCAAGAACCTGAGGGAAGAAATCCCGGATGTACCGGAATACATTGAGGAAGACCAGGCGGAGGAATCGGAGCGCAAGCTTGTGAAACGGAAGACCTTCCCGGTACGCCCCATGAGCGTGGAGGACGCGATCATCGAGATGGAGCTGCTGGGGCACAATTTCTTCGCCTTTGTGAATATTGATACGGAGCGGACCAATGTTCTGTATCTCAGAAAGGACGGCGATCTCGGCTTACTCGAGCCGGAAGCATAAACGACCAAAACGTTCGGATTGCAAATCAGGAAAAGGCCGCACTGTACCAATGAACACGCATCCCCGGAGATGACACGTGAAACGTAGCGCGTTTAGCGCAAGATGACAGGCGATCTGACTGAACTTCCTGAGATCCGGACGAACAATCTGCCCCGGGGCCGCAGGTGCGGCCCCATTTTTTTGCGCTTTCTTGAATAACCCGGCCAGGTCTGCTATAATTCCACTGTTGTGTCTGAAGGAGGGGCGGGTATGCGCTGCAGCTGCAAGGAATGCGGAACCTACATGATCCAGGCGGAAAGCGATCATCTCGGGTGCGTCTGCCCGGACTGCGGATACCGCTGCAACGACTGCCTGGGCACGGATACGGTGGTCAGCCGGGACCGGCTGAAGGAACTGGCGGCCGATCCGCGGTTTGACCCGGAGAACCTGGCAGCCTCCTTTGAAAAGACGGAAGACGAAGAATGGTATGAGGACGGAGGATACGATCGATGAAGTGGTTTCTGGATGTGCTTCGCGGCGCCGTGATCGGGCTGGCCAATGTAATTCCGGGCGTTTCCGGCGGAACCATGATGGTTTCCATGGGCATCTATGACAAACTGATCTACAGCATCAACAACTTGTTCAAAAAGTTCAAGGAATGCTTCAAAATCCTGCTTCCGTACCTGCTGGGTATGGTGGCGGCGATCGTGATCGGCGCCTTCACGCTGAAGAAGGCTTTCGCGGAGTATCCGCTGCCGACCAACGCGCTGTTCATCGGCCTGATCCTGGGCAGCCTCCCGATCATCCTGAAGCAGATGAAGGGTGAGAAGATCGGCTGGCAGGGAATCCTGATTTTTGCCCTGTTCTTCGCGGTGGTGGTCGTGCTTAAGGTGATCGAGGCGGAAAACCGGACCACAGTGAGCCTGAATGTGGGTACCGTGCTGCTGATGATCGTGCTGGGCGCGATCTGCTCCGCGGCCATGGTGATCCCCGGCGTCAGCGGCAGCATGATCCTGAAGACCCTTGGCTACTACGAGCCCGTCGTGACGGAAGCTATTCCGGCAACCATCAAGGGCGTTACCAGCGGAAACTGGAGCACAGTGTTCACCAACCTGGGCATCCTGCTGCCGTTTGTGATCGGCATCGTGGTCGGTATCTTCGGCATCGCCAAGCTGATCTCCGTACTGATGACCAAATGGAAGGGAAGGACCTACTGCGGCATCCTCGGCATGGTGCTGGCTTCCCCGGTGGTCATCCTGATGGACAAGAGCAACTGGTGGAAGTTCGACAGCGCCGGCGTACAGATCGGGCCGCGGGAAACGACGGTATGGATCATCCTGATCTCCGTGGTAACCCTGGGCATCGGCGCACTGGTCGCCATGAAGCTGGGCGGCGATCCGGAACCGGTCAAGGAATAAGCTGGAAAAGGACGGGATGCAGCCGGTAAAAACCGGCTGCATCTTTCTTTTAAATTCGGCAGAAAAATTATTGACAAACAAAAAAATCTCGTGTATATTATACAAGTCGCCTGCGGGAAAGACC
>Ga0310690_10011734_pt1 | contig 10796 bp, 10 predicted proteins | sample AusTroGonzalo_MG_2_FD_207661 | JGI IMG/M metagenome (GOLD analysis project Ga0310690, IMG submission 207661) | Bovine rumen microbial communities from tropical cattle in Woodstock, Queensland, Australia - Gonzalo_04 (v2) (version 2) | ecosystem: Host-associated > Mammals > Digestive system >...
CATACGATTTCTTTATTCTAAATCTTGGCTGGACAGGAGCTTTTCCCTTTTCTCTTTTATACCTTGGCGCAATATCTACAAAAAAAAGATCTTTTTTTATTGCAGAGTGCAATTGTGGATATAGCTTTTCTGGATTAGCGGATTTGTTTGCGGCTCTTAAAAAGTCGCGTGTACGCATCCAATCACTCTTGAATTTTTTCAAATCATTCGCTGATTCATTAAGGTGTGTAAATTTATAGCCCAAAACAGGAAAGAAAGGATATTTCTTGTAGGGAACTTTTTTTTCTCCTTCATCCCTTTTATAATAATAAAACACCCATAACATATGAGCAATTTTTTCATAAAAATGAGATGTTTCCCATTTTTCGTTTTCAATTATGCCGATTGAAACGGCCGTAAGAGATACACACTCTTTAGCATGATATTTTTCGCCATCCAACAACTCTATATTTTGGACTCCTGTCGTTTTTACTTCAGTTGGGACTTTCTTCTTTCCATATATAATTTTAATGTCTGCGTTCTGAAATGAATTAGCAGGTATGCCAAGAACTGACTTTTCTATAACATGCCCCAAAATACCTTTATTGGGCCCCTCTTCTTCAAAAACATTCTTTTTATCAAGATTCTTAAATAGAACAAAAGGTTCTATAACTGACAATAAATTCTTTATTGTAGATTCTTTAAAGGTTATGACCTTGCGTTTTTTCTTATTCTGTTTCCGCATAAATCATATCCACTTTTCTAAAACTCGCCCAACATTTTCAACAATACCGGTTACAAGAGCATTACCCATCAAGAAAGCGCGGCGCAAATTGCTGGCGCCTTCTGTGTGATTGTCGGGGAACATGTTCAAGCGTTCCAACTCAATTGGGACAAGTCTGCGGTAACGGCCAGATTTTGTCTTGATAACATGCTTGAAGCGAGATGGCCCCTTACCACCTTCACCAGTGATAATCGTGCGAGAAGGTTTATCCAAAAAATCGGGGAAAGCCATCGGGCCTTCGCTGTAATTGTATTCGAAGCCTTCTGCGGTCTTTCTCTTTTCGGATTTACCGCCCTTCAGGTATTCCCATTTAGGCAATTCCTTCTCATCAATAAAGAATTCTTCAGGAACATCTTTTTCGTCAATAAGCAATTCGCCAAGAGTCAATTTCTTCCCGGAATAGTCAGCGACAACATCAAAAGTGCAGACTTTGCGGTTGCTCATAAAACCCGCGGTGAAGAACGGAGAGTTTTTCTGTCCTTTATTGAATTCTTCAGTGACTTTGACCAAGTCGCCTTCAATTTCAAATTCATTTTTCTTCGCTTTTTCGGAGAGCTTGCACTTTAGCGCTTGAGCAAGAATTCCGTCATTCAGAATCCATTCGTCAGCAACAGCCTTCGAGCTTGCTTTTGCGAGTTTCGTTCCTTCCTTATAGGCTACAATGTAAGTTCTGCGACGGCGCTGCGGCATACCGTAATCGGCAGCATTAACAACACGCCATTCCACAGAATACCCAAGATCTGAAAGCGAAGCCAGAATAATTGCAAAATCGCGGCCGCGTTGTTTGACTGGCGATTTCAAAAGACGATCTACATTTTCGAGGAAGAGGTATTTCGGCGGGTTCTTGCTATCGCGAAGAATGCGATGAATCTGCCACCAGAGAACGCCCTTTTTGCCTTCGATACCGCCCGAGCGTTTCAAAGTCGATGCAACGGAATAATCTTGACAGGGGAAACCACCGACAAGCAAGTTGCCCGGCCTAATATCTTCAACGGGAACAGTCGCAATGTCAACATTGGAATGTCCTTCAACCCCGAAACGTTTCTGATAAATTGCAGAAGCATCCTGCGTCTTAGTTGATGGCTCCCACTGGCTATTCCAGACCGTCTTGTATCTTTGCGAGGCATGTTCAAGCCCTATGCGGAAACCGCCAACCCCGGCAAACAGCTCAATGACGCGAATATCGGTTGATTTCGTCTGAACAGCATTATTGAAAAGATTGCATTGAGCCGCACTGGCACAATACTTGGCAATAGGTTCACAAAGGTTCTGGTCAACAATTTTTGCGGGCTTCGGGTATTTGAACATGCTTTAAAAATAAAAAATAAAAATGGCACAAAATGACAAAATAATGCGAATTCTATTCAGAAGAAGCGGTCAAAATGGGATAGAATACAGTGAATCACAGAATGAGGCGGCGGGAAATTGCCAAACACATAAAAAATATGGCGATTTTCGGAAGTTTCTTAAAAGTTTACTTGTTTTCCATAATATATATTTATAGTGAAAGTTCTCCATAAAGTCTCGTTTAAGGAATGGAAGAAAATGACTCTATCAGAATATAAAACAAAAATCAAATTAGATGACAAAATTCAGGCAGAACAAGCAAAATACATCTGCTTTTATCAGTATAAGGAAAATGGTGTTACATCTTTTTCAATGTCTGATATAAGCCATTGGTTTATCGATTTTGGATATAGTCAGATAAATGTTTCCCGTCTAAAAAGCAATCTGACAAAGGGAAAAAACAAAAGTTTTACCATTTCAAAGACAAATAAGGACTTGGTGGAATTCATTCCGATTCAGTTGGAGAATTTAATTCAGGAATTAAATGTTTTGTGGAACGATACAGAAACAGTTGTATCCAATAGTGAACTACTTGACGAAGGCAAATTTTGCGGAAAAAGGAGCTATTTGGATAAGTTGATTAAGCAGATTAACCACACCTATAAAAATAATTGCTATGACGCCTGCGCGGTTTTACTTCGCAGAGTATTTGAAATTGTTCTGGTCCTCAGTTTTCAAAAAAATGGCATTGAAAATGAAATTACGAAACCAGATGGCACTCACATGATGTTAGAAGGGATTACAAAAAAGGCTGCCGGAAATATTGTTTTGAAAATACCCAAGCGAATATCAGATAATTTTGACACATTTAGAGATGTTGGCAATAGTTCAGCACACAATATTACTTATATTGCGATGAGGAAAGATATAGACGATATAAGCCGAGCGTACAGAGTGATGCTTGAGGAGTTATACAACAAAGCGGGACTATTATAAGAGGTCGTTATGGAAAACCAACTGAAACTTAAAATCAAGATTGGCCAGGTTGAATTTGAAGCTGAAGGTGATGCAAATGCCGTGACAGAACAGAGAGATGTTTTTATTCAAAGCATAGTTCCTGCGGCATCATCGTTCTTAGATAAAATTCAAAGCATAGAAACAGCAAGAGCTGCTGAACCGCCGGTAAACAAGCAAATTGTGCTAGGTGATGCATCGACACAAGCTTTATCGTATTCAGATACAACAAATAATAACGATTGGTCAAGAACTAATTTAATTACATTCTTAGACGATTATGGAGAATTGACTGATCGTGATTTTGTTTTGTTTGCAGCGTATTACAACGAACAAAAAAATCAAGACTCAAATTACATGTTTTCTATAGAAAATGTAAAGAAATACTACACTGATGGTCGACGACCTTCTTATAGCAACAATAGTCAACTTTTAAACATGCTAGCAAAGGCAGGCCTTATTATCGATGCTCCTAACGCAGAAAACACTTCGCCCAAATTGTATATCATTTCACAAAAGGGGTATAAGTATATAACGAATTATGAACCAAAAGATAAATCTGATAAAAAGCCGAGAAAAACGAATGTTGCCAAGAAAAAGATAGAATCGGCTTATTCGTCGCTAAATGCCGATGATTTAAATTTATCTAATTATCCTGCCATAAAGAATTTAAAGACATCAAAGGAACAGATTATCTTAGCCATGTATATTCTCACTAATGAAAAAAAAGGCGAGTGGTTTAAGAATTCTGACATAGAATATATTATGCCAAATTTGTTTGATGTACGTGTTACAAGAGATATGGTGTCTAATGCTTTTCGACAAAAAAGTTGGTTTGACACACAAAAAGCGGAAGACGATGCCAAAAGTCAAAAACATCGATTGTTGGCTCATGCGAAGACATTCGCGGAAAAAATCATCGCAGAAAATAAAGTATAACACCATTTAGAGCTTAGTAAAGTAGAAAAGTATAAATACGTTTTCCGTCATATGTCTAACAATTATTTTATGCAATCACATCAGGCCCGAAACGTCAAGTGGAACGACGGTTTACGGACCATTGGGGAGATGCTTGATGACGGCTCAATGACTCTTGAAATGCTGCAAATGGGTATAAATAATGAAAACGGGCAGATTAGAGTCGCATGCACCATTTTAAAAACAGAACGAGAAAACCAAATAAAAGAATACATCGCTGCTCGTGGAATGCCGAGAAATATAGACGAGGCAAGAGCGGTTGTATGGCCTTATGACAAGCGGACGCAGAAGCCGGGCTGGACAATTGGCCAATTGCTTGATACGCACATTATAAATCAAGGCGACTTAAACTTTGCTATTCGTCATCGTTGGAACGAGCAGGTTTATCGTGCCTGCGTCATCATATTGAGCAATATGCTCAATATTGAAAGTAAGAAGATTGTTTCTGGGAATGGACCCTTAGCTATGTCGGTAAATCGAAGCAGTTTCATGAGCGAAGAGGGTGAAGCCGCCATTTACAAGCGAGGTTTTTGGATTGGATTAGTTTTTGCTTTTTGGATTGTTCTTGTTTTGGGTGATATCGGTTATCTAGCCTATCATATAATTGAGAAAAATCTTATTGGAGGCTTAATCGGTTTAAATTGGTTTAGTTGGATCATCATAATTGTTGGTGTCGCTTTCGGCAGTTTCTCCATAATCAAAATCCTAAATAAAACCGTATTCCGCCATATTGATAATCTTGAATTAGACATAAAGTACCACAAACAAGGACAAATTGGCGAAGACAAAGTTGCCGATGCCTTCAGAGAATGTCTCGACGGTTCCTGCCATATATTCAGAAATTATCATATAAACGGCAAGAAACAGGATGTTGATGAAATTTTGTTGTCACCCTGGGGCGTTTTTGCAATAGAAATAAAGAATTATAACGGGGTGTTTGAACTACGAGGAAAGGAATTCTTTAGGAAAGTTGGGAAAAAATTCATTCAAGAAAAAGACAAGAGAAATCCTATCAAACAGGTATTTGGGAACGCCATAGACTTGAAACGTTTTTTAGAGCCTATTCTTAGTGCAAATAATTGTACAGCATGGGTCACCCCTATTTTAATCTGGGCGAATTCGGATGTAACCAGCTACGACAAAGAATGTTCCATTGATGTTTGGAAAATAAATGAACTCTCTCGGAAAATAGACGCTTTAAAGCAAGGCCCGCAAAAGATATCAGACAAATGTTATAAAGAAATTGAACAGAAACTGATGAAATCTTATGATAATTGAATCAGGAATGATTCCCAGGTTTTAGGGTCGGGAGTTCGCCGTCACGGATTAATATACGCCACGAAAAAAACATTTTTCTCCAGATTAATGTATTTTTGAACTAAGGATAAAACCATGAAAAAGGTTGCTACACTACTTTCTATTCTCCTGACGACAAGTGTTGCATTTGCCGCCGGTGGCGCTGCGGCCTTTGTTGCCAAGAAAAGTAATACGGGTATTTTCCCCTTTTCCGAAGCCACCCAGCAAAACTTCATGAGAGACTGTTCCAACAACGCCCACGAACAGGTATGCGGCTGTGTGCTCGGCAAACTGCAAAAGGCCTATAGCGAGTCGGACTACCTCAGGCTGGATGCCAGTCTACGGAAAGGCAACAGAGAATACAATTTCGAATCTTTCATCACGACGGCGGTCGAAGAATGCGATGCGGAATTTGAAGAATCCCCTTCAAAGATATCCGAAGAAGAAGCGAGAGCTTATGTTGACACACTACTGAAAAATCGAGTAAAAAAGGCTGATTATGTGCCTGGTTGCAGTGCAGATATGAAGGATTTTTATGGTGACAAAACCGCAAAGAAGGTATGCGGCTGCGCTTACGACAAAATGTTCGGAGACACCTTGCGCCTTGTACAGACGGTCATGAATCAGGGATATCCTGATGACAACGATAATTGGGGTTCTGATTACTTTATTGAATGTATCCCTGAAAAAATAACCCCCGAAATTGAAAAAAACATGGTCAAAATCTTTAACCAAAATGGAGTACCCATGTCCACAAGCAAGTGTATGGTAAATGCCATAAAACAGGAATACTCTTTAAAAGCCCTTGCTGAAATATACCGAAACAATAAAGAAACATTTGCCGCAGCATTCATGATGATGAGCGTTAAGTGCCTACAAAACATGCACTAGCCTGAATTCACTTTTATCAAAAATTTAATCATGCAATACGTTAAGAACACTTTATTTTGCCTTTTCGTCACAGCGGCCATCGCCCAGGCGGCCGGTGGCGCAGCGTCTTTAGTTGCAGAGAAAAGTACCACGAAGGGTTTTAAGTATTCATGGGAAACAAAGGAACAATTTGTAGAAGATTGTTCTTTTGGAGCAAACGAACAGGTTTGCTGGTGCGTCATTGAAAAATTAGAGCATGAGTATAGCGAAGAGACGTTTTTAAAGTTCGATGAAGACCTGAAGAACAATAATGAGCATCCGGATTTTATTTCCTTTCTGTCCAGTGCCACAAAAAAATGCGACACAAAGGTCGCGAACAATAACTATCACAACGGTTACGCGGAATCCGGTTCAGGAGGCATAGGCGATGGTCTTGCCGGGATGCTTGGCGGCAGTGGTGGCGGCATCGCAACCAAAGCCAAAGGCTCCATCAAGACCCCGTCTGAACGCGATATCGAGGTCAGCGGTTCCCGCTCCGCAGCGGACATCATGAAGACAGTCCGTCAGCGCACTCCAGGGCTTCGCCACATCTATAACAAATCCCTGAAGGAAAAACCGGGATTTCAGGGTAAGGTTACCTTGAGGTTTACTATTGCTCCGGGTGGCGAGGTGACCCACTTGTTCATACATTCTACAACAACCGGCAACAAAACCTTTGACCAAGAAATTGCACAAGCCGTATGCCGCTGGAAATTCAGCAAGGTGAAATCCGGCAACACGACGGTAACCATGCCGTTTACGTTCAGTGAGTAACTGAACGGAAAACGTCTTGCTTTCCCGCAAGAGATTGTGTATATTACCCTAAGCACCAGAAAGGGTGGTATTGATAGATCGTTTCCCCACAGGGACGGTCTTTTTTTTTGCCCAAAGGAGTCGAAAATGGCGAAAAACGATGAAAAAGGCGAAATCGTGCTCTATCAGCCGGAAGGAGAGGTGCGGCTGGAGGTACGCGTCGAGAACGAGACGGTGTGGCTCACGCAGGCGCAGATGTCCATGCTGTTCGAAAGAGAACGTTCCGTCATCGCAAAGCATATCAAAAACGTGTTTAAGGAGGGCGAACTGGATTCAAAAGTGGTATGTGCAAATTTTGCACATACCACTCCCCATGGCGCAATTAAAGGGAAAATGCAGATTTCTGAGGTTGTCCTTTACAATCTTGACGTAATCATCTCTGTTGGCTACCGCGTTAAATCTATTGCTGGCACGCGTTTTCGCCAATGGGCGAACCAAGTCTTAAAAGACTACATGCTTAAAGGCTATGCCGTGAATCAGCGGAAGATTGCAACGGATTTGCAGATTGTGGACCGTCTGCATGAGCAGCGGCGGCTCATTGAAAATCAAGAAGAGCATGGAAGGGAAGTGGAAAACTATTGCTTTTATATATTGTTTATATTATATTTTGTGGTTGTATCAACTACGAGGCTCCTATGGCGATGTCAATTCTGCAAATCCGTGTAGACGAAAATCTCAAGAACGAGGTGAGCGACCTGTTTGAAAGGCTCGGGATGGACATCCCGACCGCCGTTCGCATTTTCTTCAAGCGGGCGATCATTGAGAAAGGGCTGCCATTCGATGTGAACGAAATTCCTTCTACCACTGCGCAAAATAGCAGTCGACTGATGCAAGCCTTGTACGCTCTCAATGACGAAGCCCACAAGAACGGGACTGCCGGGATGAGCGAAGAGGAAATCGAGGCCGAAATCAAGGCGGCGAGAGCCGAGAGGAAAAAAAGAAATGGTGTACGCAGTCATTGATACAAACGTCTTGGTTTCAGCCGCACTGGCAAAAAACAGAGGCGACTCTATCCCACTAAAGATTTTTCAGGGCATAGCCCAAAAGAAATACACACCCATTATCGACGGCAATATTATTGAAGAATATCGGGATGTTTTACAAAGGGAAAAGTTTAATTTCTCTTTAGATTATCAAAATTCTTTTATTGACGAGATTACAAAATACGCGATCAACGAGCCCGTAAAAGCATCTGAAATTGTCTTGCCGGATATGGATGATAAGATTTTCTACGATGTAGCATTTGCCCACCAGAACAAGAAAGCCTTTCTTGTGACGGGTAATTTGAGGCATTTCCCAGGATGCCCTTTTGCAATATCGCCCAAAGATTTTTACGAATTGATTAAGCCCGCTCCATCTGGATTTATTGTAAATGAACCTAGCATTGATTATGACACTTCCAAACTGATGCAAGCCTTGTATGCACTCAATGACGAAGCCCACAAGAACGGGACTGCCGGGATGAGCGAAGAGGAAATCGAGGCCGAAATCAAGGCTGTTCGTCATTCCCGCGCATCAGGATTATGACGTCGTTCCGGTCGAAGTCGGTGCCGAAGGCCTGCTGGTAGCTCGACTCCAGCGCCGCTTGCGGGGTGCAGCTTTCCCTGAACAGGACCATGCCGCTGTCCAGGCATTCCATGTCGAGCTCACCGTCGATGTCGATGCATTCCGGCCGGAACGTGGACCACAGGCAGTAATCGGTGAGTCTTTTTCCATAAGGCCTCCGCCGCCAAAAGATAGATAATGCGTGCGACAGAAAATGACATGGAAAGAGGTCCGAAAGAGGCCCGCAAGATTGGAAATCGCATTGTGCGATTTCCAAGCGGCTTCAAGGTCCCCAATGGGGATGCGGACGAATAGTTGGACACAACTAGAGGACGCATCATGTACTTTACTGAAGAACAAATCGCCAAGGCATTGGATACATTTCATGATTTAAAGTCGGCGACAAAGGTCGTAAGAGAACTCGGTTATCCATCGACAAAACAGCTTTACAAGTGGATAAAGAGGGAAGGCCAACCTCGTCAAGAACGGAAACGAATGACAGTCATAAACACGCCTGAACACCCTTTGCGAGCGCCAATGGCAGTTAAACTCGAGGCCATCCACAGATGCTACGAAATGGGCGAACCGATGATTTCTGTCGCCAAGGATATTGGATATACGTACGCAAGTATCTATTATTGGTACCAGAACTATAAAAAGTACGGACTTATGGGACTGCAGAACAAACCAAGACCAACGAAGCGGAAGCAGGCGAAAGAAAAGGATCTTTCTTCCGAAGACGCGAAGGCGCTGAACGAGAAAATCCGAAGTCTCCAGCTGGAAGTCGACATACTGAAGGAGACGCTGAACATAATAAAAAAAGACCCAGGCGTTGACCTGTCTGCCCTCCGGAACAGGGAAAAAACACAGCTCGTCAACGCCTTACGCAACCGCTACGAATTAAGGAATATCCTGCTCGCGCTGGGGATGTCCCGAAGCGTCTATTACTACAACGTGAAACACCTGGACGACCGCAACAACAAGGATCGTCAGTTGCTCAAGGAACTTGTCCCCATATTCGACAAGTCCAATAAAACCTACGGCTACAGGCGAATCCACAGCGAACTTTCAAGGACCGGAAGGACTGTTTCCGAGAAGGTCGTCAGACGTGCAATGAAGCTCGGCAACCTCGTTGTCTACAAGCCCAAGAAGCTGAAGTACAGTTCGTACAAGGGCGAGATTACACCCGCCGTTCCCAATATTCTCAACCGCAACTTTCACGCCGATGCCCCAAATCAAAAATGGCTGACGGATATAACGGAGTTCCCGCTGCATGACGGCAAGGTGTACTTGTCGCCAATTATCGACTGCTTCGACGGAGCGCCTGTGTGCTGGACAATCGGAGAGTCTCCTGACGCGGCCCTTGTCGACAAGATGCTAGACAAGGCTGTAGCGACTCTCCATGAGGGCGAAGCTCCGATTATCCATACGGACAGAGGTAGTCATTACAGATGGCCCGGATGGATTGAGAGAATGAAAAAATACGGCTTGACACGATCCATGTCAAGGAAGGGCTACACCCCCGACAACGCTGCCTGCGAAGGCTTTTTCGGTATACTTAAGAACGAGTTTTTCTACAATAGAAACTGGAGAAAAGTCGACAAGGAAGAGTTCAAAGTTGAGCTTGAAAAATATCTAGAATGGTTTTGTACGAAAAGGATAAAAATTGGACTCAACGGAATGAGTCCCGCAGACTATCGGAAACTATATTTGGACAAACAACCTGTCTAAATTATTGTCCGCGCCCCCAAAATGCACATCAAGTTGGGGAGGAGTAAGAAAACTACCATACGCATTCACAGAACAAGGCATTTACATGCTTATGACTGTTCTGAAAGGAGATTTAGCGGTTCGACAGAGTATGGCCCTTATTCGCCTTTTCAAGCAGATGAAGGACTACATAGTCGCAGAAAACAAGCAATTGCTAGGAAATGACGGAATTGCTCAAATTGCTTTGCAGACATCACAAAACACTAGGGATATCGCAGAACATTCAGCCGACATCAGAGAACTCTCCGGCGAAGTCCATGATATGCGTGAGAATCTTGGAAAGGTAAACCTAGACCTGCAAAAAATCATGGAAAACTTCATCGATCCAACAACTTTCAAGCATTTCTTGATTTTGGACGGGCAGAAATTGGAAGCCGACATCGCCTATATGAAAATTTACGGCATGTCGAAAAAGAACATT
>Ga0310690_10011735_pt1 | contig 10796 bp, 12 predicted proteins | sample AusTroGonzalo_MG_2_FD_207661 | JGI IMG/M metagenome (GOLD analysis project Ga0310690, IMG submission 207661) | Bovine rumen microbial communities from tropical cattle in Woodstock, Queensland, Australia - Gonzalo_04 (v2) (version 2) | ecosystem: Host-associated > Mammals > Digestive system >...
CAGTTTGTCGAGCGACGGGATCATCTGCAGAATCTCCTCCATTTCACTTTCCGGCATCCTCACCGCTTTCTGCATATCTTCGGGTATGTGCTGCGCTTGCTCGTATAGCGCTTTGCCTTGTTTAGTGAGCGACACAATGCGCTGGCGCGTGTCCTTTTTACCGCGTGTACGTGTGATAAGTCCGGCTTTCTCCATGCGTTGCAGCAGCGGCGTCATCGTGTTCGTATCCAATAGCAACCGCTTGCCGATGTCGCACACCGGTTGCTTATCCTGTTCCCACAGCACGAGTAGCACCAAGTACTGCGGATAGGTGATGCCAAGCGGATCCAGATACGGGTGATACGCACCCATCATCAACCGCGCCGCAGAGTACAAGCGGAAGCATAATTGGTTCTCTAATTTCAGTTGATCCTTGTTCATAAAGGGTTATGGGTTATGGGTTACCGGTTACGGGATTTATGTCGTTCACGATGCAAAATTACAAAAAATATTTTAATGTCGCAAGCGATATAAATATTTTCTTAATAATTGTATATTTATTCTTAAAAAAACAACCACCTGCAATAGAGCTGATGGTTATTGTCTCTTGGTATGGCTGGAACTTATAGTATCTCAGCCAATAATTGAATATGCTCCATGGGTGTCGCCCAACTGGTAGCAAAGCGCGTCACGGCACGTCCGTCCGAGAGGCGTTCCCAGATTTCATAATGCACTTTTCCTTCCAGACGTTTCATCTGCTCAGGCGTCAAGATGGGGAATTGTTGGTTGGTAGGCGACTGAATATAGAGCGGTATCTGTTTGCCGAGGAACAGTTGTTGCAACGCCATCGCCGCGTCGATAGCATGGCGGCTGATGCGGAAATAGAGATTGTCGGTAAAAAGTGTATCAAACTGGATTCCTAACAGGCGCCCTTTTGCCAACAATGCTCCGTGCTGCTTGACGACTGTAAGGAGCGGTTGCGGCGCATTGCCTTTGGGGAAGACGACTGCTTCGCCGCACAAAGCGCCCACTTTGGTTCCGCCGATATAGAACACGTTGCACAACTGCGCCAAGCCGGGCAGGTCGATGTCTGCTGCAGGGCTGCTTAGTCCGTACCCAAGCCGTGCTCCGTCGATGAACAGAAGCAACCCGTATTCGCGGCAGATGGCATAGATATTCTCCAGTTCGTGGCGTGAATAGATCGTGCCGTATTCGGTCGGGAAAGAGAGATACACCATTTTGGGGTTCGCCATGTGTTGCCATGTATCGTCCGCGAAGAAACGGACGAGGTAATTGCGCAAATCCTCCGCGTGCATCTTGCCTTCGTGCTGAGGAAGCGTGATGACCTTGTGTCCGGTGTGCTCGATGGCTCCCGACTCATGCACGGCTATATGTCCTGTCTCCACCGCGATGACTGCGCCGAAACGGGGTAAGAGGCCGTCTATGACCGTGGCATTGGTCTGCGTACCGCCGACCAAGAACACCACATCGGCATTCGGACAGTCGGTAGCCTGGCGTATCTTGGAGATGGCCGATTGCGTAAACCGGTCGCTCCCGTAGCCGGGTTCCTGCTGCATGTTGGTTTCCAGCAAGCGGCGCAGTATCTCCGGATGCGCACCTTCGTTGTAGTCGCAAGTAAACGACAAGGGTGTAACTATGTCTTTCATATTATTCGTCAATATCTACGCTTGTGCCGGTTGATAATATATACACTGCGTATTGCGCATTGTCCCTGCCGAACTGGATAGCGGCATCCAAGGAATCCTCGGGGAAGAGACGCGTGCTGTCGAAATAGTAGAGGCTGTCCTCAGTGTCGAGCCAGCCGCCTACGTAGCCATCGTGCGTCAGAGCATGAGCAACCACTTTCGGTAATTGTTCGCGCGAATGCGACCCTTGCGTCTCAGCATAGGAGACGGCAATACCTTCCGTCGGTTCAGTCATCGTACGGATGTCCAACGTAAAACCGTCCGGATGCGTCATCGAGAACGTCCATATGGAGTCAGACAGCGCATTAACATCCGTTAGGACGGAATTGGTATTCTTGCACGAAGGAAAAATAAGCAGCATACTACATGCTGTCAAAATACAAAAAAACGATGTAAGATATGTTCTACGGTTCATAATGATTCTATCAATTTATCTTCTCTAATTATTTTCGGTGCGGACTTACCGGCTAACACCAGTATTTTCTTGCCGTCACGGTAGATATGCAGTTGCCGCGAGCGAACGACAGCCGTTGAATACTATCTCCAACAATGCAAACAGGATACCGATCACTATCAAAATCGCAATACTCAAAACCGAACATACAATCAGGCGCCACAATGTCTGCCAAGAACCATAACCGAACAATTGCTTGTATGCAGCATAGCAATAAATAGATGTCAGTATCGTCGGGATAATTTGTGGTTCCGGAATAAGCGAAGAAATGACATACGACAATATGGCAATATACACCTGCAAGAAAAATCCCTCCGGAATCGTGTGGTTCGGATAGCGCGGAGCATTGCGAAACAGGTACCACGTCGGCAGAATGAATGCACATCCGGTGAGTAATTCGCGTAAATGTTGATGGTTATTCATCCAGTTAAAAGCAGCATCTACATGTGTAAATCCCGTATGTGCAAGTTCCGGAGGAGGTCCGGGAAAGAAATACTGTACCAGCGCCACCACCGCCGCCAATATGATCAGCAATTTAACCGGCGGATAACTGACTTGCCGTTTGCCGCTGATAAAGTCCCGCACCAGATACCCGGGACGCCATAACAATTGCCATAGGGTATAGAGGCCGGAGCGTGAGTCTATTCCCCACAACTGACCTATACCCTGCCATATAGTCATCCAAGTGATACGAGCGTCACGGGCGGATTGCGAGCAGACCGGACAATAATTGCCCTCGAACTTATGCCCGCAGTTATTGCATACATGCTCGGTCTCATCCATCCGATACTCTATCGGCTGTTCCTGCCACGCTCTAAACGCTTGCCATTTTGATTTCAGAATCTGCCTTATCTTTTCAAAAAACGGGTGCATATTCCTATGAATTTTTATCTGCTCTGTTAGGCTTTTACAAACTTTCCTTTAGTATTTCCTTGATGTCTTCGGGCTTGAGGTCGAGGTATCCGGCGGGATAGATGACGGTAGTAGAGACGATGTCATCAATCATCTCCGGTTTAGCACCTATCTCGGTAATAGTGAGTGGAAGACCGATTTCGAGCATCCAGTTCTTGAGTGCTTCGAGTCCTTCTTCGGCGGTATTGACGCCCCATACGTTACGTGCGAAACGCTCGAATTTCGCATACCCGTTCTTCATCGCACGTCGGTAATACGCCATCGAGCAAGCTGCCAAGCAATACCCGTGCGGTGCGTGTGTCCATGCGCCTAATGAGTGACCGATCATATGTACCATCCAATCTTGGGTCTTGCCGCATTTAATCAGCGTATTGAGCGCCCACGTAGCCGTCCACATGATGTTGGAGCGGGCTTCGTAGTTCTGCGGGTCTTTGACAGCCACACGCGAAGCGACGATGAGTCCACGCATCAAACCTTCGGCAATATAGTCGGAGGTGTTATCGTCGAAGTCGCTAAAATACTGCTCGAAGATATGATTCATAATGTCGTATATGCCGGCTTTCATCTGATCAAGCGGCACTGTCATGGTGTAACGCGGATTGAGGATGGAGAACTTAGGCATCAGACGGCTGTCGAATACATGTCCGGTCTTGAAATTATTGGCTGCATCGGTGATGACACATCCGCCGTTCATCTCGGAACCGGTACCCGCCATCGTCAGGATACAACCTACCGGCAAAACACGTTGATCTAAGGCCGGTTGATGCCCTTCGAGCCAGAACTCTTTCCAGTAGTCTCCATCAAAGAAAACAGAGGCCGCTACTCCTTTGGAGTAGTCGCATACGCTACCTCCGCCGAGTGCCAGAATCCAATCGACCTTATTATCGCGCGCGATACGTACGCCTTCGTGCAGCTTCTCGAGCGTCGGATTAGACATCACGCCCGGGTTTTCGATGATCGTCTTTCCGCCTTCGCGAAGGATGGCGACGACCTCATCATAGATGCCGTTTCGCTTGACGCTTCCGCTGCCATAGTTGAGCAGCACGCGCTCGCCGAAGTTTGCTAACTCATCTTTGAGGTACTTCAAAGACTCTTCTCCGAAATATAATTTCGTGGGATTGTGGTACTTAAAATTGCCTTGCATAGTTCGTATTTGTGTATTACAATATGTTCATTATGTCGGTTAACTTCGGTACGATGTAGGTGGCTGTTTCCTCCGTAACCTGTAACCCGTCTCCCTTCACCCAAATCTGGTCGATATCGGCAGCTTTGGCTCCGGCGATGTCGGACGAATAACTGTCTCCTACCATGACGGCCTCTTTTGCGGTGATACCATTACACTCCAAAGCGATACGGAAGATCTCCGGCTGGGGTTTATTGATGCCTACCTCTTCGCTGATGAGCGTGTGCGTGAAGTATGGAGCCAAGCCGGAATGCTCAAACTTATAGTACTGCACTTCCTTGAAGCCATTGCTGATGATGGTGAGCGGGTACTTACTTGCCAAGTACTTCACTACCCTACCCGCGTCGGGCATCAGGCAGAAATACGTATTGGTTAATCGCAAGAATTCAGTTCCTATCTCATGCGCAAGATTCTGTAACCCATAACCCGTAATCTGTAACCCCTCAATCGGTCTCAAAAAACGCTGCAAATGCAACCATTCTTTGGTCACTTCGCCGCGACCGTACATGCCCCACAGCTCAAGATTATATGGCTTATACGCGTTCAAGTAGTCCTCAAACGTGGGATACAACCGATCCAGCTGATAGATCTTGTAAATGTCCTCCAGCGCCTTATGCTCCGCTGTCGTCCAATCGCCTATCGTGTCATCCCAATCCAAGAAAACGGCTTTGTACTGCTTCATTCTCGTTGCTTAACTGATTATTCCTGATTGCAATGCTGCCCTGCCGAGATCGGTCATAAGACCGCGTTGCTCGAGGTCGGCACAACGTTGTCTATTCAGTTCTGTCCAATGGCTCCGCTTTTGCCGCGGCGAGAGGCGTTGCGCAAGTCGTCCGTCACCGATACGTTTGAGCGTTGAGTCTATCCATCCGAAACAGAGAGCCTCTTCCACGACATCCAAATACGGCAGACACAGACCTTCCGGTTTTTTCTTGCCACGGTATATAGCGATCCAACACACGCGTTGTGTTGCCGCATTCTGCTCGAACCACTCTCGCAGTTGCGCACGCTCGCTATACTCCAAAAGGTCAACGATTACCACGCGTTGTAATGGATATTTTCCGGTTTGAACTTATCTTTGATCTCCGGTTGCTCTGCCGGTACTCCGACGGGCACTACGCACAACGGGATGATACGCTCAGGAAGGCCGAGCATCTCTTGTACCATCTTCGCGCGGTTCATATCGGGATGCAAGCCGGTCCATACAGCACCTAATCCCATTGCGTGAGCGGCTAATAACAGGTTCTCTGTCGCCGCCGACACATCGTTAATCCAGAAATTCGCCATCTCGCCCGGTATAGCTTTGCTCAAGTCGCCGCACGGGATGATAGCTACCGCCGGTTTGTTGCTGCAACGCGAATAAGGAAGCGCTTCACCCAAAACTGCTATTTTGGCTTCGTCGGTCACCACGATAAAAGCCCAAGGCTGTTTGTTGATAGCCGAAGGAGCTGCCATTGCGGCACGCAGGAGCGTATCCAACTGCGCCTCACTGATTTTTTCGCCGGTAAACTCACGCACAGATACGCGCGTCAAGATGTTTTGAATTGCTTCGTTTTCCATAACTTTCGGTTGATTACTGCAAGCAGCAAAACTGATTGCCGTCAATGCAAGAATAAAGAATTTTTTCATTGTGTTTAATTTAGTGACAAAACATAAATCCGAAATAGAGACGCGGGCCGGTGGGCATACATAGTTCGCGCTGATGGAAAGCCAGCATCCAATCGAGGCGGAACGTGATATGCACTTTGCGCGTCAAGCAATAATCGCAACCAACGTAAGGCGTGACATAGAAGAACGACTGCTTGTGAAACGTGCTATTGGCATCACGCTCCCAACTGTTTTGATCACCATCCAGAATATACAAGCCTTTCATCGAACCGCCGCCAATTACTCCGCCTATATACGGCCATACTTTGTCTAATCGCCAACAACAATCCGCCAATACACCTCCGCAACCCATTCGTATGTAACTGCCGTTTTTGAGCACATCCTTGCAATCGGTTGTGCTGCTTGGCATGGTACTCACGAAACCTTCGAAACCCGTACGCAGGTGTTTCCACAAATGCACGCGCAAGGCTCCGCCCACACCGAACAGGGCTCCTTGCGGGCTACACAACCGACCTTCGGGCGTCTTCGGAGCATTGTTGTCGCGTCCAAACAAATAGCCGGTATGCAACATCATTCCCCCGGAGAAGCCTTGATAGACTTTGTTTTTCTCAATGCCTTCGGACACTTGTGCGCACAAACCGCACGTTAGTAACAGATATATAAAAAGTACCCTTACCCTCATTCATTCAACCGGATCTCGATATCTTTCTCGAAGTCCTTCGGTTCGGTCGTCGGCGCATAGCGCTTGATAGTTTTGCCGTCCTTGGAAATCAAGAACTTGGTGAAGTTCCAGAGGATATCGCTGTCTTTTTCTACGCTCTTACTGATCCGTTTAAGCATAGCGTGTGCCGCTTTGGCTTTCAGGCCGTTGTACTCCTCTGTCGGAGCTTGTGCTTTGAGGAACTCGAAAACAGGATTCGCATTCGCACCGTTGACGTCCGATTTCGCCATGAGCGGGAAAGTAACACCGTGGTTGAGACGGCAGAACTCCTCGATCTGCTCATCGCTGCCCGGCTCCTGATTAGCAAACTGGTCGCATGGGAAACCAAGGATAACAAAGCCTTGGTCTTTGTATTTCTTGTAGAGTTCCTCCAAACCGTCGTATTGCGGCGTGAAACCACATTTGGATGCGGTATTAACGATAAGAATGACTTGCCCTTTGTAGTCGGCGAGATTTACTTCTTTGCCCCGATTGGAGAGGGCAGAAAAATCATAGATTGTTGCCATTGTTTTTTCTTTACATTGATTAATATACATTGTGTTGGCTTCTCGTAGCCATGAGTAGCGGTATTGCGGATCTTGGAATAGCGTTTCGGCTCTTTCAAACCACTCCAGCGCTTCTTTCTTGCTGCCAAACGGCTTGGGTGCATAGAAGAGGCATGTGCCGTAATACGAGAGCACGATTGGATCCTCCGGCGCTATCTTAACGGCATCTTTCGCCAGACTCATTGCTTTGATCGGATGTATCGACTCGTGCAACCGCAGTTCATAGACATAGACGGCAGACATATACATCTCATAGTGACCTGCTGGCAGCTGCTCTTTGAGCGATTCCACATGCGCTTTAAAGCGCGCGACATACGGTTTTGCTGCCTCTTTGTCTTTCGACACGATATAGCCGCAGTAGCCATATTCGTACGCGAGCGTACGATTGGTGATTGGTGATTGGTGATTGGTGATTGTGTCTATATACGTTTTCCACACCGACATATCCTCCTGCTTATAGGCATCAAGCATGTCTCTATCGGACTGCGCCGATAGAGACAAACTGATGCAAAGAGCAAGTATTACTTGCCGCGCTCGAGCAACAAGGTGCGAGTCGGCTGGTCGCATACTTCGCTTGGTCCGTAATACTGGATCGGACCCGGATAGATATAACTCGTGTTAGCGTCAGCCCAAGCAGCACGATGCTCCTGGAGGTACTTGAACGGTTTGCCGTTGAGGTCAACCAGCGCTTTCTGGATAACGGGTTTCATCTTACCGTTACGTTTCTCCATGTTCATCATCATCGTGATAGGCACACCGCCGGCAATCCACGCCTCAGCAGGTTTGGTGAGGTTACGTACAAGCGACATATATCCGGTCTTACCGGCTGCGATGAGGTGTGTTGCATTCACACCGATCGAGTAGCAGTAGTCTGCATCGAAGTTAGACGGAATTGCGCAACGGCCTTCGTAACCGAAGAAGTGGTTGAGCGCCGCGAACTTGCCTTTGTACTCGCCGTTGGCTTTGAGAACAGCCAGACGTTTCTGTACCATCTCTATGAGCAGTTTCTCGGTTTCAATCTGCGATACCATCACGTTTCCGTGCGGGTCACGATCGAGTGTAAGCTGACGAGCGATACCCTTCGGCAGCGAACGATAGAGATCGCAAGAAGCCGGTGTCAGTTTGGACTTGACGTACTCACGTTTGGCGTCATCACCGTCCAACGAAGTGAACTCCTCGTTGTTAGCCAGCATATCGTTGAGTTCCTGGATGAGCACACGCATTGCCGGGATGAACTCAATCAGACCTTCCGGAATAAGGATAGTACCGAAGTTGAGTCCTGCGTTCGCACGTGCAACAATCACTTTCACGATGTCCTCTACGATGTCGTTGAGGGTCATTTTCTTCGCCTCTACTTCTTCGGAGATGAGGCAGATGTTCGGCTGAGCCTCCAATGCGCACTCGAGAGCAATATGGCTTGCGCTACGACCCATGAGGCGGATGAAGTGCCAGTATTTCTTTGCCGAGTTAGCATCGCGTTGGATATTACCGATGAGTTCTGAATAGACCTTACAAGCGGTGTCGAAACCAAACGAGGTCTCGATCATCTCGTTCTTGAGGTCGCCATCAATAGTCTTCGGACAGCCGATTACCTGGATACCGCATTGTTTCTGGAGGTAGTACTCAGCGAGCACGCAAGCGTTGGTGTTCGAGTCATCACCACCGATGATTACGACAGCCTTGATGCCGAGTTGCTTGCAGATCTCAATACCGTTGTCAAACTGCCAAGTCTCTTCCAGCTTCGTACGTCCCGAACCGATGATATCGAAACCGCCGGTGTTGCGGTACTCGTCGATGATAGCACCCGTCAACTCCTGATACTTGCCGTCAATCAGACCGGAAGGACCGCCGAGGAAACCGTACAGTTTATTCTCCGGATTAAGAGCCTTGAGTCCGTCGTATAGACCGGAAATAACGTTGTGACCGCCGGGAGCTTGGCCTCCGGAGAGGATAACGCCTACATTAAACGGTTCCGGGCACACGTTCTTACCCGTTGTGGGTTCCATCGTAATAAGCGGCAGACCATAGGTATTCGGAAAGAGTTTTTGAATCTCTTCCTGGTCTGCTACGGAATGTGTTTTCTCGCCTTCTACGAGGCGTACAGCGCCCTGAAGGGCTACCGGCATCTTCGGCTTATAAGCCTGACGCGCAATCTGTAATGGAGATTTTTGCATAGTAGTTAGAAATTTATGATTTAAAATTTATTATTTATTATTTTTGTCATTTTCAATGAGCGCGATGAGTTGTTCCACTGCTTGTTCCTGCGGGATATTCTTCAGCACGCACTCTTTGCCTCGGTAGAGGGATATACGGTCACGACCGGCACCTACGTAGCCGTAGTCGGCATCTGCCATTTCGCCCGGGCCATTCACGATACAGCCCATGACCGCTATTTTGAGGCCTGTCAGATGACTCGTAGCGGCTTTCACCTTGCGGATTGTCTCTTCGAGGTTGAACATCGTTCGTCCGCATCCGGGGCACGATATATATTCCGTTTTATATATACGCACGCGCGCGGCTTGAAGGATGTCCTTGCTGAGGAAATTCAGTTTGTTCTCCGAGAAATTCGGATTGACCAGCGTCAGTTCGGTTGCTTTATATTCCCACAACAAACGTCCGCTTTCAGCCGCAGCCTGCAAGCAGAACAAGTCCCAATCTTCCTCATAGGAGGTATAACGGATTTCTGCATTGCCACCTATGTTGTCCAGTACTTCTGCGGTCACGGAACCATCGTAACGAATAGAGTCTTCGTCGGTGAAGTAGTCCACCAAATCACGTGCTACCGGAATCTCGTTCTCCGGAGCTTCGCTCAGGCTTACACGGATGGTATCGCCTATTCCGTCCGCGAGAAGCGCACCTATGCCCACAGCAGACTTGATACGTCCGTCCTCGCCTTCACCGGCTTCGGTCACACCCAAATGCAGCGGAAACGCCATATGCTCCTTGTCCATCGTCTTGACCAGCAGACGCACCGTCTCGACCATCACACGCGTATTGGACGCCTTAATGGAAATAACGATATCGTTGAACTGCTCACGTACGGCTATTCGCAGGAACTCCATCACGGATTCCACCATTCCTTGCGGTGTATCGCCATACTTGTCCATCATCCGTTCAGACAACGAACCGTGATTCACACCGATACGAATGGCTGTCTCATGCTCGCGGCATATATCCAAAAGATGCACGAAACGTTCTTCCTGTTTGGAGAAATCTTTGCTGAAATTGCCCGGATTGATACGCACGGCTTCCACGGCTTCAGCAGCAGCAAAAGCCACGTCTGCCTGGAAATGCACATCCGCCACAAGGGGCACAGCCGTCAGCACTTGCGCGTGGATCTCTTTGATGGATTCCACCTCGCGCAAACCCTGTGTCGTAAAACGGAGTAACTCCGCTCCGGATTCAATACACCGCCTTGCCTGATCGACAGAAGCATCGATTTCATTGGTCGATGTGTTGGCCATCGTCTGCACCCTTATCGGGTAGTCGGAACCTAAAAAAATGTTCCCAACTTGCACATTTATGGTCTTTCTTCGCTTATTTTCTAATTTTATTTGCATAAAAATGCATTTTTCTTTAAAAAAATTTGGTCATGTCAAAAATTTGTAGTACCTTTGCACCCGCTTTTGACAAAAAAGCCGGGAATCAGTAGCTCAGCAGGTAGAGCACATCCCTTTTAAGGATGGGG
>Ga0310690_10011736_pt1 | contig 10796 bp, 10 predicted proteins | sample AusTroGonzalo_MG_2_FD_207661 | JGI IMG/M metagenome (GOLD analysis project Ga0310690, IMG submission 207661) | Bovine rumen microbial communities from tropical cattle in Woodstock, Queensland, Australia - Gonzalo_04 (v2) (version 2) | ecosystem: Host-associated > Mammals > Digestive system >...
CCGGTCCGGAGGTCCGCGCTTCCGGCTGGATGGGGGCAGACCGCCTGTTCACCACGCCGGAATTCCAGCGCCGCTACAACCGGGTGGAGATATCCCTCCTCACCCCCAAGGTGGCCCTGGTTCCGGAAGTGTTCTTTGACGAGGGAAACCCCCGCAGCGCCCTTTCGGAGGTTATCGCCCTGGAAGAGTCCGATAAAGTGGAATGGGTACGGGTCCCGGCCCTTTCTTCCGTGCTGGTCTTCTCCAATTCCATCGGAGAATCCCTGTCCCGGGTGCTGGCCCAGACGGTGCTTCCCGCATCGGGAGAACCGGTGCGGGTGCTCCCGGAAATGTATTACCAGCTTTCGCTACTGGACGCCCTTCCGGAATACAACAAGATAGTGGCCTCCTGGATGGACGGCTGGCTGCACCTGGTTATCGCCCAGGGAAAAACCCTTCGCCTGGCCAATGTGTACGAAGCCCAGGACTTCACCACGGCGGAATACTTTCTGTTCCTGGCCATGAAACGGCTCCAGCTGAATCCGGAAGTGTCCACCGTATGCTTCCACACTCCGCTGGATGCAGATGCGGAAATGTCCCTGTACCGCTATTTCAAATCGGTGGTGCAGTTATGAGAATCATCGGCGGCAGGTTAAAAAGTAAGGTTATCCTGCCCCCGGCAGGGTACAAGGCGCGTCCCACCACGGATTTTGCCAAGGAGGGCCTGTTCAACATCCTGGACAACGAATACGAATTCCAGGACCTCAAGGTGCTGGACCTTTTCGGCGGCACCGGTTCCATTGCCTTCGAGTTCGCCTCCCGCGGCGCCGCCCGGGTGTATTGCGTGGAAATGGCCCGTGAAAACGCCTCTTTCATCAAAACGGAGGCCGCCCGGCTGGGGCTTGCCAATGTTACCATGGTGAGGGACAATGTCTTCGACTTCCTGCCCATCTGCCGGGAAAAGTTCGATATCGTCTTTGCCGATCCTCCTTACGCCCTGGAGGGGCTGGAAACGCTTCCGGACCTCATCTTTTCCCTGGATATCCTGCATCCGGAATGCTACTTCATCCTGGAACACGGCGGGGAACACAATTTCACCGGTCATCCCCGTTTTGTAAAAGAACGCCATTACGGCCGGGTGCACTTCAGTTTTTTTGCATAGAACCATATGGTATCATTTGTCATCAGTATTGTCGCTCTGGTCCTGGGGTACCTGCTCTACGGGGCCTTTGTGGAACGGGTTTTCGGTCCGGATCCTTCCCGTCGCACACCGGCCGTGGAAAAGGCCGACGGAGTGGATTTCATTGCCATGCCCACGTGGAAAGTGTTCATGATCCAGTTCCTGAACATTGCCGGCACCGGTCCCATCTTCGGCGCCATCATGGGCGCCAAGTTCGGCCCGTCCTGTTACCTGTGGATTGTTTTCGGGTGCATTTTTGCCGGCGCCGTACACGATTACCTCAGCGGCATGCTGTCTGTCCGCCATGGCGGCGTGGGCCTGCCGGAACTGGTGGGTACCTATCTGGGAAAGCGAACCAAAACGGTCATGCTGGTGTTCTCGGTACTTCTCCTGCTCATGGTGGGGGCTGTTTTCGTGTATTCACCCGCCCTCATCCTGGGAGATATCGCCGGCAACGGAAGCGCCACGGCAACCATGGTGTGGGTATTGGTGGTTTTCCTGTATTACGTGGTGGCCACCCTGCTTCCCATCGACAAAATTATCGGCCGCATCTATCCGCTGTTCGCGGTGGCCCTGCTGTTCATGGCGGCGGGTCTGATGGTTTGCCTATTCGTCAAGTGGCCTTCCCTGCCGGAAGTCTGGGACGGCCTCACCGGCTGGACCGCACAGACCGGCATAGCCAACCAGCCCATTTTCCCGTGCCTGTTCATCACCATCGCCTGCGGCGCCATCAGCGGTTTCCACGCAACGCAGAGCCCGCTCATGGCCCGCTGCATCAAGAGCGAAAAACTGGGTCGGCCCATTTTCTACGGCTCCATGATTACGGAAGGCCTGGTTGCCCTCATCTGGGCCACCGTGGCTTCCTGGTTCTTCTATGACGGCGGAGCGGCCCAGCTGGGCATGGACAGTAGTGCCGCGGCCCCGGCCATCGTCACCGCCGTGTCCAAAGACTGGCTCGGTCTCTTGGGCGGTATCCTGGCTGTCCTGGGGGTAGTGGCCGCGCCCATCACTTCCGGAGACACCGCCTTCCGCAGCGCCCGTCTCATTATTGCCGACTTCCTTAAGCTGGAGCAGAAGAGCATCGCCAAGCGCCTGTACATTGCCGTCCCCCTGTTTGTGGGCTCTGCCTTCCTGCTTTGGTATAATATTTCGGACGCCAACGGTTTCAACGTCATCTGGCGCTATTTCGGCTGGAGCAACCAGACGCTGGCCGTCTTCACCCTCTGGACCATCACCGTATACCTTACCCTCAAGAAGGGAGGCCTGTGGTACCTGGTCACCCTGCTGCCGGCCCTGTTCATGACGTCGGTCTGCACCACCTTCATCCTGGTAGACAAAGTGGGCCTGGGCCTTCCGGCCTCCACCGCTCCCTGGATCGGCCTGGGCACCTTCGTGCTGTCCTATATCCTCTTCGCCCTCTGGCGCCGCAAAGTGAAACGTGCTAAGAATTAACGGGTTAAGTGTTTCCCGGTGCAAATCTGATTGCACCGGGAAACAGGTAAGTAATTGAGTATAAACCACATAGATTTCGCAATATGTTAGACAAAGAAAGGGGCTTGTATGTTGCCCACAGCGCCAATGGTCCCATTTCCCTGGTAGGGAAGATGGCCAATCGTCACGGACTCATCGCCGGTGCCACCGGTACCGGTAAAACCGTCACCTTGCAGGTGCTGGCAGAAACCTTCTGCCAGGCCGGCGTACCCTGCTTCATGGCCGATATGAAGGGAGACCTCAGCGGCATCAGCCAGGTAGGCAAGCTGTCGGGCTTCATCGAGAAGCGCCTGCCGGAGTTCGGCATTGAGAATCCCCCGTTCCAAAGCTGTCCCGTACGCTTTTTCGACGTATACGGGGAACAGGGCCATCCCATGCGTTCCACTATTTCCCGCATGGGACCGGAAATGCTGGGCCGCCTGATGGAACTGAATGAAACCCAGACGGGTGTGCTCAACATTGTCTTTAAGATTGCGGATGACAACGGCCTTCTGCTGATAGACCTCAAGGACCTTCGGGCCATGCTCAACTTCGTGGGGCAGAACGCCGCGGAGTATACCACCCAGTACGGCTTCGTTACAGCGGCTTCCATCGGCGCCATCCAGCGTGCCCTCCTGGCCCTGGAGAACCAGGGGGCGGAGAAGTTTTTCGGAGAGCCGGACTTCGACATTTACGACCTCCTGCAGTGCGAGGGCGGCAAGGGTATCATGAACGTACTGGCCGCAGACCGCCTGATGCTGCAGCCCAAGCTCTATTCCACCTTCCTGCTGTGGCTGCTCTCGGAACTGTACGCCACCCTGCCGGAAGTGGGAGATATGGACCTTCCCAAGCTGGTGTTCTTCTTCGACGAGGCCCACATGCTGTTCGAAGGCACTTCCAAGGCCCTCACGGACAAGATTGAGCAGGTGATCCGGCTCATCCGCTCCAAGGGTGTGGGCATCTATTTCATCACCCAAAGCCCTACGGACATCCCGTCCAACATCCTGGGCCAGCTGGGTAACCGGGTGCAGCATGCGCTCCGCGCCTACAGTCCCAAGGACCAGAAGGCCGTGAAAGTGGCGGCCGATACCTTCCGCGCCAACCCGGAGTTCAACACCTATGATACGCTGCTGGAACTGGGTACCGGTGAAGCCCTGGTCTCCTTCCTGGACGAAAAGGGAACCCCCGCCATCGTGGAACGCGCCAAGATCCTGTTCCCGCTCAGCCAGATTGGGGCCATCACGGAAGACCAGCGGGCCGAACTCATCAAGCGCAGCCGCTTGTATGGCCGGTACGACCACGCCATAGACCGCGAGAGCGCCTATGAGATCATTACCGCCGCCACCGTTGAAGCGGAGCGCCAAAAGGCCGAAATCCTGGCCCAGGAAGAGGCCGAACGGCAGCGGATAGCAGATGCCAAGCAGGCCGCCATCCAGGCCAAAGAGGATGCCCGCTTGGCCAAGGAGGCCGAACGCGAGGCCGCCCGTGCCCAGAAAGAGGCGGAAAAGGCTCAGAAAGAAGCTCAGAAGAAGGCCAAGAACAGCATTGCCTCCAAGGTACTCAAGTCTGTGATTACGGCTGTTACGGGAGTTGCCGCCGCCGCTGCGGCCGATGCCGTTACCGGAAAGATTACCGGCACCAAAAAGACATCCAAGACATCCACCACCAAGAAGGCTGTCACCAAGGCCACCCGCAGCGCCACCAACACCCTCACCAAGGAACTCACCCGCAGTATCCTGGGGAATCTGATTAAATAAGGATTTCATTCCAGAGGATACGTGTTACCTTTTCGCACCGGTATACCAATAGCGTTATCCGGTGTTTTTTTATATGGCATGGAGCTGCAATATGAGTATGAGGGGGAAGCTGTATCCGCAAGAATCGCTTACACTTTGTCACGGACAATGCGGGAAGGCTTTCCAGGAGTCAATGAAGGCAATCCCTTCCATGCCCGCTTCGACCGTCGGCATATGCTGAACGCCACAGCGCAGTGGCGAGGAATAACCGCAACGATCATTTATCAAAGCGGACAATGGGAGAATGCTTCTGCGGAAACTTATATAATCACAATACCTGGGGGACAATTGACTCCCAAATACTATTCTGGTGTAAATAATTACCAGATGCCGGCCGTCTTCAGAATAGATTTGGGCTATCAGTTCAGTTTCCAGACAGGCCCCCTGTCGCATTCAGTGAGTATCGGCGTATACAATGTCACCAATCACTTCAACCCATTTATGATCTATTATAATGCCGAAACCGAAAGTTGGAATGAACTGGCCATGCTTCCTATTCTCCCGAATTTCAGTTGGCGGGTGGCCTTCCGACCGTATAAGAAATAGGTCAAATCGGTTGAAACAAGCATTTTTTCGGTTGAAACAGAAATAGTTTCAACCGATTCTTGTTTTTCCCTTTTCCCCAGATTATGTTTGCAGCTAGCCTCGATTTTTGCTGTTTTTCTTTGAGGTATAAATTTTTATCCCTATTTTTGAAATAATAACAATGGGATGTCATGGAAAATGAATACTTCGAAGAATAACAGAACCATTGAAAGGGTATGGTTCGATAAAGACCGGATTTACATCCGGGCCGATGACGGGAAAGAGTATAGCAGGAGCCTGTCCAATTTCCCGTTGCTGAAAGAAGCCACTCCCGGGCAACGGGTGAAGGTGAAGATTGGATTGTATGGCGACGATTTACGTTGGGAAGATCTGGATGAGGATATCCATATCAGCAGTTTTTTTCAACCCGACCTGCCGGAAAAGGAGAATGCTATAGCTGCCGTATTCCACCAGTTCCCCATGCTGAATGTGTCGGAAATGGCCCGGACCCTCGGAATAAACAAAAGCCTTCTGTCCCGCTATATATACGGGGTCAAAAAGCCTTCCGATAAGCGGGAAAAAGAGATCCTGGATGCCATCCGGAAACTGGGCCGGGAAATGGCTGCGATTTAGATATGATTACTCGTGCTTGGCCAGCCGTTCCCAGGCCAGCTGCTCCCACTTGGTGCCGGGGCGGCCGTAGTTGGCGTACGGGTAGATGGAAATGCCGCCGCGGGGGGTGAAGAAACCGGTCACTTCCAGATACTTGGGATCCATCAGTTTCACCAGGTCCTTCATGATGGTGTTCACACAGTCCTCGTGGAAGTCTCCGTTGGAACGGAAGCTGAACAGATACAGTTTCAGGGATTTTGATTCCACCATTTTCTTGTCCGGAACATAGCCGATCCGGATTTCGGCAAAGTCCGGCTGGCCGGTGATGGGGCACAGGGTGGTGAATTCCGGGCAGTTGAAACGAACCCAATAGTCGTTTTCCTGGTGCTGGTTCTCAAAAACTTCCAGCACTTCCGGTGCATATTTCTGGCTGTAGACGGATGGTCCGCCCAGCGCTTTGAGTTCTTTGGGGTCTCTTGCCATAGATTATTCCTCCTCTCCGGCTTCCTTCAGCCGTTCTGCGTTTTCTGCAATCTGCAGCTGGTCTATGCATTCCTGGATGTCTCCGTCCATGAAAACGGGCAGGTTGTACATGCTCCAGCCTATACGGTGGTCCGTTACACGGCCCTGAGGATAGTTATAGGTGCGGATTTTGGCACTGCGGTCTCCGGTGGAAACCATGGTTTTGCGCTTGGCGGCAATACCGTCCAGATACTTCTGGTGCTCCATGTTGTACAGACGGGTACGGAGCTCTTCCATGGCGCGGTCCAGGTTCTTCAGCTGGGAACGCTCTTCCTGGCACTGGACCACGATTCCGGAAGGGATATGGGTGAGGCGCACGGCTGAATAGGTGGTGTTAACGCCCTGTCCGCCGGGGCCGGATGCACAGAAGAGGTCCTTTCGGATATCGGCCGGATTCAGTTCGATGTCGAATTCTCCGGCTTCCGGGAAAACGGCCACGGAAGCGGCCGATGTCTGGATGCGGCCCTGGGTTTCCGTCTGGGGAACGCGCTGCACGCGGTGTACACCGGACTCGTACTTCATGATACCGTAAACGCCGTCCGTGTTGCTGGAGAGCTTGAACACAATCTGCTTGTAGCCGCCGGCCGTACCGGGCGCCTGGTCTGAGATTTCCAGTTTCCAGCCACGGCGCTCCGCAAAGTGCTGATACATGCGGAACAGGTCTCCGGCGAAGATGGCGGCTTCGTCTCCGCCAGTGCCGCCGCGGATTTCCACCATGGCGTTCTTGCTGTCGTCCGGGTCTGCCGGAATCAGGAGCAGCTTGATGTTCTGTTCCATTTCCGGAAGTTTGGGTTCTATCTCCGCAATCTCTTCCCGGGCCATGTCCTTGAGGTCCTCGTCTTTCTCGTTCATGAGGATGTCCTTGGCCTGGGCGAGCTCTTCCATCATCCGTTTGTATTCCAGTCCGGCGGAAATGATGGGCTGCAGCTCCTTGTAGTCCTTGTTCAGCTGGACAAACTTCTTCATGTCGGCAATCACCTCAGGGTCTGCCAACTGTGCTTCCAGCTTCTTGTATTTGTCCTGGAGACTCAGCACTTTCTCCAGCAATGTGGTATCTGCCATATATAATTGAATAATAACTTGCAAAGATAGTAAAAATATCCTGCACGGGCAGGATTTCGGGCATTTTCCTGCCCGTAAGGGGAAATTTCGGGGGTTTGGGCAGGTTTTTGGCCGATTTCCTGCCCGCGAACGGAAGCTAGTGCCCGGAAGTGTGCATCCAATGCGGGCCGAAGCGCTCGAAAGCGGCGCGGTCCAGGGCCTCGCGGTCTTCGGGATGGGCGATGGAGATGAGAAGCCGGGCGCGCTCCTGCAGGGACTTGCCCAGCAGGTTCACGGAACCGTATTCGGTGACCACCCACTGGACATCGGCCCGGGGGGTGACAACGCCGGCACCGGGTTTGAGCACGGGCACAATCTTGGGAAGGCCCTTGGCCGTGCGGGAACTCAGGGCTATCACGGCCCGTCCGCCCTCGGAGAGTTTGGCTCCGCGAACGAAATCCAGCTGCCCGCCCGTTCCGGAATAGATGCGCGTGCCGATGGAATCGGCCGATACCTGGCCGGTAAGGTCTATTTCCGTGGCGGAATTGATGGAGACCACCTTCGGGTTGCGGGCGATGGTATAAGGGTCGTTGGTGTAGGCGATATCCCGCATGAGCACGGCGGGATTCCGGTCGATGAAATCGTACACCTCCTGGGACCCCAGCAGGAACGAGGCCACCACCTTGCCCGTATTAATTTTCTTGCAACTGCCGTCTATGATGCCGCGGCGGATGAGTTCCAGGGCTCCGTCTGCAAACATTTCCGTGTGGAGGCCCAGATGCTTGTGGCCGCAGAGGGCCGTACACACAGCATTGGGCAGCGAGCCGATGCCCATCTGCAAGCAGGCGCCGTCACTGACCAGTGCGGCGCAGTATCGGCCAATCTGGCGGTCTGTCTCCGAAGGCTCTACATATGCCTTTGTGAAGAGCGGGCGGTTGTCCCGGACCAGGGCGGTGAACCTTTCAATGGGAATCAGGTCTCCGTATGCAAAAGGCACGCAGGGATTTACAACCGCAATGCGCTCCCGGGCCACTTCCAGAGCCGCCACGGAGCAGTCCACCGAAGTGCCCAGAGACACCATGCCGTTCACCGGTTCGGACACCTGCACCATGGCTACGTCGCACCGGAGGGCGCCGCAGCGGTACAGGGCCTGGGACTCGCTCAGGTGGGCCGGAAGATAATCGGCATAACCCGCGTTTACGTTGGCGCGCACGTTGGGCCCCACGAAGAAGCCCTGGTCGAAGAAGGTGCCTTCGTATTCCGGGGCGCTGTACGGGGCCGGCCCTTCCGTGTGGAAATGGTGGAAATGGACTTCTTCCAGTTCATGGGCCCGGCGGCAGAGTGCCTCCACCAGGATATGGGGCACGCTGGCGATGCTGGAGAGATGGATATGGTCTCCGCTCCGCACGCTCTGAACCGCTTCGTCGGCCGATATGAAAGGCAAAGTCTTCATTGGGAAGGGCAAAGGTAGCAATATTCTTTGTATATTTGTATGATTAAAAGTGAATAAAATGCATACACGAGAGGAAAAAGTGGCCGCATTCGGCCGGCTTCTTGATATAATGGACACCCTTCGGGAACAGTGCCCCTGGAACGCGGAACAAACCTTCGGTTCCATCCGCCGTCTCACGGAGGAAGAAGTTTACGAGCTAAGCGACGCCATCCTGGCGGGAGACCGGCAGGCCACCGCCAAGGAAATCGGAGACTTGCTGTACCACATGGTGTTCTATGCCCGGATCGGCCAGGAAGAAGGGGCTTTCGACATAGCCGACAGCATCAACAAGGTCTGCGACAAAATGGTTTTCCGCCATCCTCACGTGTTCGGCCCGGAAGCCGGGAAATCCACCACCGCCAAAGAGATTGCCGATACCTGGGAGCTGGTGAAAGCCAAGGAAAAAGGCGGCAACAAGCGTGTGATGGCCGGCATTCCCAAGGCCATGCCCGCCCTGCTGAAGGCGCTAGCCATGCAGGAAAAGGCCCGCGGCTGCGGCTTCGACTGGGAACAGCGGGAAGACGTCTGGGACAAGGTGCGGGAGGAATATGAAGAGGTGGCCGATGCCTGCAAGACGGACGATCCGGCCAAAATGGAGGATGAATTCGGAGACCTGCTTTTCTCGGTCATCAATGCGGCCCGCCTCTATGGAGTAGATCCGGAGGCCGCCCTGAACCGCACCAGCGAAAAGTTCCGCCGCCGCTTCACCTATCTGGAAGAACAAACCCTCCGGAAGGGCCTCAGCCTTAAGGACATGACCCTGGCCCAGATGGATGCCGTCTGGGATGAAGCCAAGGCCAAAGGGTTATAACAGCTATTTCTTATACGGCCGGAAGGCCAGGCAGGCGTTGTGGCCGCCGAAACCGAAGGAGTCTGACAGGCCGATGGTGAGGTTGGTCCGGACGGCCACGTTGGGCGTGTAGTCCAGGTCGCATTCCGGGTCCGGGTTGTCCAGATTGATGGTGGGCGGGCAGATGCCGTCTTTCAGTGCCATGACGGTGGCAACGGCTTCCGCCGCACCGGCGGCGCCGAACATATGCCCGGTCATGGATTTGGTGGAGGAGATGTGCGCTTTGTATGCATAGTCTCCCAGGGCCACTTTGTATGCCAGGGTTTCGGCAACGTCGTTGAGTTTGGTGCCCGTTCCGTGGGCATTGATGTACAGGTTGTCCTTGGCGGGGTTGAATCCGGCTTCCTTCAGGGCATCCTTGATGGATTGGGCCTGTGTGCTGCCGTCCGGACGCGGGGCGGTGGCGTGGAAAGCGTCGCAGGTGTTGCCGTAGCCGACAATCTCTCCATAGATGGTGGCACCGCGCTCCAGGGCATGGTCCAGGGATTCCAGGATGAGCACGGCCGCGCCGTCACCCATCACGAAACCTTGCCGGTTGGCGTTGAAGGGCAGGGAAGCGTACTTGGGGTTGGCGGACCGGGTAAGGGCCTTGGCGTTGAAGAAACCGGCCACCCCCAGCGGGATGGAAGCGCTTTCACTGCCGCCGGCTATGATGGCATCGGCATACCCGTGGCGCACAGCGCGGAAAGCCTCTCCGATACAGTGGGCCGATGTGGCGCAGGCTGTCACGATATCCAGGCAAGGGCCCTTGGCCTGGTGCTTGATGGCAATATGCCCGGCCGCGATATTGGAGATCATGGTGGCGATGAAAAGCGGTGAAATCCACTTTCCGGAAGGGTCCTCCACCATTTTTACCGTTTCCCGGTACTGGACCTCGAACCCGCCGATGCCGGAGCCCACATATACGCCCAGCCGATAAGGGTCTATGTTGGCGTCTTCTCCTTCCGTCTTCAGCCCGGCCTGGCGCATGGCCTGCCAGGCGGCCGCCATGGCAAACAGGGTGAAATTATCCTGCTTGCGGACGAAGGGTTTGTCCATGCCGAAGTCTTCCGGATTGAAATTCCACACCTTTCCGGCAAAGGTTACGGGCATATCCTTGAACTCGTCTACATAGTCAATTCCGCAGACACCGTTGACCAGATTCTTCCAGAACGAATCTACATCCACTCCGACGCAGGAGATGACCCCCATTCCGGTAATGACCACTCTCTTGGCTTCCATAACTTTTCCTCCTGTAAATTCAATTAAGCATTCTTCCGGTTGCGCTTTCTCCTTTCCCGTACCCGGTACGCGCTTTCTACCATCAGCTGGTCCTGGAAACAGCCGCGG
>Ga0310690_10011737_pt1 | contig 10796 bp, 10 predicted proteins | sample AusTroGonzalo_MG_2_FD_207661 | JGI IMG/M metagenome (GOLD analysis project Ga0310690, IMG submission 207661) | Bovine rumen microbial communities from tropical cattle in Woodstock, Queensland, Australia - Gonzalo_04 (v2) (version 2) | ecosystem: Host-associated > Mammals > Digestive system >...
AACCATTTTGGTTCAAAAATTCAAAAAAGGAGTAAAGACATGAAGAAAGCATTGCTCATTTCAATGATGGTTCTTGTCATTGTCGGAATGGTTTTCGCACAGGGCGCAGCAGAAGCCACAAGCGGAAGCAAGGAAATCAGGGTTCTTCTTTGGGACTCAACCTACAATTCAACCATTGTCCCCAATGGAATTGAGGAGAAGTTCGAAGCTGCATACCCCGGATACGATGTCGTTTTCGACAAGATCGCTTATGACGATCTGGACAAGACAATCCTGTTCTCACACTCAACAGGCGATGACTACGATGTCATTCAGGTAATCACCACATCCCTTAACCCTCTGAAGGCCGGCGGAGCACTGGCTCCGATGGACGACCTCCTGAAAAAGACCAATCTTGACTTCTCGACATGGTCACCGGCAGCTGTTAAGGCCGGCGTCATCGACGGAGCCACATTCGGTCTTCCGTTCGACCCGGACTGCAGAATTCTTGCTTACAACATCAAGATCCTGCGCGAGCTCGGACTTGAGCCGCCTAAAACAACAGACGACATGCTGACAATCGCCAAGGCTGCATACGAGAAACTCGGTGTCTATGCAATGGCCGGACAGATCAGCAAGAACGTTTTCTGCATGTATGACCTCGGCGGATTCCAGCTCTGCTTCGATTCCAAGGTCTACGATCTTGTTGACGGAAAGTACAAGGCTCTCCTCGACAAGCCGGAGGCACTGGCATTCGTGAAGTGGGCAACAGAGATGTACAAGTACATGCCGAAGGACACCAACATCAACGATACTCTGGCAAGATCAATGTTCGCACAGGGCAAGGTTGCAATGCTCTGGTGGACACCGTCTCAGATCAAGAGCGTCATCCCACAGTTCGAGCACAGAGAGGATCTCGAGTTCTCAGTCATGCCTGTCGGACCTACTGGAAAGAGAGGATCCGCAATGGGTGGATACCACTGGGCAATCGGCGCCGGTTCAAAGAACAAGGAAGCTGCAATGAAGTTCCTGGAGTTCGCACTTCAGCCACAGAACCAGGCTCTCATCGCACGTGGACTGCCGGCAGATACAAAGGCATTCGACTATCCTCCATACAATGTTCCTGATTACAACATGTTCCGCGAGCAGCTCAAGACCAGCGGCTATCCAGCACCGCTCATCTCACTGTTCACAAAGGTTGCAGAGACTTGGAACAGACGTTTCCAGGAGTCACTGCTCGGAATCATCACACCGGAAGAGGCCTGCCGCATAGGTCAGCAGGAAGTCCAGGCAATTCTGGACACTTACGAGTACTGATGTCCATGCCGCCGCGGACATTGAGTCTGCGGCGGTAACTTTATTAGAATACAAATCATTTCACTGTATTGAGGTATACAAATGCTGTTGAACAGAAAGAACAGGATGACAGCGTACCTTCTGATCCTTCCTGCAGCCGCCATGCTGGCTATTTTTGTCCTTTACCCGATGATTCTGAACATCTCGCTCAGCTTCAAGGACTACAGCATGCTCAAGACGACGACAAAGAACGTCGGTCTTAAAAACTATGTGACCCTCCTGTCCGACAAAAGGGTTTGGGAGGCTGTCCAGAGAACCTTCGTCTGGACTTTCATCAACGTCGCAGGTGCCCTGATCATAGGATTGGGTGCCGCAATGCTCCTATCCAACGGATTCAAAGGATCCGGACTGATCAAGGCCATTGTCCTGATCCCATGGGTTCTTCCGTCGGTCATCACCGGATACATATGGTCCCTCATGCTCCAGGAGGATGCGGGAGTCATAACATATATTCTCAAGACGCTCGGACTTGTGGCTTCGGACTTCTCCTGGTTCAGGACCGGTCCTCTGTCCATGAGCGCCGCAATAATGGCAAACATCTGGAGAGCCTTCCCGTTCTTCACTCTGATGATATATGCCAAGATAAACACAATCCCATCGGACCACATCGAGGCCGCCATGCTTGAGGGTGCCAACAGCATCCAGCTCTTCAGGCATGTGACGTTCCCGTTCATCAGGCCCACGGTCTACACCTGCACATACCTGTGCTTCATATGGTCGTTCAACGCCTTCGATATTTTGAAGGTAATGACAAACGGAGGTCCCGCCGAGATGACGACCACCATGTCCATCATGGTCCAGCGCGAGGCATTCCAGTTCTTCGAGATATCCAATGCATCGACAATGAGCGTGATAATGTTCGTTCTGATGATTAGCGTCATTGTCATTTTCACTCTGGCTTCCAGACTGGTGAGGAGGGTCAAGAAATGAAGAAGTTTAAAGAACCCAAACCGAAATCAGCTCTTGCAGTAGGCAGCAGAAGGATTTCAGTTGGTCACAAGATCGTGCTGATCCTGTTCTCCCTGATGCTCTTCATCCTGATAATCTTCCCGTTCTACTGGATCATTCTGTCGTCCTTCAAGAACTTCCTCGAGATATTTGAAGTCCCAATTAGGTTCCTGCCCAAGCGGCTTGATTTCACCAACTACAAAGAGGTTTTCACCGAATACCATATCGGAACATATGCAATCAACAGTATTGTGGTCACGGTATCCACTGTTCTGATAACCACGGCAATATCGACAATGGCATCGTTCTCGCTGACAAGGCTTCAGTTCCGCGGCAGCAAGGCGTTCGTGAAGTTCCTGCAGATGAGCCAGATGTTCCCCGTAGTCGTCATCCTCGTGCCGCTGTACCTGATGTGCACCAGGATGGGTCTTGTCGGAACCAAGAGCTCCCTGATTCTGCCGTATGTGGCAATCCAGATCCCTGTTTCGGTGATTCTTCTTTCCACATACTTCGTTGATATCCCCAAGGAGATGGAGGAGGCGGCTCTGATAGACGGATGTTCGCTGTTCCAGCTTTTCTTCAAGGTCATGCTCCCGCTCGCAACAAGCGGAATCGTGGCAGTGAGCATCTATACCTTCATCCAGGTCTGGCAGGAGTTCCTCATCGCATCCTCGTTCGTGAGAAAGTCCATCCACTATACCCTCACTGTGGGACTTTCCACGTTCAAGGGTGAGTTCATCAACTGGGGCGGCCTGATGGCAACAAGCGTCATCATAGCCATTCCGGCCATGATACTGTTCACAGTTTCACAGGACTTCTTCATCAACAGACTCGCCGGAGGTGTCAAGGAATGATTTCCGAAGAGAAGCTGTTCATGATAGCCGTGGCGTACTACGTCAAAGGCCGCCATCAGCAGGACATTGCCAATGAACTGGGCGTCTCGCACGTCCAGATAGGCAAGTACCTGAAGATGGCCCGGCAGAAGGGGATTGTCGAGATCACGATCAATGCCCCGTTTGTCGATGATGACGAGCAGAAGAAGCAGAGCATGGTCTACAGGAGCGCGTTCGGGCTCGAGTACCTTGTACTGGTTCCCACTGCGGCAAGTCAGGAACAGTCCATGTCCTTCCTGATCAAGGGGGCGGCGAAATACATCCTCTCCACCTTCGAGAACAAGGCCACCAGAATAGGTGTAGGTATGGGACGCACCATGTTCCAGCTTTCCGACAACCGCACAAGCTATGCGGACAGGCGGCCTTCATGGAAGTTCTATCCCGTGATGAACTACTATGACCAGAAAAGGCATGCATCGGGCGAGCACAGCGACTACTTCAACTATCAGGACATGATTGACGGATTTTCCAAGAACTGGGGAGGGAAGCAGGACCGTTCCTTCCTGGAAAGCTTCGAATCCAATATAGAGTCAACGGACATAGAGAAGGAACTATCCTCCCGCTACTGGAGTCGTCTGGATATGATCATCGGAGGTGTTGGAGTTCCGTTTCCGCGCGATCCAATAGCCCGTTCAGCCATGTTCGGCGAAAAAACTGCAGCAGAACTGGATGGTAAGGACATTCTTGGAGACTATCTGAACTATCACTTCGACTCGGACGGAAGAGTGTTGGAGCCGTGTGTGCTCAGCCGCAACAGAATTAGCTGGGACGACATACAGCGCATTCCGCAGCGGATTGCGATTGCCGGTGGACCCAGTAAGGTTCCCGGAATCCTCGGGCTTCTCAGGGCCAGGGGGGTGAATACACTGATCACCGATGTTGCAACGGCGAGAAGTGTTCTGGAGTACAACAACATATGAGCGGGAACACCTTCTATCTGTTCTGCGGACTCACCGGAAGCGGGAAAAGCACATTGGCCTCGGCTTTTGCGAAAAGCCGGTCTCTAGCTTATCTGGACTACGACACACTGGTCCAGCCGTTTCTGTCCGAGATAGAGAAGAGGTATGGAATAGGGCCCAGCAGGGCCGGGTTCTACCGCGAATGGAGAGACGCCTGCTACAAGAGTTTCTGGGATACCTGCGCAGAGATCCTGGGGACAGGTGCAAGTCTTGTGGCCAGCGCTCCCTGCGGGCAGGAGATAGAGAATCCCTCGTTCTTCAGCTCGTTGAAGTCGGCAGCCAAGACGGAATTCCTGGCTGTCGGAATCTATCTTGCACCGGAAAAGGATTTCCATCTGGAGATCATGAAAAAGAGAAATGCTATCTGGAACGACGACATAATCCCAAACTGGGAGGAGTACTGTCTGACCCACATGCCTCACAGGCCCAAGTGGGACGCAGACAGGACCCTGTACCTGGAGTACTCCGGTTTTGACGAGCTGGATGAGAAGTTCAGGAAGATGATCGACGGGAGGAAACAGTGACTGAAGATATGAAAAGAAAGCTGGACACGCTTTCGGACGAGATAAGAAAATGCGGTGAATACGCTCGCGAGATGCAGACGCGTATCCACAGATCATACAAGCCGGACGGAACGGTCCTTACAGAGACCGACCTTGCAATAACCAACGCCCTTGTCCCCATGATCAAGAATCTGTTTCCGGACTGCAACATTGTCACGGAAGAGGAGCTTGTAGGGACGCAAGACAACAGGGCACCCTATACGTTCATCCTGGATCCGATTGATGGAACGGACACCTACAGCCAGGGACTTCCGTGCTGGTGCATCGGTCTGGGAATCCTGGACATGGACAGACGTCCTGTGGGATCCATTGTCTACGCTCCCAGGTTCGGACGGGGTTGCGACGACCTCTTTTTGCGCACGGATCCGGATGATGACAGGATCTTCCTCAACGGAAAGGTCCTGGATGTGACCGAGATCACAGAAAACGGTGCCAAGGACAAGCCGTATGCCGTCACCGGAGGGTCGGACATAATAACAACGCTGCCGTTTGCAAAGGCAAAGGTGAAGCTCAGGTCCTTCGGATGCTCGATTGTCCACATATCGTGTGCGATCGTGTTCTGCGGAATCGACGGCTGCCTTGATCCTCCGTGCTACATCTGGGACATTGCCCCGGCGCACGCCCTGGCCGAAAGGGCCGGAATGAAGTTCCAGTACTGGACCGGAGAAGAATTCAGATACGACGACAATCTTGTGATTGAGAGAAAGAAATTCCCCAAACCCCTTGCAATCGGAACGGATGCATGGAGGGAGGAGATCATCAGGAGGCTCAACTCATGAAGGAAGGAAAGGTTCTGGCGGTATGTCTAAGCCCCACATTCCAGAACACCCTTGTGTTCGATGATTTCAAGGAAGACGAGGTGAACCGTGCGGTCTCCGACCTGCATATCGATGCCTCAGGAAAAGGAATAAACGTAATCCGCATCCTCAACCAGCTTGGACGCAGGGCTGAGTGTCTGGTTCAGCTCGGAGGCCCGAGAATTCAGGAATATCTGGATATGGGAAGAAAGGAAGGTCTGGAGATAAGCGCTGTTCTCTGCGATGCAATAACGCGCACATGCACCACCGTGATCAACCGCCGTCTTTCCACAAGCACGGAACTTGTGGAGAACGCCCATGAGGTCTCACAGAAGACAGACCGGGATGTAAAGGACAAGTTCCTTTCCATCCTGCCCGGATGCAAGGCCCTGGTGATCTCGGGAACAAAGGCTCCTGGATTCTCGGCGGACATCTATCCTTGGATGGTCAAGAAAGCCAAGGAAAATGGCTTGATTGCGGTAATTGATGTGAAAAAACAGGAACTTATCAACTGTTTGGAGCATCATCCTGATATCATCAAGCCGAATCTTTCAGAGTTTGTGGAAACGTTCTTCGATGATGTGAGGATTACGGAGAACGAGGATTCGGAGAGCCTGAAGCCTCGTGTCATGGAGAAGGCAAAGGAGCTTTACAGGGACTATGGAGTGAAGACGATCCTGTCCAGAGGCCGCTTCGACACTTGGGCTTTTGACGGAAAGGAATTCATAACGGTGCCGAGCATAAACGTTCCGGTCGTGAACACAATAGGATGCGGAGACAGCATGACGGCAGGTCTTGTGGATGCTCTTCTGGACGGACGTCCGTTTGCGGAGTCCATCCGGTTCGGAATGCAGTGCGCGGTTCAGAGGGCCAGCCATCTGTACCACGGACTTTGAGGTATTTATTAAAAGATATTGAAACAGAACCCTTATTCAGGGACAATCAATACAGGAGGTCTTTATGGGACTGGTAACAATGAAATATGAGATGATGAAGGCCATCAAGGGCGGCTATGCCGTTCCAGCATTCAACTTCTTCAGCTATGACAACCTTGTCGGAATCGCCAAGGCAGCCGCAGAGAAGAAGAGCCCCGTCATCGCAATGGCAACAATGAGTGGCTTCAAGGTCATGGGAGAGCATGGTGTGGTCAAGATGGCAGAGGGTGTCGCAGCCGACTACGGCATCAACCTTGTCCTCCATATGGACCACTGCACCGATATCGACATGATCAAGAGATGCGTTGACAACGGATTCACATCAGTCATGATCGATTCCTCCAAGAAGGAATACAACGAGAACGTCGAGGACACCTGCAGGGTTGTGGAGTATGCAGCCAAGTACGGTGTTACTGTCGAGTCCGAGCTCGGACACGTCGGCGGAAAGGAAGATGATATTGTCGTAGACGACATGTCCGTCCTGTTCACTGATCCCGAGTATGCTCTTGATTTCGTGAAGACCACGGGAATCGATTGTCTCGCAGTCGCTGTCGGAACCGTCCACGGATTCTACAAGGCAAAGCCGAAACTCGACTTCCCGAGAATCAGCGCAATCAACAAGCTTCTTCCCAACACTCCGCTTGTTCTCCACGGCGGAACGGGAGTTCCTTATGATGACTTCAGAGAGGCCATCAAGCGCGGAGTCAGAAAGATCAACGTCGGAACAGAACTCAAGGTCCACGGAGTCTTCGACACCTGTGTCGCAGGTTTCAACAGCCCGGATGCCAAGCAGGATCCCAGAGCGGTTTCCAAGATGGTTATCAACAAGGTCGCTTCGATCTGCTCAGAGATCATCGATGTCATGGGCTCAGAGGGGAAAGCAGACTGAAACCCAATCTGATTCTTCTTGCAGGACTTCCCGCGTCAGGGAAGTCCTGTTTTTCCAAATACGCCTCAAAGGAACTCTCTTTTCCCGTGATCGCCAAGGACGAGATCAAGGAACACCTGTTCGACACCCTGGGCTTCGAGTCATATGAGGAGAAGACCGCGCTGGACATCGCTGCGTCCAACATCATGATGTACTGCGCCGCAAGAATCCTTGAAGCAGGAGGCTCTGTGATACTCGACAACAATTTCGAGGATCGCAACATGGACAACCTGAAAAAACTGGTCGCCGAGCATCCGTGCAACGTGGTCACCGTCAGGTTCAACTGCGACCTGGAGGAGGCCTACAGGCGGTTTGTCAAAAGGGACAAGGATCCCTCGCGTCATCCGGGACACGTTCTCAACACATGCTATCCTCCGGTGGAGGGCGTTGAGGATGAGTCCGTACACATGACGATGGAAAAATACGCAGAGAAATACAGAAGACGCGGCACTATGGTCTTCAGCTTCGGGAAGCTCCTGGAAGTCGATGCCACCGATTTCAACAACATTTCCTACATCGAAATAATGCAAAAGCTCGAAACCATGCTTGTCAGCGAATGACGGACACCTGTCTTTGAAATAAAAATTTTTTACACTTGGGATGATTTTTTTTAAAAAGAAACAAATCATTTGTTGACAGCTCAAAAAAACGCCCCCTATGATTTAAGTGACTTTTCAGGAAATCAATTGAAGGGGGTATTTCTAATGAGAAAAGTTTTCATGGTGCTGCTTATCGCAGTCGTCGTCCTCACCGGTGTGTTCGCACAGGGTGCTCAGGAGTCATCAGGTGTCAAGACCTACAAGGTCGGTGTCGGAATTTATCAGTTTGATGATAACTTCATGACTCTCTACAGAAACGAGATTCAGAGCTATTTCAAGACTCTCGAGACTGACAGTGTGAAGTACAATGTCACCATCGTTGATGGAAAGAACGACATGGCAGAGCAGTCAAACCAGGTCGACAACTTCATCACACAGGGCATGGATGTCATCATCCTCAACCTGGTCCAGACATCTTCAGCAGATGCAATCATCGACAAGATTGTTGCAGCAGGTATTCCTCTTGTTCTGATCAACAGAGAGCCTCTTGCTTACGCAGCTGACGGTTCAACACTTGACGAGGCCTATGAAGGCATCCTCAAGAATGCTCAGGTCTGCTATGTCGGTGCTGATGCAAGACAGTCCGGTTCATTCCAGGGCAGAATCATTGCTGAGCTTCCGGATCACGGCGATGTCAACGGCGACGGAGTTGTTTCCTACATCATGATCGAGGGAGACCCGGAGAACATCGATGCTCAGTACAGAACACAGTTCTCAATCAAGTATCTGACAGACAAGGGAATCAAGGTCAACTGTCTCGACGATCAGGTTGGTAACTGGGCACAGGCAAAGGGACAGGAGCTCTGCGCCAACGCTCTTGCAAAGTACGGCAAGGATGTTGAGGTTGTCTTCTGTAACAACGATGCCATGGCTCTCGGAGCTGCAGCAGCCATCCAGGCAGCTGGAAGAACAGTCGGAAAGGACATCTACCTTGTTGGTGTCGATGCTCTTGACGAGTGTGTCGAGATGGTCAAGAAGGGTACAATGACCGGTACAGTCCTGAACGACCACATCGGACAGTCACACACAGCAGTTGATGTCGCAGTTGAGCTTCTCAACGGCAAGGCAATCAAGAACTACTACTGGGTTGACTATGTCATGGTCACAAAGTGACAAAAAGCTTAAAAGCTGAACGGGCAGGGCATTGCGCCCTCCCGTTTTTTTTGCATAAACTCAATATAAAGATCACATCCGCACCCAGCGGAATACGGAGATGACATATGTCTGAATATCTTCTTGAGATGAAGGACGTGAGCAAGGCTTTTCCGGGAGTCCAGGCCTTAAGTCACGCCCAGTTGCAGCTCAAGCCAGGTCATGTCCATGCCCTCATGGGAGAGAACGGAGCCGGAAAGTCCACATTGATGAAATGCATGTTCGGCATTTACAAGATGGATGAAGGCCAGGTTTTCATCGACGGACAGCCTGTCATAATCAAAGACCCTATCGATGCCCTCTCAAAAGGCATTGCAATGGTCCATCAGGAGCTTCAGCCGATTCCCGCCAGAACCATCGGAGAGAACATCTTCCTCGGACGATATCCGATTAAAAAGCTGTTGGGCTTCATTCCTACCGTCGACCACGACAAGATGTACAAGGATACCGATGCACTTCTCAAAAAGGTCAAGCTTCCATTTGACTCGAAGCAGCTTGTCGGTTCCCTGAGCACATCGCAGATGCAGCTTGTAGAGATCGCCAAGGCGGTTTCCGCCAACTGCCGGGTCCTGATCCTTGACGAGCCCACATCATCACTTACACAGAACGAAGTCGACTCGCTGTTTGACATCATCAACGATCTGAAAAAAGACGGCGTAGCAATTGTATATATCTCGCACAAGATGGACGAGATCCTCAAGATCAGTGACGAGGTCACAATCATGAGAGACGGCCAGTACGTGGGAACCTGGGAGGCCAGCAAGCTCACCACGACATCGATCATCACCAAGATGGTCGGACGAGAGCTCACCAACCTCTTCCCCAAGAGGGAGAACGTTCCCGGCGAGGTAGTCTTCGAGGTCAAGGACTTCACATCGATCAATCCCAAGAGCTTCCGCCATGTGAGCTTCAACATCAGAAAAGGCGAGATCCTCGGTGTCGGCGGTCTTGTCGGTGCCCAGAGGACCGAGCTGATGGAAGGAATCTTCGGAATCCGCAGCCACGTCTCCGGAAAGGTCTTCCTCAACGGCAAGGAGCTCAAGATCTCCAGGCCCAAGGATGCCATCGACCACGGAGTTGCCATGCTTACGGAAAGCCGTAGAACATCAGGAATCATGGGTGTTCTCTCCGTTGCCGACAACATCTCGATCTCATCCCTGAACAAATACCTGGACTACAAGATCTGTATCAACAGCTCCAAGGTCGAGGCCCTTGTACAGGACAATGTCCACAAGATGAACATCAAGACCCCGTCAAGCAAGACTCTCATACAGTCTCTCTCCGGCGGAAACCAGCAGAAGGTCATCATCGGCCGCTGGCTTGCCAATGACCCGGACGTCCTGATTCTTGACGAGCCTACCAGAGGAATCGACGTAGGTGCCAAGTACGAGATCTACTGCATCATCGCCGAGCTGGCAAAGCAGGGGAAGAGCATTCTCATGATCACCAGTGAAATGGGTGAGCTTCTGGGAATGTCCGACAGAATAATGGTAATGTGCGACGGAAGATGCTCCGGTTTCCTCGAGGGATCCCAGGCTACCCAGCAGAACGTCATGGAACTTGCCACAAAGTTTGAGTAAAAAGGAGATAGACTGTCATGGCAGCATCATTGGATAAAAACAACAAAGGCGTGGCTTCACGCATCTTGGCAACTGCCAAATCCAACCCGATTGTAGTGCTTCTGGTT
>Ga0310690_10011740_pt1 | contig 10794 bp, 10 predicted proteins | sample AusTroGonzalo_MG_2_FD_207661 | JGI IMG/M metagenome (GOLD analysis project Ga0310690, IMG submission 207661) | Bovine rumen microbial communities from tropical cattle in Woodstock, Queensland, Australia - Gonzalo_04 (v2) (version 2) | ecosystem: Host-associated > Mammals > Digestive system >...
TGCCCATCGCGCCGACCGGCTAATGCCCGGTCTCTGCCATCGGGCGCAGAAGTAGTTCTACGTCCTCCAGCGTCCAGCCGAAGCGCGACTGCTCGCGTTGGAGGTCGCCGGGGATTTTTGACGGCACGATTTCCGTGAATAGCCCCGTGACCGGTATGTGGTTCTCCTTGACCCAGCGGCGGTAAGGACGTCGGCGCGCATAGTGGGTCTTTAGCTCCGCATCTTCCATCAGGCGGTGCTTCGCGAGGTCAAGCCAGAGCATCGATCCGGGTTTGAGACGCCCATGGCGTTCGACGTGCTCTGGCGGGATGTCGAGGACGCCGGTCTCGGACGCAAGGACGAACAGCCCGTCCTTCGTGAGAGTCCAGCGAGCTGGTCTCAGACCATTGCGGTCAAGCGCCGCGCCTAGGCTGGAGCCGTCAGTGAACGCGACTGCGGCAGGACCGTCCCACGGCTCCATCAGCGCCGAGTGGTATTCGTAGAAGGCGCGCACGTCGTGCCCCATGTGGTACTTCGCGCCCCAGGCCTGCGGGATGAGCATCATCATTGCGTGAGGCGCATCGCGTCCTGCTGCAACCAGAAGTTCGAACATGTTGTCGAGCGAGGCGGAGTCGGACTGCCCCGGCGGGACGAGCGGAAGTATCTTGCCCATGTCTACGCCGGGGAGCTTTAGCGAGGGCTCGCGCGCGGAGATGGCGTTGAGGTTGCCCTTGAGGGCGTTGATTTCGCCGTTGTGCGCTATGGCGCGGAAGGGATGCGCCAGCTCCCATGAAGGGAAGGTGTTCGTGGAGTAGCGCTGGTGGACGATTACAAATGGCGAGACGAAGTCCGGGTCTGAGAGGTCGGGGTAGAACTTCTCGATCTGCGGCGCCAGGAGCAGTCCTTTGTATACGACCGTCTTCGACGAGCACGAGCATATATAGGCGTTCTTCACCGCCTTTTCGATCTGTCTGCGGACTATGTATAGTCTGCGCTCGAAGTCAGTCTCTTCGGAGTTCTTCGCGGTTATGAATATCTGCCGGATCCTCGGCATGACGGCGCGGGCGTCGTGTCCGATGGCCGACGGGTCGGTCGGCACTTCGCGCCACCCCAGCACCTTGCAGGAATTGTTCCGCACGGAATCCTCAATCGCCTTTTCTTCGCCTTCCCCTCCGAATATCATGGCCACGCCGAATGGCGCGTCGCTTGCGAGCTTTGCCCCCAGAACCTTCCGGAAGAATGCGTGCGGAATCCTCAGAAGAAGTCCTGCGCCGTCGCCGGTTTCTGGATCGTTGCCGGTCGCGCCGCGGTGCATTAGGCGCTTTAGGACCGTCATGCCCGAAACCACGATGTCGTGGCTGGCCGTTCCCGATAGATTTGCAACCATGCCGACGCCGCATGCGTCGTGTTCGTATTCGCTTTTGTAGAGGCCTTGCTGCTGCTGTTCGTATTTGCTCTGCTGGTTCATGGTCTTGCTCTTTCACTGAAGGGGTATGCTCTTGCCGCTTGCAAGGGCGCGGACGACGAGCGAAGCGCCGTTGGCGCAGTCGCCGACGCAGTAGATGTTCCGTGCGGCGTCCGGGATGAGCGCCGTGCGCGGCGTCTGCTTCAGGCCCAGCTGCGCGACGATCGGACTGTCCGTCGGCACGCCGGTGAATCCCATCGCGAGGAACACCAGATCGGCTTCGATTAGCTCCTTGGTGCCTGGGACGGGACGGAACTTCGCAGGACGGCCTTCCGGCGTGAACTCCCACTCGACGGTCTCGACCTCCACGCCTGTGACGCGGCCTTCTTCTCCGACGAATTTGAGGGAGTTGAGGTTCCATCTTCGCTCGCAGCCTTCCTTGTGGCTGGAGCTGGTGCGGAGCATGTAAGGCCAGAGCGGCCAAGGCGTGGACGCGTCGCGCTCGTCCGGAGGCCTCGGCATGATCTCAATCTGCGTGACGGACTTGGCGCCATGGCGTATAGATGTGCCGACGCAGTCCGAACCCGTGTCGCCGCCTCCGATGACGAGCACCTTCTTTCCCTTTGCGTCGATTGGCGCGGAGGTGATTTCATCTGTGAGAAACTTGTTTTGCCCTTCGAGAAGTTCCAACGCGAGATGGACGCCGGAAAGTTCGCGGCCCGGAATCTTCAGATCACGGGCGGCGGGCGTTCCGATTGCGACGACGACGGCGTCGAACCGGTGCGCAATCCATTCAGCCGAGATGTCCTTGCCGACTTCAATGCCTGTGACAAATCGGATGCCCTCTGCTTCGAGGATTGCGCGGCGGCGGTCAATGAGGGACTTGTCCAGTTTGAAGCAGGGTATGCCGTATCGAAGAAGGCCGCCGATGTTCGCGCGCCGTTCATAGACGGTCACGGCCCAGCCTCTGCGCCGCAGCGTGACGGCGGCGGAAAGTCCCGCTGGCCCTGCACCGATTACGGCGACGGATTTGCCGTTCTCCTTTTCCGGCGGACGCGGCACTACCCATCCGTTCGTGAACGCAGTCTCGATGATGCGCTTTTCGGATTGGCGGATCATAACCGCCTCTTCGTCGAGTCCGTGTACGCAACTCGCCTCGCAGAGAGCGGGGCATATGCGTGAAGTGAATTCCGGGAAGTCCGAGTTTGCGGACAAAAGTCCGTAGGCGCGCTTCCAGTCACCTTGCGCTACGGCGCGGTTCTGGTCAGGCACAAGGTTTCCGAGAGGGCAGCCGTAAGCATGACAGAAGGGTTGTCCGCAGTTCATGCAGCGAGAAGTCTGCTCCCTGAGCTCGTCGTCTGTGAACATACGCTCGACTTCGCGCCAGTCATGGCTGCGCTCGTTGGTCGGGCGGTAGATGTCGTGTATTCGTTCCATATCGTGAACATATTAGCACGAACCGTGCCATTTGCGCCGTTTCGCCGTATATAACGGAGGAAATGCAAAGATATGCTAGCGTTTACAACAGAAAATGTTGTTCGACAGCCACAATCCAACAAGAAATGTAAACGTCGTAAGCCACCGCTCAGACCGTTACCGGCACGGCTATTGTAGGTTGCAAGGCGTTGCTGCGCGTGGAAAACAACCAGCTCATCCTCAATGTCATATCTTCCGGCACGATACTTAGCATCAGATAAGGCGAGGACAACGCGGGATTCGCGATGCGCCTCTTCCCTGTGCGCATGCGACGCGGCAAGACCTTCACCGCGTTCCTCAAGACAAAGAAGTAGTCTGGTAGGCGGCTATCAGTGCGTGTGCTGAGAATTTATGTTGATCGCAGGTGCGGATCAGTTTGCAGGGATGCCGTTTGCGATGGATACGCCCAGACCGCGCTTGACGGCGCTTTGGGAATATATGGCCTGCGCCTCGGGCAAGTGCTCGCTCAGGTTCTCTATGCGGGTGGCGTCGCAGGGATGCGTCGAGAGCATTTCGTCCAGCTTCGACGAGTTGCCGGTGTTGAACTTCTTCCAGAAGTCGATCGACGCCTGCGGGTCGTATCCGGCCTTCGCCATGAGATACAGTCCGATTAGGTCGGCCTCGTTCTCGTGCATGCGGCTGTACGGCAGCATGACGCCGTATTCGGACCCGATGCCGTAGACTGTCTGCAGCGTGCTGTTGCCGAGCGTCGAGATGCCAAGGGTGCCGATTGCCTGAAGGTAGCTCCAGCTCGTGCGCTCTCCGCCGTGGCGTGCAATGGCGTGTCCGACCTCATGGGCCACGACGCAAGCCATCTCGGCTTCGTTCGCGAACTTCTTCATGATTCCCGTGTAGACGGCAACCTTGCCGCCCGGCAGGCAGAAGGCGTTCACGGTGTCGCTTTCGAGCACGTTGAACTCCCAGGCAAATGATTTTTCGTCCGATGCGTCCTTGATCGCGTTGCCGACGCGCTGCAGAAGCGCCTGCTGCGCGGCGTTTGTCGTCGGCTTCGTCTCCCTCTTGTATTCGGCATAGGCCGTGGCGCCGAGTTCCTGTTCGCTGGATTCGGTCGACAGCATAAGCTGCGAACGGCCTGTCATGGGCACGGTTCTGCAGCCGGCGGCTGCAAGTAGCAGAGATGCGGTGAAAACGATTTGCTGCTTCATGTGCAATGTCCTTTTTGCGGGTTGCGGATATTATACCATATTTGCGCTCGGCATACGGGCGTTTGCGGCGCAGACGGCTGTTTGAGAATTCGGACGAGATGTGGTATAATATCCGTGTTTCTACAACCAAACCAAGGAGGAATGAAAAATGGCACACAAGATTGCCGCCGACAAGTGCGTCAGCTGCGGCTGCTGCAAGGACGCCTGCCCCGCAGAGGCGATTTCGGAGGGAACGCCCTTCGTCATCGACGCCGACAAGTGCGTTGACTGCGGCGCATGCGCGGGAACCTGTCCGAACGAAGCCATCGCCCCGGCGTGATTGAGTTCATACAGGAAACGCTGCTCCTGCTGCCGTTTCTCTTTGCGACCTACCTGGTCCTTGAGGCGGTGGAGGCGCATGCGGGAGGTGCGCTCGAGAGCTTTCTCGAGCGCTCTCGTTCCATAGGCCCGCTCGCAGGCGGACTCGCCGGGGCGATTCCGCAGTGCGGCGTGTCGGCTGCCGCGGCGTCGTTCTACGCGGGCGGCGTAGTGTCCGTCGGGACTCTTCTGGCGGTGTTCCTGTCCACTTCGGACGAACTGGTTCCGGTTCTGATTTCGTCCCGCGTCCCCGTGTCGCTGATGGTCAAGATCGTGGCTCTGAAGGCGGTCGCGGCGGTGGCCGTGGGCTTTGCGGCGAACGGCGTCCTCTCGTTCGTGCGGCACTTCCGGCGCGAGGTGTCCGTGGGCGAGCTGTGCGAGCACAGCTTCTGCGGATGCCGGGAGCGCAAGGGGATCGTCGTCCCCGCGCTGATACACACTTTAGAGATATTCGTCTTCATCGTCGTCGTCTCCGGCGCGATAGAGCTGTGCATGCACTGCTTCGGCGAGGAGTCGCTGAACGCGCTGAGCCTGAACAGGCCATTCGTCGGCGAGATGGTCGCCGGGGCGCTGGGGCTCGTCCCCAACTGCGCAGTGTCCGTCGCCGGCGCGAAGCTGTACCTCGGCCACGCGATGAGCCCCGGCGCGCTGATGGCAAGCTCCTTCACCGGATGCGGAGTCGGCCTGCTCGTGCTGTTCCGCACCAACCGCAACATGCGGGAGAACCTTTGCATACTTCTGACCGTGTACGTAGTCGGGACGCTCCTGGGGTGGCTCTCGGGATTCGTCCTGGGGCCGGTTCCGCAGTAGGGCCGGCGGCGGATGTGAAAGGCGAAACATGAAAAACAAATTCAAGGCGTTCATCAGCTGGGGCAAGACGACCCTGCGGATATTCCTGGGCAACCACTGCTCCATGCACGCGGCGGGGCTGACGTACTATTCGATGCTTGCGCTGGTGCCGATACTCTGCATAGTGCTGCTCGTCGCCAAGTCGTTCGGCGCGCACGAGTTCGCCCGCGACAAGGTCCACGCCCAGTTCGAGGCGATGATCGTCCATCTGGAGAACGCGCAGGACGACAGCCTCGCCACGCTGACGGCGGCCGACGAGAAGGCCCTGGAGGAGAAGCGCCGCATCGCGCAGGAATTCGCGAACCAGGCGCGCGGGATGGAGGCGCAGGTGTTCGAGAGCATCGAGAAGATAGACATCGGAACGCTCGGATGGATAGGGTTCCTGATGCTGGTGTGGACGGTGCTCAGCTCTATCGGTATGATAGAGGTCAGCTTCAACGAGATATGGAGCGTCACGAAGGCGCGTCCCTTCTGGCGGCGCATGCTGCTGAACGTCCTCGTGCTAATGGTCCTGCCGCTGCTGAGCGGCCTCGCCCTGACGGCGCCGGTCCTGAAGATCGCCAAGGACCTGATCGTGATGACGGTCGGCGCGACGTGGCTGACGAAGTGGATATCTGACGGCGCCGTGTGGCTGCTGGACCTCTGGGTGCTGCGCGCCGCGATCACGCTGCTCTTCTCGTCGCTCGCGTTCGCGTTCCTCTTCGCGGCGCTGCCGAACTGCCGCACACACTGGAAATACGCGTGGTGGTCCGGCATCGGAACCGCCGCGCTGTTCGCCGGGTGGCTCAAGATATGCACCATCGCGCAGGTTGGCATCGCGAAGACTTCGGCGCTGTACGGCTCGCTCGCGTTCCTGCCCATCATGCTCGCGTGGATGTACATGAGCTGGCAGATAGTCCTGCTGGGATGCTGCGCGCACCGCGCCACCCAGATGCACGCGGCGGCCGTCGCGAAAACCTGAGCATCGTCACAATCCGGTGACAATCTATGCGGCGGATTATGGTTTAATATGCACCGTTCCCCCGCGATGGAGGGACGACACGTAAAAAACAAAAAAGAAAGGAACACAAAACATGAAGAAGTCACTAATGGTTCTCTGCGGTGCCGCCCTTGCGCTTGCATCGTTCGCCGAGCCCGCCGACGCTCCTCAGCGTCCGAAGGGCGATCGCCCGATGCCGACCATGCTCGTGGTTGACGGAAAGACCACCATCGAGCAGGTCGAGGCGTTCAAGAAGCAGATCTGCGAGAAGGTCGACGCAGCGGTCGCCGCGCAGGCGGCGAAGACCGGCGACAACAAGCAGCCGACGCGCATCGTCCTCTTTGTCAACGACCGCGGCTTCGGCCCCGGAATGGGCCCGCAGGGACGCGGCGGCCGTCGTGGTCCCGACGGAAAGGGCCAGGATGGAAAGGGTCCGCGCCGCAGGAGAGGTGCCGAGGGCGCTCCCAATCCGCCGCCCGCCGAGTAATCCATGGAGGCGCTAAGCTGTGCAGCGTGACCTTAGGCTCTTTCTGCTCGCAGTCGGACTTCCCGCGCTCTTTCTGGCGGGAGCAGGGATTCGGCTCGTCCAGATAGAGCACACGCGCGCTGCACGGCAGGCTTTCCATGCGGAAGCCAAGCAGCAGCAGACTGTTAGGCAAGACGCGAGGAAAGGATGGCGGCAGGGCAATGCCGAGTCTGGCCCCAGACGTTCGCCGCGAGACGAGCGGGGCGCCAGGCAGCAGCAGTTCCCTCCGCGCCGTATGTCGCGCGAGACGCCGCCTCACTTAAGGCGGGTCTTTTCGCCCGAGGTGGACGCTACCGCCGAACGCGTGATGTGGATCGGCGGATGCGTCGTCGGGCTTCTTTTTCTGTCCCTCGTCGCCGGCGGATGGATGCTTGTGCGATCCGCGAGCAAGGCGCGCGAGGATGCTTTAAAGAAGACAGACTTCCTGTCAAACATATCGCATGAGTTCAAGACGCCGCTGACGACCATCTGCCTTTGCGCGGAGCTGGCCCAGGACGAAGGGCTGGATCCCGCGCGGCGCAGCAAGGCTCTGCGGTCTATCGTATCCGAGGCCGGGCGCTTGAAGAGCCTCGTCCTCAATGCGCTTGACTTCAGCCGCCTCGAAAAGAGCCGTCGTCCGTTTTACTTTGCTCCATGTGACTTGGCCGCGCTCGCACGCGAGGCCGCCGAACCGCTCCGCGAGCGTTTCCCGGACGGCGGGCTGGTCCTGCCGGAAGGCGAGGCCCCGGCGACGGCAGACGCAGATGCCGTGCGTCAGATAGTAGTCATACTCCTCGACAATGCCGCGAAGTACGCTTCCAAGGGCGGGCCAGTGGAAGTTTCCGCCGGCGTCGCCGCCGGACGCGCTTTCGTGTCCGTCGCAGACCGCGGCCCCGGGCTGGCCCCGGATGCGCTGCGCCATGTCTTCGACAGGTTCTGGCGCGGAGACGACGCGACGACCGCCGAGACCGGAGGCTCGGGACTCGGACTCGCCATCGCCCGCGAGCTTGCGAAGGGGATGAAGGGTGCGATTTCCGCAAAGCCGCGCGAAGGCGGCGGACTCGTCTTTACGCTGACGATATGACGACGATCCTCTTTGCAGAAGACGACGCGAACATCCGCGAATGGGTTTCGATCGCGTTGGAGGGCGGCGCGTGCCGGGTCAGGGCCGTTTCAGACGGAGCCGCCGCGCTCAAGGCATACGAGGAGTCTCGCCCCGACCTAGTGATTCTCGACGTGATGATGCCCAAGATGTCGGGATGGGATGTGCTTTCCGAGATTCGAAAGAAGGACAAGGCCGTTCCGATAATGATGCTTACCGCAAAGGCGGCGGAGTCGGACAAGGTGGCCGGGCTCGGACTCGGCGCCGACGACTATTTGACCAAGCCTTTCGGCCTGGCCGAACTGCGCGCCCGCATAGCGGCGCTTCTGCGCCGCGCGGCGGTGTCGGCCTCGTCGCGTCCGAAGCAGGACGAGTTTCAGGTTGGCTCTTTCATGGTGAGCGTCTCGAAGTCCGCGCTTATTTCCAAGGACGGGACGCAGACGGAACTCACCCAGCTTGAACTTGGGATAATAAGATTTCTAGCCGCGCATCGCGGCGAGACGGTTTCCAGAGACAGCCTTCTTAACGGACTTTGGGGCGGCTCATACGCGGGCACGACCCGCACCATCGACACGCGGCTCGCCCGCCTCAGGCAGAAGCTTGGCGAGGACGGGGCGCTCATCGAGACCGTCTATGGATCAGGCTATCGTCTTCGGGACGTCTAGGGAGCCGAGCGGGGCTTGCCGCATTCCATAGCGGGGATGCAGGGGTCAGTTCGCCTCGCCTCTCTCCGCAAGCTCGGCCCAGCGGTCGACGGCGGTCTCCAGTTCCGCCTCCGCCATCGGAAGTCTTTCGCCAAGCGACTTTGCGCGCGCGGGATCCGTCTTGTAGAGCGAGACGTCCGCAAGTGCCTCGCGCAGGTCGGAGAGTTCCTGTTCAAGCGCTTCGATCTTTCCCGGCAGGGCGTCTAGTTCGCGCTGCTCGTTGTAGGAAAGCTTCTTCGGCTGCGCGGCGGACTCGTCGGCGCGGCGCGTCTGCGTGCTGGCGCGGACGTTGTCCTTCTTTTCTTCGCGCCTTTCCCTCGCATTGCCGCGTTGTCGCACATAGTCTTCGTACCCTCCGGGGAACTGCCGCACCGTCCCGTCGCCTTCAAGCGCGAAGGTGGACGTGACGACGTTGTCCAGGAATTCGCGGTCGTGGCTAACGAGGAGCAGGGTTCCTGAATACGCGAGAAGCTGCTCCTCCAGAAGCTCCAGCGTCTCTACGTCGAGGTCGTTGGTGGGCTCGTCCATCACGAGAAGGTTCGCTGGCTTCAGAAATAGCTTCGCGAGCATCAGCCTTGCGCGTTCGCCGCCGGAGAGCGCCTTCACGGGCGTGCGCACGCGTTCGGGCGTGAAGAGGAAGTCCGCGAGGTATGAGTAGACGTGTTTCCTTATGCCTCCCACGACAACTTCGTCGCGGTCGGACGCGATGTTTTCGCCGACGGTAAGCTCGGGGCGCATCTCGCTGCGCAGTTGGTCGAAGAACGAAAGCTCCACTCCGGTTCCGTGCGTCACCTTGCCCGAAGTCGGCTCAAGCCTGCCGGTGAGCAGATTGAGGAGCGTTGTCTTGCCTGCGCCGTTCGGTCCGAGTATTCCTATCCGTTCGCCGCGCAGCACTGTCGTAGTGAATCCGGAGATGACCGGTCTTTTGGCGCCGGGGTATGAGAACGAGACGTCCTTGACCTTGAGCACGCTCACGCCGCCTGGCGCGGCGGAATCGAGCTTCATTGTCGCGGAGCCGACGGCAGTCCTGCGAGCCGCGAACTCCTCGCGCAGCTTAATCAGCGCGGCGACGCGTCCTTCGTTGCGCGTCGTGCGCGCCTTCACGCCACGGCGAATCCATGCCTCTTCCTCGCGGAGCTTCTTCGATTTGCGCTCCCAGTACACGGCCTCGTCCGCGAGAAGGTCGGCCTTGCGCTTCACAAAGGTCTGGTAGTCGCATTCCCATCCGGAGAGCTCCCCTCTGTCGAGGTCGAATATCTTCGTCGCCACGCGTCGGAGGAAACGCCTGTCGTGCGTGACCACGATCAGGGCCATTTCGCGCTGTCGGCGCAGCATGCCCTCAAGCCAGTCGATCGTCTCCATGTCGAGGTGGTTCGTCGGCTCGTCGAGCAGCAGGAGGTCGGGCCGCGACAGCAACGCCGATTCGAGAATGCTCCTGCGACGCCGTCCGCCCGAGAGCGCGTTGAACGCCGTGTCGCCCGGACGGTCGGCCGGAACCTCCTGCGAGACGTAAACGGTCTTGAGGCCGGGCGCGCGGACGATCTCCCCTGAGTCCGGCTCGAGGTCGCCTGCGATCACCTTCATCAGAGTCGACTTGCCTTCGCCGTTGCGTCCGGTGAGCGCGGCGCGCAGGCCCTTGGCGACGGAGAGCGACACGCCGTCCAGCACGCATGGGCCCCCGAACGCAAGCGAGACGTCTTTCAGCGATAGAAGGAAGTCGCTCATTTGACAGGCGCCGAGTTGATGTGCGGTTTGTTCATTGTCTGACGCGGACTTCTCTGAAGCCCCGCAGCGCATATTGTATCATAAAGTGCGGCGATAGCGCAGCAGGGTGGTGGTGAAACATGGTAGTCGGCGAGGGGAAAGGCGGACTTCTGGTTCCCGCTAGTGCCGAAAATATAGTATAATGTCAGCAGCCCTTGCAAGCAGGGCAAAGACGATGTGCTTGATATGACAGCTAACGAGAGGAGGACAAGGCAATGAATACAGTCACGCGGCAATTGAGAACGGCGCTCCTTGCGGCAAGTGTCGGCATGGTCGCCGGCGGCGTATTTGCGGAAGTGGCCGCCGACGCGATCCCGTTCCGCGGCGTCGTCGAGGGTTACTACGGACGACCCTGGGGCACTGAGGGACGCCTTTCCCTCTTGAAGTTCATGGGGGAGAACGGACTCAACGTGTTCATCTACGGGCCGAAGGACGACCCATACCACCACGCCAAGTGGCGCGAGCCGTATCCCGACAACGAAATGCGCGACTTCGAGCGCCTGCTCAA
>Ga0310690_10011741_pt1 | contig 10794 bp, 10 predicted proteins | sample AusTroGonzalo_MG_2_FD_207661 | JGI IMG/M metagenome (GOLD analysis project Ga0310690, IMG submission 207661) | Bovine rumen microbial communities from tropical cattle in Woodstock, Queensland, Australia - Gonzalo_04 (v2) (version 2) | ecosystem: Host-associated > Mammals > Digestive system >...
GGTTGCAGTTTCAAAAGAGCAGAAGGTCCCGTATGTCATTGCAAAGAGTTCATCGGTACGTATGTCTTCGATCCTGAAGAGGATCGGAGCTGACAAGGTGATAATTCCGGAAGAAGAAAGTGGGCTTCATTCAGCCAGGATCCTTTTGTCGGATACGTTTCTGGATTATTTTCAGGTGGATGACAATCTTTGCATGATAGAAATGAAACCGTATCCGGAATGGATCGGTCATTCATCTTCAGAATTGGACCTTAGAAAAAAATATAAGATCAATATCGTAGCCAGACAAAAGAGTACAGGTACAATGTGGGAGCTGCATGATCCTACGGAAAAACTCAGCCCGGAATGCAGGCTTTTGATCGTATCAGAGAAAGGGCAGCTTTTAAAGATGACAAAACGTAGAACGTAAAAGGGAGTCTGATACCATAATTCGATCCGGTAGGCGAAGCTGTACCGGATTCTTTATAATGCTGTAGTACCGGTGCTTTTACGCGGAGTCGGCGCGCAACTCGCGGACCTCAATATTAAAGGGAATCCTGGTTTCTTTTTTTCTACTTGTGTACCGTTTTTGTTTATTCTATTATATCATAAGAAAGAGTACGGCACGATCCGTGTGAACAAACAGAAACAATGGAAAAAAACATTAAAGTATACGTAATGAAAATACCTGATCCGGCCTGTATCGACGATGAGATCGTGGATCGTTTTCCTGCACCCAGAAGAGATTTTATCAGGCGGGCGGTGCCGAAGCCGGCTGCAGAATCCTACGCGGCCGGGCTCCTTCTTCTCCAAATCCTTGATATCCGCTCGGATTACGATATCAGGCTCACGGACAGGGGCAAGCCCTATATGGCCGACGGTTCCTGTTTTTTTTCATTGTCGCATTCCTCATCCTTCGCTGTGCTGGCAGTCGCTCCGACGGAGATTGGCGTGGATACCGAAAGGGTAAGGCCGCTCGGGGATTCTCTGATCCGCAAGGTGTTCCGGGCTGAGGAAAAAGATTTCATAAACAAGGATCCGGAAAAGAATCCGGTGATCCTCTGGACGAGGCTTGAAGCCATGCTGAAGCTCTCCGGAGAAGGCCTCTCCGGTATGGATAATCGGAGCACGCCGCTGATCTGCAACAGTGAAAAATGCTATTATAATTCTTTTGATTACGGGGATTCCGTGATCAGTACCGCATGTGAGGAAGACCTGCCCGTCTTCTTGGAAACGGTCACATGGCTCCAGAAGGATCATTAACGTAAGCTGTTACGGATCAGCAACGGATATACGTTCATGAACATATATTAAGCCTGCGCTTTCCTGGCATCCGCATAGTCCGTAAGCCAATGGAATTCCCCTGTCTTTTTAACATCCTCGCCGTAAATCGTCTTCCAGTCGTCCCTCATTGAGATTACGCTGTAGCCCATATCCTGCCATTTTTTAAACAGTTCATCGTGCTTTTCGGGGTTGCCGTAGTCACGTACATCATCATCGGCGACAAGCATGAACGCCGCACTGCGGTATTTGTTGTTGCAGATAGCGTAGTTATTCATACTCACATCCCCGGAGCTGTTCCCAAATGACAGCACCGGCTGTCGACCGATCTCCTGGGCAATCTGCAGGACCTTGTTCGTCTTAAGATCCTTGATGATCAGCTGGTCCGTGCGTACAAGTGTGTCATCTTCGGTATAAACATACTCAATGCCGTCGGTATCGCCCTGGTTCTTCGCTTTCAAAGCGGTATCAGAGCCAATGATACATTCACTGGGGATATCAAGCACACCCTCAATAAAGGTGCGGACGATGAAACGTTCAGTACCTGAAACCACATAACACTTGACGCCGTTGTCCTGCAGGTATTCCACAACCTCTGCCATGGGCTTGTAGTAAGCTTCCGCATAAGTCATGCCCTCAAAACCATCAGCCTCACGCAGCAGAACACTCGTAATAAAGTCTGCGTACTCATCAAGCGTCATCCCTGCAAAAGCCTTTGCCTGATGGAAAGAAAACTGATAGTCGTAATCTTCGGGGAAGGATTTATCCAATGCGTGGTCGCGCGTCATGCGGCCGAATTCCAGCATTTCCTCATCTGGCTCATAGGATGGATCCGCCAGAATCCTGTCTGTGAGCAGAATGACTTCCAGGTATGTCGGAAACAGCTCGCCTATCAGAGTACCGTCCATATCGAACGTGGCAATCCTGTCTTCGACCGGGATATAGTTGTCGGAAGACTGATCCGTCACTTCTTCTACATAGTCGATCAGTGTATTCAGTGACTCCGCGTCCTCGTTCCATTGTTCGAATACAGCTTCTTCCGTTCCCGGGATTTCAACGGCATCCTGTTCCTCTTCAGCTGCCGGTTCTTCAGTCGCTTCCGGTGTTTCGACTGCCTTCGTACTTTCTTCTGCCGGTGTGATTACTGCATCGGTCGTCTCTTCTTTGGGCGCCTGAGCATTTGTGCTTTCTGAGGAGCAGGCGGCAAAAGAAAACACCATACATACCGCAATGATCAGACAGATATATTTTTTTAATGTTTTCTTCAAATCAGTTGACCCTTTCTATGTCTTTTCAAAACTTTTTGTGTATATTCAAGTCCCGGTTTGCCGGACTGTCAAACAACACCCAGTGTCTTTCCTTCCATCTTCGTAATTCTACCGGAAAACGCTCACTGCGAAAAGAGCAGGATCTTTCAGACCCGATCCGTCTTCATTCTTATTTCACAGTTATCTTCATGCTCTTCGTCACTGTCTTCGCCTTGTAGTTCTTCGTTCCGGCTGCCGTGACCTTCACTTTCACTGTATACGTGTTTTTCGGCGTTCCTTTCCTGACCGTGACCTTTCCGGCTTTCGAAATTGTGATCCATTTCTTCGCCTTCGCCGCAGTCTTGGAATCCATTACATAGGTCATCGAAGCTCCGAACTTATCCTTTGCTTTGATCTGGAAAGCAAGTGCTTTCTTCTTCAAAGTACTGTATTTCAGAGTTTTCGAACTCGGAGTTATTCTGGAAATGCTGTTTGCCGCCCTCTTGATCCTGAAGTTCTTTGTGACAGTTCCGCTGTAGGAGCCCTGAAGAGTGACATGCATTCCATAGCTTCCCACATTCTTTCTGCCGGGATCAGGAGTGACTGTATAATCTTTGCCTTCCACATACTCGCGTCCGGACAGCATCTCATCAATACTTTCCGCCCAGGAATAGCCGGAGGAAGCACCTGCTGCTTCTTCCGCAGAGAAGGTTCCCGGAGCCGCGAAAGCGCAGGTCACCAGCATGATTACCGATAAACAGACTGCTTCCGCAGCGACTGCATATTGCCTGAGATTTTTCTTTTTTTCATGTACTCCAACACCTCATTTATTCTTTATGATAGCAACTCTTCTATTATTTTTCATACTATTACAGCCTTTCTGCAAAATCCTTCATGATCTCGGAAATCCGGATCTGCTGCGGGCATACCTTCTGGCAGCTTTCACAGTGCAGGCAGGCAGAAGGACGCTTATCCTCGTCAAACTGTGAAAGCATCATAGGCGCAATAAATCCAAACTGTCCGCCGGAGGTCGTAAATATATGCTCGTTATAAAGTGAGATCAGTTTCGGTATATCCAGGCTCATTGGGCAGTGCTCCGTGCAGTAGCGGCATGCGGTACAGGGCACCATCCCTAAAGACATGAGCTCGTCGGTGATCTTCGTGAGGGCATCCCACTCTTTTTCATTAAGCGGCCTGTCCTCTTCGAATATCGCGATATTGCTCCTCATCTGCTCTTCGTCAGACATGCCCGAGAGAATGACATTCACTTCCGGCACGGACTGCAGGAAACGGAATGCCCAGGCGGGGATAATCTCGTCCGGACGAAGTCCTTTTAATATGCTCTCCTGCTCCGGGGAAAGGGAAGCAAGCCTTCCGCCCCGCAGCGGCTCCATGACCCATACGGGGATACCGTATTCTCTTAACAGCTCCACCTTCTCACGGCCATGCTGGAATTTCCAGTCCATGTAATTGAGCTGCAGCTGACAGAATTCCATGTCTTTTCCATACGCCTCCAGGAAGCGTTTCAGTACGTCGATCTCCCCGTGTGCGGAGAATCCCAGATGTTTGATCAATCCCTTGTCTCTCTGGAGTGTAAGATGCTCGTATATGCCGAACTTCGGGTCCAGATACTGATCAATATTCATTTCACATACATTATGAAACAGGTAAAAATCAAAATATCCGGCACCGGTCTTTTTAAGCTGATCGGCAAAGATCTCCTTTACTTTGGGCATATTTGACAGATCATATCCCGGGAATTTGGTCGCGAGATAATAGCTCTCCCGCGGATACCTTGAAAGTGCTTTTCCCGTGACGATCTCTGATCTTCCTGCATGATACCCGTAAGCAGTATCGAAATAATTCACGCCATGTTCGATAGCGTAGTCGAACATTCTGAATGCCTGCTCCTCGTTGATCCTGCCGTCATTCCCGTCGATCACGGGCATACGCATCGTACCGAAACCGAGCATGGAAAGCTTCATCCCCTTAAAATCTTTATAGATCATAGCTGCTCCTTTTCATACACGTTTTGTTAACCATAACACATCCGTGCGATATTCGACTATCTTCTTCTGCCTGCTTTATTATATCATTTTTTACGAATCTGAAAACGTCCTAAAACAGGAGTCCCGGTCCCGCAAATGCTCTTCTCCTGTCATACTTCGGCACCTAAAGCTGTTTCGGGGATCGGAAAGCATTAATCTGTCATATAGAACTCATCCTTCACCTTGTCCATTCTTTTCTTATCAGTTATGATGTATTTAAAGGCACAGAAAGAAGGATTCCATGGAGAACAAAAAACAGACCCTTATGATTCTTTGTACCGTTCCTGACGAACGCGCTGAAATGGTACTTTATGAGTGCAGTAAAAGAGATATCCGAAGCGTCTTTGTTGCTGAAGTATTTCACGAAGAGACCGCAAATGCAGCAGACTGTTTTTATACGGCCGACTGGAACGATTCAGACGCACTTTTAAGGATTGCGCGGAATGAAAAAATCACCGGGATCACCGGACTTTGCGATAAAGCGATGGTACCTGCGGCAAAAGTATCGGTGACAATGGGCCTTCCCGGGAATACGCCGGAATGCATAGAAATGTTTCTGTCGAAAAACAGTTTTCGTCTGCTGCAGGAAAATGCCGGCGCATTTTGCCCGAAACACTTCGTCACCGGTTCTGCGGAGGGGATCCGGGAAAGAATAAGCGAATTCCGATTCCCGCTGATCGTAAAACCGCTTCTCTGCTCCAGTTCTTTCGGCATGACGACCCTGTATGACACGGAAGGATTGGAAGAGGCTTTTGCCAAAGCTTCTAAAGCATCCAGGAACGGACAGGTCTGTGTAGAAGAGTTTATCGAAAACGACAGTCTGCGCATTGTAGAAACAGATGTATTCGTGGTCGAAGATGATATTCTCTGGGACGGTATCCGTTTCTGCTATCGTCTTCCGGAAGCGCCCCTGCGCCCGGTTTACGACGTCTATCCCGCAGATCTTGCGGATGATGAACTTCGGGAAATAAAGACTTCCGTAAAGGCGGTCTTAAGAACAGCCGGCGTCCGGCTCGGGGAATTCAATGTGGAAGGATTTTTCACGCCCGAAGGCAGATTCTTTATTGTTGAGATCAATCCAAGACAGGCCGGTCATTACAACCCGCAGGATATAGAGCTCTATTGCGGCGTCAGCCTGACCAGGCTCCTGATCACGACTTCCTGCGGGGATCTGTCTTATTATGAGGAGCTTGGAAATTTTCATAGAGAGAGGAACAACATTTTTTCCTATTCTGTTTTTGCGTTCCGGGAGGGAATCCTCAAAGATATTTATATCGATCCCGGCATTAAGTCCTGTTTAAAAGTGATGAGATTCCTTCATGGGCAGAAACCGGGCGACCATGTCTGTGATATTCTCCATGCAGTACGTCCGATCTGCAAGACGGTCTTCGAATTTGAAACGGCCGGGGAGCTTGAAAAGGCCAGAAAACAGATCCGGGACCTGGTATATCCCGTATTGAAATAGCCGGGAGATCATATCTGATTTTCCCGAAAATCCAGTTCGATGCGGTTGTAGCCAGTGGTTACCATATAAATCTTGTTACGGTGTGATTCCATCATATTCGCTACGATAAACTGGCGGAAGGAATCCGGAAGTGCATCCGAATCCGAAACATCAAAGACGACCCCGGAATCCCGGAAGATGACCCGAACGTTTGAATTGTTCAGGATCAAGGTGCATTCCGCCGACACCTCTTTTTTCGCACCGCTGTTCTTTTCTTTGATCAGCATTAAGATATCTTCGATATAAACAGAGACAAGAGTCTGCAGGTGGCACGTATACCCCGATTCCTTCAGCACTTCGGCCGCTGTCGCGGACATAGCTACTGCTGTTTTATCATCGATAATAAAATCATAAATATAAATTGTTCTGTCGTTTTCCCTTGGAATCAGATATGGGAACAGGGGCCTGCCGAAACGGATCAGTATGATCAGGGCACAGATGATAAAGGCAATGACCGACGAAAACGCAAGGCCGAACCAGAAGGCTCTCATACGGTCGAACAGAATGACAATCGATTCGGCCAGAATGATCGGCACCAGGAAATCCTTGATGACGGAGACCGTGATTGCAAGGATTTTTTTCCCCAGCAGGAAATAACAGATAAAGAAGAAGACCATGACAGCCGAAAAGGCCAGATAGATACCTGTGATGCGCGCGGCGAAAACCGCATCTTCAAAAAGCAGGGGATCCTTTAAGCCGAAAGCAGTGACGATGAACGGTGCAAAAACCTGAACCAGCACGGCTGTGATCACGCCGATGAGGAGGATATCGATACTGGCGCGGCGAAGAAGAAATCTCTCGGCTTTGGTGTTGTTCTCGCCCTGAAGCGTACCCACAAGGGGCTGGATCGCCATGGACAGTCCGAGGAAAATCGATGTCAGTCCCATGATTTTCAGTGTCGACGTCAGGATCAGGAACGCATCCTCTCCGTAATTGTTGAGAACAATGCTGTTCAGGATGATTGTCATAATGGCCGTCATTGCGAAAGTGGAAGCCCTGACAATGCCCTTGCTCACGATATTCATGCAGGCTTTGAAGCTGAAATAACGGACAAATCGGATCGAATTCCGTTTTCCGAAGAACCAGAAAAGGATGATCACGATGAACAGCGCTTTGCAGATCACTGTCGCGGCCGCGACACCGGTAATGCCGAGCGGAACGGAAAGCGCATAGGAAAGGACGATATTTCCGACGATCTGTATGGAGTTGGAAACGGCGGAAAGCTTTTCACCGCCGTCGGCTATCACAATGTTGTCGAGGAGGGCGCTTATAGGCGACATCATAAAATAGAAAATTATCAGATCATAATACTCGGACAGCGCAAGAGCGGTCTCGGGTGTTATGACCTGACTGTCGATAAAGGGCTTCTTGATCAGAATAAGAACAACGGTGTAAACAGCGCCCGAAGCCAGCGCGAAAATCACGCCCTCGCTGAAAAATTCGAATGCGCGTTTTTTGTTGAACGAACCGATCTGTTCGGAAAAGTTCAGCACGGTTCCCGAATTGATGGTAGCCGTGATAAAAACGGAAATCGAAAAGAACGGAGACATGATTCCGATGGCGGCGAAGGCAGTTTCACTCACCATATTTGCCGCAACGATTGAATCCGTAAGAGAGACCAGAAATGATACTGCCTCAACGACAATGGCTGCGACAAGGATCGAATGGTATTTTCTAATCAGAAAAAAAGGCTTCTGCTGGAACATTTTACTTTTTCACTTTTTATAAACATCAGGAAAAAAACGTTTCTTGAGATAATTATCTCTTTATTTCAGAAAAATGCAAGGCTGATATTAAAACAACATCCGGATCGAGCAGGCCGAACGAGTGCTCATAAAAAACAGTATTATGTAGTCAGAGCGCGCCTATGAAGCGAAACTGCACACGGCGTCAACCCGCTTGAGACTGACGCCGTGTGCATGCTGTTTGATGTTTACGCTTTAGTATCTGTGTCGGATGCAGCATTTTCGGAAGCTCCCGAGGCTGTTCCGGAAGTACTGCCGTCCTTCGTGCCGTGCCTGCCGTGTTTACCGGACCGCTTTGCCGTATCTTCCGTTACAGCTTCAGTACTTTTGTCTATCACCGCTCCTGTAGTCGCGTTAATCTGATAAGAATACCTCTTGCCGTCACAGGTAAAGCGAACCTTGTAGATTACCGTACCGTCATCCAGCTGCGATACATGGGACCGGACCTTGCCTGTCTGTTCTGCCGTCACACCGGCATCTTCAAGGGCCTTTGCTTTGGCTGCGTCTTTTCCGATCGCATTTTCGGGCTCCTCGACTTCCTGTTTCTTTTCACGTTTACAGTCAGGTTTTTCTTTCTTTTCTTTTTTTGTTTCCTGTCCGGAAGCATCCGTGCTGCTGTCAGACTTTGTTTTCTTCGTTCCCTCCGCGGACGTATCTGTGCTGTTGTCCGCTTTTTCTTCCTGTGTTTCCTCTGCGGAAATCTCCGTACTGCTTTCTTTTTCGGAATTCTCCGCAAATGTCGGGATTGTAAGTGCCGAGACTGATAAAAGAACAGCCAGCGGTACTGCAATCAGGCTTTTGTGTTTCATGTTTCATCACTCCTTTTTATTAGATTTACGGGTATTTCTCACCCGCTGCAGCAAGGATAGCAGACAACCGGTCCGGTAATCTCCGATAAACAAAAGCGGATCTTACGTTGAAATCCCGAAAAACTCCGCTCTTTTTGCGCTCTTACAAAGCAGCCTTTTCCTCCGGTTTTCCGCAGACAATATTCAGATTCCCGTTGCGTGTACGCAGTTCGTCGAGGAAGGCCTTGGTCGAATGTGCGTCAAGGAGCACGACTTTGTAACGAAGTTCATAGAGTGTGCCCATGTTCGTCGTTTTGACGCGCTCCAGTTCGGCGCTGCGGGTGTATTTCCCAAACAAATCATCGAAAAGGCCGTCATAATCCAGATCTTCGGGAATTGTAATCTTGAGCTCACGCTCTTCCGACGCGCCGGCTCCGAAACCGGCTGCAGTCAGCAGAAGGGTGAATACCGCAATAATCACGAAAAATACGACTGCGATTGCCACATAGCCCATGCCGGTAGCAAGACCGATGGCCGTTGCCAGGAATACCAGGCCAATCTCTTTCGCGCTGCCCGGCGCGCTGCGGAAGCGGATCAGGCCGAATGCGCCGGCAACCGCCACGCCTGCACCGATATTGCCGTTGACCATCATGATGACGATCTGGACCAGCGCAGGCAGTATCGCCAGTGTCAGAACAAAACTTTGAGAGTATCTTTTTTTGGATTTGAACATGCTCAGCACTGCCGCGCCGATACCGAGCACCAGCGAAACGGCTGTACAGATAAAAAATGCCGATGTCGTGATTTCGTTTCCGGTTATAATTGAATTAAGCACTTAAAATTACCTCCTTTTCAACATGGGCGGATCTGCCGCCGAGCACGAATTTTTTATAGTACGTTCCGTATTTGGAAAAAGAAACCGGGAAAATGCGGTTTTCTGAAAGCAGCCTTGCCAGCCACATCGGAGCCGATCCGGGGATCTTGATCTCCATCAGATAAAGATTATCCGAAAGGATCGGTACGCCGTAATCGCCGCAGCGCAGATCCAGATCATTGGATCTTGCGCGAAGCCCCGTATCAAACGTGATGCGCAGTTCGCCGCCGTCTGCCGCGGACCAGGCCCTGCGGTCATAGGCAATGAGCACTTTCGGTTCCGGTCTGTACAGCCGCAGAAAATAATCGATCTCGCGGCCGATCTGTGTGTCGCTGCCTTTGCTTTCTCCCCGCAAATAAAGTACCGCATCCTGCTGTTTCATCGAAATCCGACGTTTGTAGACGACGCCTTCGAACTTTTTCTTGATCTCGATGAACACGGTATCCCGGCTTCCTGGCACGCCGTAACTGCGTATTCTCAGCTTCTCCTTATAAACCGGTTTTTCAAGCGACGTCCGGATGAGGTCATAGCGCCCGGTATCACAGTAAATATTGAAAATGGAATAACACGGATGTTCATCCGGCTTCATATAGGGTGCCATACCGATCCGTATGGTGTGATACTGTTCTTTTGTCAGCAGGTATTTCTTTTCATATCTTTTAAAGCAGCTTTGGATTCCGCTCATATCGATCGCCTCCTTTAAAACAGCCGGTTGGATTAACCGCCGGGTATTTCTCGTTGATTCTTCGGGTGAAACCAAATGCTCACTGCATTCGCGCCAGGTTTCCTTCCGATGAATCATATTATCAGAGGAAGAGAACAGGAATCTCCGAGAAAGAGCGGCGAAATTTGCGAAAAGTTCACGAAATGTTTCGTATGAATTGCGGCAGTTTCGGGCCCCGGACACCATTGTTTTTCCGCATTTTCGCTGTTACAATGGTTGCAAATCCGAAAAAAGGAAATGAAAAACCATGACTGATGAAACGAAATGTATCTATATTGCCGATGATGATGACAATATCCGTCAGGTCGTCAGAACCTTCCTGGCAAGCGACGGATTTCAGGTCGAAGACTTTATGACCGGTGAACTGCTGCTCACGAGATTCAGGGAGCGTCCCTGTGACCTCGTGATCCTGGATGTGATGATGCCCGGCCCGGATGGATTTACGATCTGTACCGAGCTGCGAAAAATCAGCACAGTCCCTATTATCATGCTGACAGCCCGGGATTCAGAAAACGACTACGCCATGGGCCTGGGGCTGGGCAGTGACGACTATATCACAAAACCGTTTTCCGCCATGGCTCTGCTGATGAGGGTAAGGGCGATC
>Ga0310690_10011742_pt1 | contig 10793 bp, 12 predicted proteins | sample AusTroGonzalo_MG_2_FD_207661 | JGI IMG/M metagenome (GOLD analysis project Ga0310690, IMG submission 207661) | Bovine rumen microbial communities from tropical cattle in Woodstock, Queensland, Australia - Gonzalo_04 (v2) (version 2) | ecosystem: Host-associated > Mammals > Digestive system >...
AGCATTCCATGGTTTTAGAGATGAGGAATATTTTGAGCCCAAGGCCATTCTGGAGGCCGCCGGACATAAGATTACCACTGCCTCAACGCAGAAAGGAATTGCGGTCGGCAAGCTGGGAACAAAGGCTAATACGGACTGTCTGATTTCCGACATAAAGACAGAAGATTATGATGCGGTAACTCTTGTGGGAGGCCCGGGAGCCATGCCAGAGCTGGACAATTCGGAAACGCATGATATTTTAATCAAGGCATCAAAAGAAAGAAAGCTTATCGGCGCTATATGTATTTCCCCTATGATACTGGCTCATGCCGGCCTGCTGAAAGGCAAAAAGGCAACTGTATGGACCGATTCGGAAAAAAGCAATATCCCGGATTTTAAAGCCTGCGGCGCAAAATATACTGAAAAAAACGTTGAAACTGACTGCAATATAATAACTGCCAATGGCCCAGCAGCGGCAAAAGCTTATGCCGAAGCTTTAGTAAAAGCATTAGAAAACTAAGACCATATATGAAAAACACATTATTTATCCCATTATCAGCCCTGCTGCTTGCTGCTTGCGCTTCAACGGCAGCAAAACCCGAGACAGCGGCTTCAAACAGCTCAGACCAAAGCTATAAGGTTCAGAAAGCCATTTCAGCCATAAATGAGAATACAAACAAAATTATTTCGTCCATAGAACAAGACGAAGATGAAAGCAAGCCGCAGAAAAAATACTGCTCGGAAATACGCAGGCTGAAAATAGACAAAATAGATGAAGACTATGTAATAGCCGCAGAATGCAGCCCTCTGCTGCCGGACAAAGTATGCGTGATTCCAAAAGCCCAACATATTTATATGAAGAAAAAGCAGCTTAATAAAATAGGCGTAAAAGTAATTTATGACGGGCTTATTTTTGAGCTGCCCGAAAAAAAATGCCTCAAATTCACAGGAACGCATGCATATAAGACCAGGCTTGATAATGTATCGGAACTCTTATTAAGGGAAAAATCAGAAACGGTAATTCCAATTGCGGAAATTGCCTCAAGATACTAAGCTGCCGGCATTCAATATGAACCCAAAATTTTCCATAATAATTCCATGCTATAATGAAAAAGAGAATTTGCCAGCTCTCGTAGCCAGGATTCTTCCATTGCAGAAACAATATAATCTGGAATATATTCTTGTGGAAAACGGCTCCAAGGATGACAGCCTGGCATATTTCAGGCAGAACATTGAAAAACTGCCTGGAATAACAACAGCCTATGTCAGCAATAACAAGGGTTATGGTTATGGGCTTCAGCAAGGAATGAAAACAGCCTCAGGCGATTATATAGGCTGGCTGCATGCGGACTTGCAGATTCCTCCGGAAAGCCTCATTCCTTTTTTTGATTTCATATTGGAGAATCACAAATCATCGGAAAGCCAAGAGAAAAACAAGGCAGGGAAAAGACTTTTATTTCTAAAGGGAAAAAGGCATGGACGCAAGCTAAAAGACACTTTCTTCACTGCGGGCCAGTCTGTTTTTACCTCAGCATTATTCCGCCGCAAGATTAATGACATAGGCGCAATACCTGTGCTTTTCAGCCGGGACATGATAGCGGACATAAAAATAGATTCCATGCCTGATGATGGCTCAATAGAGGCATATATATACATAACCGCTTTGCGCAAAAATGCAATGATAAAGCGCTTTAATGTTATTCTAGAGGACAGAAAATACGGCAAATCCTCATGGGACCACGGCATAAACTCAAAAATAAAGCATTCATTCCGAATATTAAAAGATACAATCAAAATATTCAGGGGAGAAAAAGTTTCATGAAAGCGCTTATAACAGGCGCAGCAAATTCTTAGACAGTTTTTCTCCTACGGGAAAGAGAGAAACTCCGTGCCTGATCATTCCATAAGAATAAGCTTGCCAAAGATTTTCTGAAAATCATTAAAGAATCCCGGATATGACTTTGCCGCGCAGGCAGCGCCTTTCAGGGCCATGCCATGGCATGCCAGGCTGCCTGCGGCGGCAGCCATTGCCACGCGATGATCGCCGCGGCAATCAATTATTCTATGGCCGGCAGGAAATTTTCCTATACCGGTTATATGCAGGTCATCGCCGCGGCATTCCGCCTCCGCCCCCATTTTTGCGGCAATGTCCATTATGGCGGCAATTCTGTCCGTTTCCTTATAGCGCAATTCGCCAATGCCGCAAAAGACCGATTCCCCGGGGATAGAGGCGGCAATCACGGACAATGCGGGGAGCTCGTCAATCAATTTTGGAATTTCAGATTCCCGAACATAAATTGGCCGCAAAGCAGCCGGCCTAAATGTCAGCGCGCCATGCGGCTCACAGGAGGTTTCGGAATCTTCGCCGGAACATATTTCCGCAGAAATCTCCGCCCCGGCCCTTTTTAAAGCCTCAAGCATGCCGGTTCTGGTCTTATTCAGGCCTACTGAATTTATGCGAATGGCCATGCCTGAAAGCTGCGCTCCGGCAATGAAGAATGCTGCTGATGAGAAATCTCCAGGAACGGTTATTTCGCAAGGCTTAAGCGCATGGCTTGCGATTCTGACAGAATAATAAGTTCCGTCACTGCCCTGCCCGCCGCATGGATATTCTTTTTCAACAGGCACTGAGAACTGTTCCAAGATATTTTCTCCATGGTCCCGGCTAAGATATTTTTCCTTAACTATTGTGCTGCCGGAAGCATTCATTCCAGCGAAAAGGAGAGCTGTCTTAACCTGAGCGCTGGATATGGGCATTTTATATTCAATGCCATGCAAAAGGCCAGGAGCAATGCGCAATGGAAGGGCATCGCCTGTTATATCGGCCCCCATAAGGCGCAGCGGGGCTGTTATCCTTGCCATAGGCCTGCGCGAAAGCTGGCTGCTCCCGCAAAGCACGGCTTCAATGCCGCTGCCAGAGAGCAAGCCGCACAAAAGCCTTGCCACGCTGCCTGATGATCCGCAGCACAGCGGCTGGTCTGGCGAATGAATATTGCCGCCTTCTATTTCAATATAATCTTCATATTCAGCTACGGAAGCGCCCAAGGCTTTAATGCAGGAAATTGCGGCTGCCGTGTCTTCGCATTTAAGACAATGCCTTATCCGGCTTCTCCCTTTGGCAAAAGCAGCCAAAAGAACAGCTCTTATGCTTATGGATTTATCCGGCGGAGGAGCATATTCTATCATGGCATTTTTAAGGCATACTGCCGGACACAATAAAACAAATCATAAATGAAAACATCTGTCATATTATAAAAGGCTCTGTTATGCATAAGCATTGTTGGCAAAAAAACATAATGCGTCATTGCGGGAAACATTAGCAGCGAATACCTAATCATATTTAAAACTAAATTTTTGATGAAACTTTTGTACGGAAATAATGGAGCGCCTCAATATAAGAACCTAGGCCTTTGCCTTTTATCTGCTTTTCGCAAACCGGCAAAATAACGGATACTCTTCTAAAAGGCTCTCTCTTGCTTATGTCGCTCAAATGCACTTCAACGGCAGGAATGCCAAGCGCTTCTATGGCATCCCTTATGGCATAGCTGTAATGAGTGTATGCGGCCGGATTAATTATCAAGGCATTGGCCCATGACGCATTATCAGTGAGAATATCTATTATCCCGCCCTCATGATTGCTCTGGAATATCCTTATGCCAAAGCTGAGAGACAATGCTTCTGCCCTTATTGCTTCATTTATTTGCTCAAGCGTCAGCTTGCCATATATTTCAGGCTTTCTTCTGCCTAGCAGATGCAGATTAGGGCCATGCATAACAAGAATGTTCATAGTTTATTTAAAGTTCATTATATAAAAAGAAATTCGCTGCTTGAAAAAATCAAGAACAGGCAGAAAAATCAGAAGCCAAGCATTCTGTCATAAGCTATCCTCAAAATGCTTTCAGGAATATTTTCCATTGGCTCGGCAATGCCGAAATCTTTTGGAAGAATAAAGCGGTTTTCTGCCTTTATGTTCTTTTTATCATGCGAAACAAGCTTTAAAAAGGAAGCAAATGAAGCTTCATCATTTCCTAAAAAATCAAGATTTGCAAGGTCAAGCATTGCGACAAGGCCAAGCATCGCATCTGCGCTCATTTCATTAATTTTTTCCAGTTCCTTAGACAATATAATGGCATATTTCAAGCCATGCGCGACAGCCTCTCCGTGAGGGAGTCTTCCATTTGACATAGCCTCAAATGCATGGCCTGCCGTATGGCCCAAATTAAGCTTTTCGCGCAGCGCATACTGATCCCTCTCATCTTTTGAGATAAGGCGCATTTTCATATTAGCGCAAACAGACACACACAGCATAAGCTTGGCAAGATCTCCCGAAAGAACGCCCGGCAAGGCATCCTGTATCGTCCTGCTTTCCGCTGGCTGCATAAGCAGAGCGTATTTAACCAATTCGCCAGCACCGCTTCTCAAAGTTTCCTTAGGAAGGCTGGCAAGAAAATCTGCTTCCAGCACTAAAGCCGATGGCTGCCAGAAAGAGCCTATTATGTTTTTACTGGAAGCAAGGTTAACGGCTGTCTTCCCCCCTATTCCGGCATCAATCTGCCCCAGGAAAGTAGTAGGCACGCTTATCCAGCGTATGCCGCGCATATATATGGATGCGGCAAATCCTGCGGCATCTGTCACTGCGCCGCCGCCGCAAGCAGCTATAATTGAATTTCTTGAGAAACCGTGATCATACAGGAAAGAGCATAGTTTTTCCGTTTCCGCAAGGCTCTTTGCCTTTTCGGAAACAGGAAGACGATAATACAGCTTCTCTTTAGGAATAGGAAAAAGGCGGTCTATTATTGATTCAAATGACGCAGGGGGATTTTTCTCAGTAATAAAACAGACTTTGCCAGCCATGGCAAGCAATGAATTATCTCCAAGAGGATTTTCCATGCCCTGACCGCATACGCCTTTCATTACGCTAGGAAATGCAGCACGAAAAGGAATTGAAAATTCATTAATCTGTCCCATTTTCATCTCCTAATTTTGCCATAAACCTTGAGGCATCGGATAATAAGGAAGCAAGACCTTCCGCAATCTTAACAGCTGAGCTGTCCCCAGCCTTAAAAACGGCAGTGCAGCGCATATAATATTGCCTGCGGCGGGCAAGCAGACTGCTTATTTTTTTCTTTAGGCTGCTGGAAGAATCAGAACATTGAGGCAGCATTCCAAATTTATTCGGAATGCACAGCTTAGGGCGGCTAAGCTGTTCAGCGGAAAGCCTCAGGCGGCTAAAAAGAATATCTTCCGGCACGTCAATAAAAATGCTTATGCCCTTTTTAAAAGAAGAGCGCAACTGCGCCACCGGATAAATGCCGCCGCCGCATGAGATAACTATGCCGGAAAAGCCGGAAAAACTGCGTTCCGCCGCAAGCCTGCGGAAAAGCCTGCGCTCCAGTAGCCGAAAACAGGCAAAACCTTCTGCCTCAACCAGCTCCGATATTTTCATGCCGGCTTCCAGCTCTATTTCAGCATCAGTATCCGCAAAAGCATACCCGAGCAGGCCGGCAAGAATACGGCCAACAGTGCTTTTGCCTGCCCCCATAAAGCCGCATAAAAAGATTTTATCAGGGATATTTTTTACTCCGCTTATGGCATGAGCAGGGGCTGAATGAAAAGCTTTCAGCGAATCTCTTTCCGCCATTGGGCCAGCCTCCCGGACAGCTCCGCAAAAGAGTCTCCGCCAAATTTTTCCAAAATTAAATCCGCTATCACGAATGCGGCTGCGCCTTCGGCTATTACGGCAGCTGCATAAACTGCTGTTATGTCTGATGTGGAAGAAGATGAAGAAACTATCTGTCCGGCATTTAAATCCCGAGCGGGCACGGCGGTTTTAGTCCCCGGCACGGGCTTTACGGAGCAATGCAGCAGAATCTTGCCCCCAGAGCTTATTCCTCCGTCAATGCCGCCGCATGAGCCAGGCTCCGCAGCCATGGCGGTGCCTGGCATGGCCGCCAGATCCGGCACTCCGCAGCTAACGGATTTCACGGCAGGAATGGCGGCCAGCTCCGCGGCAAGCGCGGAGAACATGCGGCGGCTTCCCTGGGCATAAGAGCCCAGGCCAGCCGGAACCCCGGATATTTCCAGCCGGAAGCTTCCCCCGGCGGTATCACCGGCAGCCTGCGCAGCGGCAATGATTTTTTCTGCCTCCTCCGGAGAAGAAACCTCCCGGCCCCCCAGCGAATAGACACAAGAAGAAAAATTAATCCCCAGTTCATTGCACAAAAAAACCGGAAAAGAAAACAATGCCATGCGGGCAGCTGTTTCCCTTGCACTAGCGCGTTCCCGCACAAGCACGGCATCTTCCAGGCCGTATTTAACCATTCCGCCATAATCAGCATGGCATGTCCTTAGCACGCCAGATGGCTGCGGCTTATTCCGCACAGCATTGCGAAGCAGCACTCCTATGGGCGCGCCTGTAGTGCAGCCATTGTGCCAGCCGCCAGTTATAATAATGTCATCGCTTTCAGATTTCTGGCGAGGGCTCCGGCCAAGAGCAAGCCTTCTGCGCCTAAGCTGTCCGCATATAAATTCTTTAGGAATACTCACTCCTGCAGGAAAGCCATCCAATATGCCTGTTATGAGTTTGCCATGAGATTCCCCGGCAGTAAGATATTTCAGCATCAGAAAAATCCCCCTTCCTGCCTGGCCATTTCAATAGCCCTCCGCGCAAAAGAAACAATGTCTTCAGGCATGCCAGTCCAAAAACGCAAGCTAAGGACTGCCTGCCGCATAAGCAGCTCCTGTCCGGAAATAATAAAAGCTCCGCATTCCTCAGCTGCTTTTGCAAAAGAGGTGCCGCCACTGCGGTAGGGCCAGTCCGCAACAAGCTTGAAATTATTTTGTTTACCTGCGCATGCAAAATTTTGCGGAGCATTGTCATCGCCATACATGCCAAGCGGAGTTGCATTCACTATCACATCAGAAGCAGAAAAGCATTTATCGCAGGCACTTTCCGAAAAAATTGAAAAAATGCCATCTGCGGGAAATTCGCATGATGAAAAAACAGTCTTAGGAAATATGTTCCGAAAAAAATCGGCCAGGTTCTCAGCCTTTTTTATGCTGCGCCCGCAAAAGAAAACCTTTCCAAAGCCTGTTTTGCCAAAAGCCCAGGCAGAGGCCCGCGCAGCCCCGCCGGTGCCAAAAATCAATGCGCTTTTTCCAGAAAGAAAATTCTTTTCCTCATCAGAAAAAGAATCTTCGTGCCATGGCACAGCTTTTGCCGAACAAGATTTGCCTGAGCCGGCAATTTTTTCCTTTAAAGCCCATAGAAATGCGGCAGCATCCGTGTTTGAGCCTTGCGCAATTTCTGGAGGCAAAGAGGATAAAGAGCCTGCGCAAATCATGCCGTCATCATTTCTTATGAATCGCACGCAATTCAATGCGCCGCAGGAAGCCTCAGGCAGCTTATCCTGAATTAAGGAAAAAACAGCTGTCTTATGGGGCAAGGTAACATTAAAACCTCTATAGCCCTCCAAATAAAGTTTTTTTATAACTGAAAAAAGATTACGCTCATCGCAAGAAAAAAGCCCATACTCCAGCTGCATTCCAGTTAATTTTGAAAAAAGGCTGAAAATAAACGGAGACTTTGACTTAGATACAGGATTTCCCAATAGCGCAAAGCGAAATGCGGACATAAAATCAGGAATTGCTTTTCTTTATGATAGCCGCAAGAGACTGCACGGTCATAGTATGCCTGCCATCAGTCTTAGCCTGATGAGGATTTAATTCAGCCTCAACGAGCAGTCCGTTTGCGCCAACGGCAAGAGCATTCACTGCGGCATCTGTGGCAGCAGCCGCGCTTTCTGCAGAATGGCATGGATCTGCAAATATTGGCAAGCCTGTCTCTTTCATTGCTGTGCGCATCATATCCAGATTCACAGGGAACTCATATCCTATTCCGTCGCCGCGTTCGCAAAGAATAAGCTCCTGGCAGCCATATTTAAGAAGATATTCGGCGGAAAGGAACCATTCCCGCAAAGTAGCGCGGGCTGTTCTTTTCAGCAATACCGGCATCTTAGAGCGGCCAGCCTCTTTAAGCAGCTCATAAGAGCGCATATTTCTTGCCCCTACCTGAAGAACATCTGTTATTTCTGTAAGCTTCTCAATCTGCCTGGGATCAGTAACTTCTGTAACCAATGGCAGGCCTGTAATTTTTCTGGCATTAATAATTATTTGAGAGCCTGCAAAACCTATGCCCTGAAAGGCATACGGCGATGAACGGGGCTTAAACAGAGCAGCGCGCAAAGCGTGCACACCGGCTTCTTTCAAAGCCTTTGCGTCTGCTATATATCTTTCTTCATCGTCAACAGAACATGGCCCGGCAATAAAAACAGGACCTTTTGAAAAATCAAAGAAATGAGATTTCTTCTTAGCTGAAACAGCAAGAGGACACTCTTCTTTTAATTCCATCTCAACCCATGCAACTCCGGCTAGGGCTTCCGCTGCCGGAACAAAATCAGCAGCTGTTTCGGGCCGGCATTCAGTAACAGCAATGCTGCTGTCCTTAAATTCCATTTTGGCGCCCGGAAAAGATTTGCTGATAAGATTTTTCACTGCGGCTTTTGTGCCGCCATCCGCCATTCTTCCGAAGTGTATTTTCATTCCTGAACCTTTTTTGACTGCTTTATAATTTCGCCATAGACGGCCGCCACATTTAAAGAATACTCCTGGCCTGCAGCCGCTTTGGCTTTTTTCAGAACCTCAGCTTCCCTTGCCGCATCATATATTTCCGGCTTCATTTTTCGTTCCGCCATGCTTTTAGCAATGGAAAACCTGCGAACAAGCAGAGCCACAATCTGTCTGTCTGCTTCATCTATCATCAGGCGCGCTGTTTCAAGATCCTTATTAGCCATATAATATAATTTTATTAAATATATATCCAGCTATTACACGGAATAGCGGATCATATTGAAAAACTAATAATTCTTCCTAACAGACATAAATTTATTCACATTCATATTCCTATGCACTGTTATAAAATCCGCAGACATTTTCTTCGCTGCTGTTTTTCCAGTTTTCATGCCTCGCGGAAAACTCACAGCAAGAACCGCAGGAAATTTCTTATTCATAAAATATTTTGAACGGCTTATGCTTTTCTTTATGTTTCTTGCCTGAATGAAAGAGCGGTAATAAATAAAAACCTTATGACAATATGCTTCGGCATAATATGGGCGCTCCAAATCAGAATTTATATATAACGCAATAGCCTTTGCGGTCTGTTCAGGGCTTTGACCTGGCTTAAGAGCAATCATAACATTCCAGCCGGGCAATGGATTTTCCAGATTAAGCCTGCTCTTTTTTTCTCTAGGCCCCATGGAAAGCCATATGCTGATTATGCCATTCAAAGAATTATCATTATGGCCTTCAGCCCAGCCATCTATTTCAACAATGCCAAAAGCCCCGTCTTCAGATAAATAATCAGAAGCAATTCTTGCTGTCTGCCTCTTGTCAAAAGAGAGAGCATCTAAATATGTAAATCGCTCAGCCCCCGGCAAGCGCCGCAGCGATGCCGCAGCTGCCGGAAAAACAAAAAAAGAATATATGAAGAAAAATACTGCTGTAATTTTTAACAATTGATGGAAATTATATGTTCTGTTCATTTTTTTCTCCTTTTAGCAAAAGTATAACAGAACATTGCGACACCGTATTGTCGCATTTAAGAAACCGATCTAAAATTCTTGTTTTACATTAGAAGAAAAATGGAGAAAATAACATTACCGCTCCATACCTATAAATGATATTGGCATGAACAGCCAAAAACTACAATAATAGAATCTAATTCCCAGCGGAAAGCTGGCCGCACGCGGCAGATATATCGGCACCTTTTTCAAGGCGCAGATAAGTTCTGAATCCCGCATCCATAAGCCGCTGCTGAAAAGCCTTAGCCTGCGCTATACGGTCTACGCCATCTTCCGGTTTTCCCCTGTTCACAGGAATGAGATTTATCCGGCATTCCACGCCATTCAGCAGCCCTATCAGGCTGTCAGCATCCTCAAGGGAATCATTTTCCCCTTCAAACAAAATATATTCCGCAAGAATCTGTGTTTTTTTTGCCGCAATATAGCGGCGGACAAGCGAAATAACCCGGCTAATCGGGTATTCTTTCTGCATAGGGGCTATTTTTTCCCTTTTTTCATCAGATGATGTTATTATGGAAACAGCCAGTTTTATTTTTAAGTCAGAAGAAATAAGTTCTTCTATTATGGGCATTATACCCACCGTAGACACTGTGATTTTGCCTTGAGAAAAAGCAAAAGCCTTAGGATCTGAAAGAATCAGTATGGCTCTTTTCACATTGTCCCAGTTCATAAAAGGCTCGCCCATGCCCATAAAGACAATGCTGTCTATATGCCCTGCCTCCGCTAGAACTGTCTGGAATTGGGCTATTATTTCCGAAGGGAAAAGATTTCGGCGAAAACCCAAACGGCCAGTTGCGCAGAATTTACAGCCGCAGGCGCAGCCGGACTGCGAAGACACGCATGCGGTTGTCCTACCGTCTTTGCCATGCAACAGCACGCACTCAGCCGGAGCGCCGTCTTCAAAACGCAGAAGAAATTTAACTGTGCCGTCTTTAGCGGAAACTCTCTTTTCAACAGAAGGCTTTGGCGCTGGAGGATATTTTGCTATTATTTTTTCCCAAAGCCTGACAGACAGGGAATTAAGTTCCCCCTCCCGGCCTTTATAGTATTTAAGAAATATTGACGGGGCAGCGGAAGTCTTTGCGCCCATTATGCGCAACACTCTTTCTAAATCCTCTCTGGAAAGATCCCCCAGGCTTGCTTTGCGCATGATCTAAGGCTTAAGCTCCCAATTGC
>Ga0310690_10011743_pt1 | contig 10793 bp, 11 predicted proteins | sample AusTroGonzalo_MG_2_FD_207661 | JGI IMG/M metagenome (GOLD analysis project Ga0310690, IMG submission 207661) | Bovine rumen microbial communities from tropical cattle in Woodstock, Queensland, Australia - Gonzalo_04 (v2) (version 2) | ecosystem: Host-associated > Mammals > Digestive system >...
TTATACACATTTACTTTAGCCAAGTAAAGCGATTTGCGGCACTTTTTGAAAATTTTTCAAAATAATTTTTAATGATTAAATTTTGCCTTTAACTCTTTACAGTGCTAAAGTGTTGTGATATAATTGTGTTGTATGGAAAAGCCCCGAAACGGGTCGCGCGTGCACGTGTACGTACGCGTCGCAACGAGTGCGCACGCACTATGCGCAAATATTATAAGGAAAGAGTCGCCATGGACGAGCAAATCAAGAACCTACTGAACAATCAACTATTCGCTTTTTTGGCGTCTTTGGACGACCCCGACAAGGTAGAGGCCGTGCTCAACGACATCTGCACCGAGCAAGAGGTGCACCATATGGCCCAAAGGCTGGAATGCGCCAAGCTATTGATGGAGGGCAAGACGTACGAGGAGGTCATCACGTTGACGGAGATATCCTCTGCCACCCTGTCGCGCGTATCGAGAAGTATTCGGCATGGCACGGGCTATAGCCGCCTCTACAAAGAATACTTGGAAAAGAAATAGGCGCAAGGGTATGAAAATCGTCATTGCACCCGACAGCTTTAAGGGAACGCTATCGGCCAAAGAGGTAGCAACGGGCATAGCCGAGAGGCTACGCCTTCGTTTTGATAAGGCGGAAGTGGTGACGCTGCCCATCTCGGACGGGGGCGAAGGACTGGTGGAATGCCTATCGTCCGCCCTGCCCACCCGCACGGTGACCTGCACGGTGACGGGGCCCTTGGGCGAGAGCGTACAGGCCGAATTGCTACTGGCGGGAGACCTCGCCATCATCGAGATGGCGCAGGCGGCGGGACTGCCCCTAGTCAACCCGCCCGACGTGATGAAAACGACCACCTACGGTGTAGGTGAAATGATTGCCATAGCCGAAAAAGAGGGCGCCAAGCGCATCCTACTGGGATTGGGCGGGAGCGCCACCAACGACCTCGGCTGTGGTATGGCGGCGGCACTGGGAACGCGTTTTTACCGTGGCAACGAGCCCTTCGTGCCCGTGGGCGGCACCCTCGGGGACGTACAGCGCATAGAATACGGCAAGGCGCACGACGTAACCGCCCTCTGCGACGTCAAAAATCCCCTATACGGGCCAAACGGCGCGGCCTACGTCTACGGCAGGCAAAAGGGCGCGACGGACGAAACCTTGCCCATTTTGGACAAAGGTCTACGGCACATGGCAGAACTACTGCAACAAGACGGCAAAACCGACTTCGATAAACCCGGCGCGGGCGCAGCGGGGGGACTGGGCGCGGGAGTAATCGCCTTCCTCGGCGGGAAACTCAAAAAAGGGATAGACGCCGTGCTGGACGCGGTGGGATTCGACGAGTTGGTCAAGGACGCGGATATCGTCGTGACGGGAGAAGGACGACTGGATAGCCAAAGCTTCGAGGGAAAGGTGATAGACGGCGTAATCAAGCGCTGCCCCTGCCCCGTGGTGGCCCTATGCGGACAAGCGCAAGAGGGCCTCGACTACCGCACTTGGGGTCTCGACGCCGTATTCACGACCGCTAAACACCAAAAAACGGCGGACTACAAGAAAGAGGCACGCGAGACGCTATTGGCGGCCACGGACGAGCTGGGAGCGTGGCTTAGCAGGCGCTAAAGGCCGCTAAGCGACGCGTAGGTGTGCCGCTCCGCGACACTCGATAGGCGCTTCGCGCTCGATAGGCGTTGCTCTGCAACGCTCGAGAGGCACTTCGTGCTCGATAGGCAAGGCGTTGCCTTGCATTGCGGTTCTAATGATAAATGAATAAGAGGGGCGTTACTTTCAACGAATAACGCCCCTCTTGTTATTTTCTATATTGCTATTATAATATCCACAACGTTCGCCTTGGCGAACACATCGAGCGCGGAGCGCCTATCGAGTATCGCGGAGCGATACACATCGAGCGGCTATGCCGCACATCGAGTGTTGCGGAGCAACACCCCTTGCCTTGGCGGAATAGCATTTGCTATTCGGCCAAGAAGGGCAAGGTGACGGCCATGGTGCGGGCGGGTTCGTCGTAGAGGAAGACGTGGCCCGAGCCCTCGAAAGTGACCAAACTCATTTGAGGGACGACCCGCTGCATGGTGGCGGCCTGATAGTAGGGCATGGTCTTATCCTCGGTGCCCCACACGACCAAGACGGGAGTGCCCGCGCGGGCCGTGCCCTCATAGCCTTTGATATCCTCGTCGAAAGCGAGAATGGTATGCCTGAGGCTACTCAACACGCAGCGCATCATACCCTTGAATTGGGTGTGAAAGGCAAACTGCCTGCGGTAATCGGCCACCACCTCGGGGGCGCTGTGCGTAAGCTCGGACGCGCAACCTTTGGTCAGTATTTTGGCCCCGAGGGTGGCGAACAAGAGGTCGCCCACCAAGGGCAAACGGCAGAGTTTCATATAGGCGGGGGCGTCGAACACCATACCCGCGGGAGCGTAGAGAACCAGCTTCTTGACCATCTCGGGATGGGCTGAAAGGAAGGTGGTGGTCACCGTGCCGCCCATGGACGTACCGAAGAGATAAAACCGCTCGCCGGGGATTAACGCCTCGACCAACTGGTAGAGTTGCTCGCCCAAAAGCGCGGGGGTATAGTCCCTACGGACACGTTCGGACAAGCCCCTGCCCAGTAGGTCGTAGCGCAATACGCGATAGCCCGCCGCGAGCAAGGCCTCTGCCACCTTATCATAGATATACAAGGGGGTGGCGTAGCCGTGCGTTAGCACGCACCACTCGCCCGACTCGCCCTCCATCTTGTAGTGAGTGAAGCCCACGGGCAACGCCACGAAATCGGCGTCGGGCACCACGCGACGAACGTCTTCAATACTATTTGCTCGATATTTCATACGCTTATTAAAAATACCGCCATATAGGCGTGTCATTTTAGATAATAAAATGACGTCGAGCTTGCTCGGTGTCATTTATTAAACGATATATTGCTGCGCAATGCGATATGTTTTACTAGGTAAAACGCGATATGTACACGCTACGCTCGTACGCGATATAATATAAATTCCTCAAAGCGCGTCCGATTAGGACATTTCGCACTCGAAGGGTATATCGCGCCGAGCAAGCGGTATCTTGCAAATTCCAACGGAATTTATATCGCTGCGGTGTATTTAATTATAAATACACCGCAAGGGGGGCGGTAAATACTCGATTAGACGTCGAAGTCCAAGATGTCGCTACCGGCCTTCTCTTGAGGCTCGTCCTCAAGGAGGTCATCCGCACTGATGGCGGGGGCCTCGGAGGCCGTGGCCTCGGTGGGCTTGTCGTCCTTCTTGCCCTTCTTCTCTTTCTTGGGCTTACCCATGGGAACGCCGGCCTCTTTCAGCTTGCGCTCTTGCTCACGAATGACGCCCAACAAGATGGCGATGATGCCCATGAAGGGGGCGTAGATGTAGAAGAGGGTGCGGGTGGAGAACAAGGACACGATGATGTAGAGCAAGCCTTGGTTCTCGAGCCAAGCCATCTCCATATAGCCCAACGTACCGCGCTGACTGTTGGAGGGCGTGAGGTACAGAGTGCCCGTGGACGAATCCACGCTGATGTAGATGGGCGAGCCCAAAAGCTCATCCTCGGCGGTGAGGTCGGCGACCTGCGCCAGAGCGTCGGGCACCAAGTCCAACTGGAACACGTCGGACACGAAGCGGATGTGGAAGTTGTTGAGGGCGTCTTTGATGCCGTCCTTGACGCCCGCAAGGGCGCCGTCTAAGGGCAGACTGTCGATGACGGCCACCAGGTCGGTGTCCATCATGGAGGCGCTAAGGACCTGCATATCCATGGCCGTGCCCATCATATCCAAGACGTGCCAGCCCACGGAGGCCTGCTTGTAACCGCCGATGAAGTAGCTCTCGAAGCCCTCCTCGTGCGCGTACAAAGCGGTCAAAGCGGCGCCCTTGGTGTCGTAGGCAGTCGCCTCCTCTACCGTCTCTTCGCCGTATTTGATGACCTTGGTGACCAACATCCACTTGCCGCGCATACGGCTGATGACGGCGACCTTGTCGGTGTCGTACTGCACGTTGAGGTCTTGGTCGGTCACGAAGAAGGTGGCCTCGGAGTTGCCGCTGATGTCGTTGGCCTTGTAGCCGTGATAGATGCGGACGTCCTCGTAGCTGACCTCGTCGGGGTCATCGCCCACGCCGATGGTATAGGCGGTGTAGTAAGGCACGGCGATGGTCAACTCGGGCAGGTTGTTGGCCTTGGCGTAGTCGCTATTGGCCCCTTGCACGGCACTACGGTCGTCCAAGAAGAGGTGCAACAACACGGGAATGGTCATACGGTCGGCCTGCGCATAGTCGATGGCGGGGCCTTTGAAACTGGCGTAGCCGTCGCTGTCGATGCTGTGGAAATCGGCCTCGAGCAACGCGTGCAATTCCTCATTGCCGTTGGGGCCCGCTTTGATATAGTCCTCGAGCGTCTCGCCGTTGGGGGCGGTCAAACGACCCAAGTTGTAGTTGATGGTGACGTAGTCACTGAGGAGTTGCTCCTGCACCTCGGCGCGCGCCGCCCAGTTGTCGGACAAGTCCTCCCAGCGCAGGGTGCTGCTGGTGGCCGTCTCGAGGGGGGCGGGAATGAACGCGTCCAGTAACATCCAAAAACCACCGAGGGAAAGAACCGCCACGATGGCGATGATGATGTGCTGGTTGATGATGGAGCGTTTCTTACGCGTGCGCACCAAGAAATAGGTCAGGTAGAAGATGAGGGCGCCGACCGCCGCGACGATAAAGCAGACGAAGACGGACAGGCCGTACATACTGCCGCCGGCAATCACGTTGCGGTTGATAATGAAGATAAGCGCGAACAGCAAGGGCCAGGCGACGACGTGCAAAATAACCTTGAAAACGGTAAGCAAAGTCTTATTCATTATTTGGCACCTCCTTTCATTTGGTCAACCACAATCGAGGCGATGACCTCGTTCTCGCGCCGCGCGAATTGATAGTACAAAACGACGCTCAAAAGAACCAATCCCATAAAGATGTAGAGATAACGACGGGCTGCCAACGTGGGGAAGAGAGAGGGAACGTACTCCTTGTCCGCCTTAAGTTGGTAGATTTGGTCGAGGCTATAGGCGAACGAGGCGGGATAGCCCGAGGACGACATGGTCACTTGGCCGATGTTGCCGTCCGCATTGAGCACGGCGCCCAAGCCGTCGTCATTGTTGCCCACCAACACGGAGCCGATAAAGGCGCCGTTGGTCTTGGCATAGTAGCGCGCGTAGGCGAAGGTGCGCATCTCCTCGGCGGTGAAGGTGAGGGTCTTGGCGTCCTCGCCGGCACCCGTGACGACCTCGTAGCTGCCGATAAGCTCGCCGCCCGCGTCTTTGGCCTCGCCGAAGAAGTCGAACGCGGTGCGCACGGTGGGCGAATAGTAGTAGACGTAGTCCTCCAACAAGGCCTCGAGGTTCTCCTCGGTGATGAGGGCCACGATGGAATCCAAGGTAGCCTCGTCGATGAAGGCGACCAAACCGCCCTTGACCTCGTCGTTAAACCAATCGACGACGTCCTGCAAAGTGTAGTTCTCTTGCGCCAAGGTCTCGTTGAGTTTGTCCAAAGCAAGGAGACCGTTGATGGTGTCGTAGAGGTCCATCACGACTTGGTTGCGCTGCAAGAGGAAGGTGAGGTATTTGACCAACACGGGCGCAATCTCTTTGACTTGGTCCACGGTGAGCATCACCTTGGTGGCCGAGCCACCCTCGCCATAGGCGGCCTTGTACTCGGCGCTGTCTTGGTAAGCGACGTATTCATCGCTCTCTTTGACGCGCTTTAATTCGTATTTGTAGACGGCCTCCAACTTCTCTTGGGGAGTCATGGCACCCAAACGAGAGGCGTATTGGGCGTCCGTCTCGCCGTCCAACTTGGCGACGTAGGTGGTCATGTCCAACTTGAGAGCGTCGAACTTGTTGACCGCCTCGTAGTAGTTGATGAGGACGTTGATAGCGAAATCCACCGAATAGATATAACTCTCGCTGACCACGCCGTTGGGGTTGAAGGGAATGCCCGTCTCTGCGTCGATGGCGGCCAAGGACAAGTCGGTGTTGGTGACCGATTTGCCGTCCGAGGTGACCTTCTTGTTCTCGCCGTACAAGGACACGTTGTACACGCGCATAAAGTTCTCCAACTCGGCGAGGTAGGCCTCGGTCTCACTGCCGAAGTCGGGCGTGAGGGTGAGGTAGTGGCCCTTGAGGTAGTCGATGGTCGGGAACGCCACGGCGGTGCTGCTCATGGTCCAAGTGGCCGTGCCGACCTTGCCATCCGCGCCCATCCTATAGGTGGGGACGGTGACGGTCTTGGCCGTGACGACGGTAGAGCCGTCTGCGGTCTTGGTGACGGTGGCGACGTAACGGTCGTTCATGTCCTCCATCACCGCTTTGCCGTTGAAGTCCACCGCCAAGGCGCAACCCAACATACACACGGTGGCGACAATGCCGACCACCAACGTCTTAAATAGTTGATTTTGAGTAACAACACCAAACACTATTTGCAGAATCGCGCTGACAATCCAAGGAATGAGCGCGATGATAAGCCCCAAGTACCAAGTGCCGCTGAACGCGCTCTCTTTCATGAAGGGCACGCTACCGATGGCCACAAAGAGTACCATAAGGGGATAACCCGCGAAATAGGCGATGGTCTTAAGAATACCCAATAACGTCTGCTTTCTTTTCAGTTTCATATTCAGATGCATTTGGTTTAATCTCCTCGCCAAAACTGGAATATAGTATATCCCGTATTTTTAATTATAATGGTAATCGGTCTATTCGTCAATAGCAAATCTTAACTTTCTACATAAGTAGCGGCGCGCGTAGGGGCATGAGGGCGCTCGCGCGCGCAAAGGGGCGCGCTTGGGGCAAAAAAGGACGCACGACTATTGCTATTTGGCGCCAAATGAGATATAATATACAATGACGACCCGATGAAAAGGCCCCAATCGCCACTCGGGCGCGTCAACTATAAGGAGGTGAAATATGGGCAACATTATGGTATGGATATGGTTAGCGGTATTCGCGGTGGCGCTCATCGTGGAACTGGCCACGCCTCAATTCCTCTCGCTGTGGTTTGCCATCGCCGCAATCCTATGCTTGGGGCTGTCGTTTATCCCCGGATTGCCTTGGTGGGGGCAGGTGCTCATCTTCGTAGGTGCGTCCGCTATCCTCTTGGTCGCCCTAAGACCCGTGTGCAAAAAGTATTTGAACAGGCGGCAGACCGCCACCAATGCGGACAGCCTCATCGGGCGCGAAGTGCGCATGATTAAAGAGGCCAACTTTGACCAGCTTGGTCAGGCAAAGGTGGGGGACGTGGTATGGAGTATCAAGGCCAAGGACGATATTCCTTTGCCCGTGGGAGACATCGTAACCATCATCGCAATAGACGGCAACAAACTAGTGGCCGAACATAAAAACGCATAACAATAGGAGGTAAATATGATTATTCTCGCAAGTTTGTCGGGCGGCGCAATCGCCGGCATCATCATCGGCATATTGGCTTTTATTCTGTTGATTATCTTGACGTCGGGCATCAAAGTGGTGCGCCAATCCACCGCCGTCATCGTCGAGCGACTGGGTAGGTATCACCGCACGCTCAATACGGGTATCCACTGGATTATGCCCATCGTGGACCGTGCGTCGAGACCCATCTCTCTCAAGGAAATCGTGGCAGACTTCAAGCCGCAACCCGTGATTACCAAGGATAACGTCACCATGCAAATCGACACGGTGGTCTACTTCGCCATCACCGACCCCAAGCTGTACACCTACGGTGTAGATAGGCCTATCTCGGCCATCGAGAACCTGACGGCGACCACTTTGCGTAACATCGTGGGCGAGTTGGAATTGGACGAGACCTTGACCTCGCGCGATACGGTCAACAGCAAGATGCGCATTATCTTGGACGAGGCGACCGACCCCTGGGGTATCAAAATCAACCGCGTGGAGCTCAAGAACATCCTGCCCCCCAAGGACATCCAAGAGGCCATGGAGAAACAAATGCGCGCCGAGCGTGAGCGCCGTGAGCAAATCCTCAAGGCTGAGGGTGAAAAGAAATCCTCCATCTTGATTGCCGAAGGCGAGAAGGAGAGCAAAATCTTGAGAGCGCAAGCCGACCGCGAAGCGCAACTACTTGCCGCGGACGCGCAGAAGCAAGCGCGCATCATGGCCGCCGAGGCCGAGAAAGCCGCGCTGATTGCCGAAGGCGAAGGTAAAGCGCAAGCCATCGAATTGATTAACAAGGCGGCGCCCAGCTCCAACTACCTGACCCTCGAGGGCTTCGAGGCCCTCAAAGTGGTGGCGGACGGTAAGTCCACCAAGATAGTGGTGCCGACCGAAATCTCCAACGTGACCGGTCTCATCAAGGCGTTGAGCGAAACGGCGGGAGATAAGTAAGGTAATGTGGGTGTTAAGAAAAAAATTCTTAACACCCACTCGATGTATACCCCTTTGGGGTATTCGATGTGCGCTCCGCGCTCGATGTGCCGTCTAGACGGCTCGATGTGCAATGCAAAGCGCATCGCGTTGTGGATTCAATTATAAAAATATAGCAGTGTTCTTCCAAATGTAAAAAGGTAACACTGCTATTTTTTATCCACGACGTTCGCCTCGGCGAACAATACGAGTGCGGAGCACACATTGAGTATCGCATAGCGATACACATCGAGCGCAGAGCGCATATCGAAAAGCACAGAGCGCATAATTCGACGAATAATCGTTGATTATTCGCCGAAGATGTCTTTGGAATCGGGTCTGTCGGTATGGAAAGGCTTGGGGGAAGAGGCGTCGTCGGTATGGGCAAAGGGGTCGGAAGGACCGTCAACGTCCTTGGCGTCGCCCTTTAGGACGGCCTTGGTCTCGTCGGTGCCGTCGATGTAGCTATCGTGCCGAGACATACGGCGCATCAAGATAAGCGACACGATGAACAGAATGACCACGAAGCCCACGAAAATCCAACTGTACCACTGGTTGGCCAACGTGGTGAGGTAGTCGTAGGTGCCGTGCAGTAGTATGGGCACCACCAAGGCAAGTATGCGGAAAAACACCGTCTTGCCATGCTCGCCTCGATAGTCGTAACTCTTGGCAATACCATAGAAAACACCCATAAAGACGCCGAAGCAGGCGTGACCGGGAATGGCCGTGACCGCGCGCACAAGCGCTGTGGTCAAGCCGTTGGTATTCAACACCACGTAGCCGATATTCTCGATGAGGGCGAACCCCAACGAGAGGAAGGTGGCGTAGACCACGCCGTCGAAGCGACAATTGAACTCTCGACTGCGCCAAGTGCGCACGTTGAGGAAGAGGAACTTGGCGCCCTCCTCGGCACCCGCGACGATGACGAAGTAGAGAATGACGTTGTAGGCGGGGGAATTCTCAGGCACGGCGAGATTGAGTATGAGGGACAGCAACTTCTCCTGCACCAAGGCCACGGCGGCCGATAAAAAGCCGAATAGGACCAAATTGAACAAAAGCCGAGGGCTCTCGCGCTCCAACTTGTCCGACTTGGCGACAAAAATCATCAAAACGATGGCGGGAATGATGGCCGCCGGTATCAAGATGAGGTTGTAGACCAAATTGGGTTGAAAGAAGAAAAACATAGTGTGCTCGATAGGCTCCTTGATAGTCTCCAGATAGTATACACCTTTTGGCCGTCAAATGCAAGGGCTTGGGGTAAACCGAGAGCCCGCGATACATAGTATCGGCTGAAAACGGCACTTAGGCCACAAAAAAGCGCAATTTTTGCCGAGGAAGAACAAAAAAATGCTTGACTTTGGGACTAATACATAGTATTATATCAAAGCATTATCATCTATCCGAATGCGAATTAGCCCCTCGCAGAGGAAAGATTAGGCGGCGCTATCCAAGCCGCCTTGGGATAAAAACAAGAAATAATTGGAGGAATACCATGAAAACTTATATGGCAAAACCTGCTACCGTCGAGAGAAAGTGGTACGTCGTGGACGCCGAAGGTCAACCTTTGGGTCGTATGGCCAGCCAAGTGGCGGCCGTGCTGCGCGGCAAGAATAAGCCCACCTTCACTCCCAACGTGGATACGGGCGACTACGTGATTATCATCAACTGCGCCAAAGTCGTGATGACCGGCGACAAATTAAATCAAAAAATGTACAGACATCACTCCGGCTATGTGGGCGGCCTGAAAGAGAGAACCGCCAAGGACGTGATGGAGAAGGACCCCTGCTTCGCCGTGCGCCAAGCCGTCAAAGGTATGTTGCCCAAGAACGCTCTGGGCCGCAAGATGTTCAAGAAATTGTTCGTCTATGAGGGCGCCGAGCACAAGCAACAAGCCCAACAACCCGAAGTGTTGGAGTTGGTCAACAAGGCGTACAACAAATAAGTGAGGTGTGAATATGGCTACTAAGAAAACCGCGAAAAAGAAAGTTCAATTTTGGGGCACCGGCCGTAGAAAACACGCCGTCGCTCGCGTTCGCTTGATTCCCGAAGGCGAAGGCAACATCATCATCAACAAAAAGACCATCGACGAGTATTTCGGCGGTTTGGAAATCGTGAAATCCATCGTGCGTCAACCCCTGACCCTGACCGAGACTGCGGGCGCGTATGACGTGTACGTCAACGTGGCCGGCGGCGGCTACAACGGTCAAGCGGGCGCCATCCGTCACGGTATCGCCCGTGCCTTGGTCGAGGCGCAACCCGAGCTGAAGAGCACCATCAAGGCAGCCGGCTTCCTGACCCGCGATCCTCGTATGAAGGAGCGTAAGAAATACGGTCTCAAGAAAGCCCGTAAAGCGCCCCAATTCAGCAAGCGTTAATCGCGAACCGAAACAAGCAAAAACCGTGTGTCGTAT
>Ga0310690_10011747_pt1 | contig 10790 bp, 10 predicted proteins | sample AusTroGonzalo_MG_2_FD_207661 | JGI IMG/M metagenome (GOLD analysis project Ga0310690, IMG submission 207661) | Bovine rumen microbial communities from tropical cattle in Woodstock, Queensland, Australia - Gonzalo_04 (v2) (version 2) | ecosystem: Host-associated > Mammals > Digestive system >...
GCGTCAGTGCCACGTCCGGATAGAGCTCGCTGATGTAGCTCTCGCTGGTGGAAGCGGTTTTCCACGTGGCGTACATCCAGTCGGGTGAGCTGTTGGTACAGGTGATGGAGATGGCTGCCGGGTTGGCATTGTTCTGATAGGGGTAGTAGGCCGATACACGTGCCTCCTCTAGCGTCAGCGTGATGGGGGCGGTGGCACTCCATGTCTGGCTATTGCCGGTGCCGCTGGCCTGGTAGGGGATGTTCGTGGTGCTGGCATCCGATAGACTGTATGTGGTGCCGTCGGTCTTCTGTACGGTGACACCTATCCGGGAACCACTGGCCAGTGTGCCTACGCTCTCGGAGAGCGTGGGGGTGGTGCGCGTCGTCACCCCGCTGGTGCTGACGGTCAGCCTCAGCGTTGTGGCTCCCTCCGGTCCACCTTCGCTGCGCTCGGTGGTACATGCCACGAGTAGCAGTAGGCTAACTATATATAATAGGTGTCGTCTCATTCTTCATTGAACTTCGTTCGAGCCTGCTTTCGCTCGGCATAGCTGATGCAAGCATCGCTCTGCTCTCGCTTAATCGCAGCCTTCTTCATTCTTCATTCTTCATTGAACTTCGTTCGAGTCTGCTTTCGCTCGGCATAGCTGATGCAAGCATCGCTCTGCTCTCGCTTAATCGCAGCCTTCTTCATTCTTCACTCTTCATTCTTCATTCTTCATTTAATTTAGAAGTTCTCTCCGGTCATGTCGGGCAGCGTCAGTCCGTTGTCAGGTCCGCTCTCCGTCTGGTCGAGACCGTTGAACTGTACGGTGACGTTGCTGGAGACACCCCAGATGGTGATGGTACGTATGCCCGTCCGCTTGTCGAGTACCGTGTCGTCCATCGACACGTTGAAGCCGTGTTCCGGTCCTTCCTCGGCATCCGAGGTGACAGTGGGCTGCTTCACGGGTATGCCTGCCGTCATCGGCACGGCGGTGATGGTCAGCGTACGGTCGTTATTACTCAGCTTACAGTTGACGGCGATGTCGGGAACGGTCTTGATGGTCACCTTACCACCCAGGTCGATGAGCATACCACCGCCCTCGACGGTGCCCCATTCCTCAATCTGCACGTTGCCGTAGTTGAGTGTGTTCGACTTGAGGTAGATGTCGAAGGTGTAGATCTTGCCCGATACAAAGGAGTAGTTACCCGCTGTCGTCACGGTGTAGCCGTTGCCGTCGAGGTTGATGTGTGTGCTCAGTGTGGTGTTCTGCCCTGTCGGTACGATGACAAACTCCATCTCATAGTACTGCTCCTCGCCATTGTTCTCATCGGCCGTCAGCAGTCTGAACGTCTCGATGCTACGGTCAATGCGGTGCGTGTCGCTGGGGTCAACGGTGATGGCACCCGTCTTGGTGTTGAGCGTACCGGCGGTGGCGATGCCGGCTCCGGAGATACCCACATGGCTCAGGTCGGCATTGCCCGTATAGACGTTCTTGTGGAAACGTACGATGACACGCGACAGAGCGTGGTGCATGGTCATCGCCGCTGTCGGCTGGTGGTCGTTCAGGTTAGGAACCGGCGTTCCCCACATATAGTCGGGAGTAGCTGCATTGGTGGCAGCCACGTGCATGGGCAGAGCCGTGATGTCGGCCCCTCCTGTGTAGGGATAGTAGCCGTAGAGCGTAGCCTTCGTGGCAGAGAGCAGGATGTCGGCACCTGAGGTGACGGGATGCCACAGGGCTGTTGTGCTGGCAGCTGCTGGCTGGTACGGAATGTTCTCGGTACCCGTGCCGTCATAGGCTGTACCTCCACTGGTCTTCATCACCGTCAGGCCCACGATGGCGGTCGTGGGAAACCAGGTGTCGGTTATCATGCCACGTGTCGCCGTGCGTTCCGGCTCGCCGGGGGCTTTCATCGACAACTGTAGCGTGCTGTCAGGCACACTATTCTCTGTGATGTCATCGTCGGTGCATGCCGTCATCATCGTCATCATACCAATGGCGATGATCATGCATAATCCCTGTCCTGCATGCAACCAGCATTCTTTTATTATATTCTTCATCCTCATCAATTATCAATTGTCAATTATCAATCATCCATTATTCAATGGGTACCATCTTGACGGATCTCACGGGCGCTGCAATCTCCCTGTTCATCGGTCCCAAGCCTGTATGCCAGAGATGATCAGGGTCATTGCCTGCTAATGAGGAGTTCACCTGGAACAGATAGGAACGGGTGAACACATTATATCCGATGTCCTCCTTGAAAAGCTCGCCAATCCACGTATAGCTGGCATCGTAGCTATGGTAACCGCTGCTTCCTGCCATACCGTTCATGTAGAAGCGGAATTCCTCGCCGGTAGCCGTGACTATCAGCGGCTTGTACTTATACTCGTAGTAGTGTTCCTGCGAGTCGTAGTCGTAGTACTTGATGTAGTCGGTGCTGGCATAGACTTCTTCCGGGAAGGTGATGTTCGGGTTGTTTCCCGTGTCGCTGAGCCATTCGGCCTCAGCCAGAGTCAGCATACGACAGTCGGGTCCGATATAGTAGGTGGCAGGGTCGTAGTTGATATTGCCACAGATGCAGTCGGGCACGTCCAGATACTGTCCGTTGGCATAGAGCGAATAGTTGCCGAGCAGTGCCACCGTCTTCGGGGTGACGTCGCCCCATGAGAAGAGATAGCCCGTGTCGTAGAGGTAGAGGGCACCGATGTTACGGTCGGCGATGTATGCCTTGTGTGTGGCATCCTCCGATGTGGTGATGACCCAACGTCCGTTCTCGTCCTGCTTCTCGTAGAGTCCCATGTCAGTCCATTGTATGTAGCTCGGGTCGGGCATCATCTCCGTACTGTTGTAGTGATACACCTTGCCGGCCTCGAAGCTCACGCTACCGCCAGGTCGGGTGGTGGTCAGCTCGTAGGTGCCCAGCGGTGCCTGGTCGCCCATCTCCTTGGTGTACAGATCCATCTCCAAGCCGTCGGCACGGCCGGGAGCCACCACCATATAGACGTCCCAGCGTAGGTTCGCCATACCGCTCACCACGTTGAGCGTGATAGAGCCGGTGGTGGAGTTGGTCTTTGTAGAGAAGCGGAAGTTGTTGGCCAGCGCACCGCTTGCTCCTGCCTTCTTGCGGAGCACCACCTTGGTCAGTGTACCCTTGTTGGGCAGGTCAATGCCGATGTGGAAGACGGCAGCATAGGGGGTGCCTTGCGGCGTGTTCTCTGGATCTGCCCAGTAGATGGGGTAGAAGTCCTTCAGGTGAGCCGTCGTGGAGTTGCCCAGCTGCGTCTGCTGGCTGTAGTCGATGGTGAAGTCGCCACCCGTCAGGTTGGTGTCGTCCGTATAGGTTGGTGTCACTGGCGGATAGAAGAAAGAATACTTCTCGTCATCGGTCTTCTTGATGGTGATGCCACTGAACTGGCAGGTGGTGCCGTTGCTGCTCGTACCGCTGAAGTCAAAGGTGCGTCCGATGACGGTCTGTGCAGCGTTGGTGGTCAGCAGCGTGATGTTCTCCTCGCTCTCCCACGACAGCAGCAGCTTTCCCTTGTTTGCGCCAGAGAAGCCCGGTGTGAAGGTGGTGCGGGTAGTGGCGTCACTGCCGGGAGCGTTCAGCAAAGCTGTGAAGGTCATCACCTCCGTGTTGTCGCCGGTGGTGACGTCGTTGTCGCTGCATGCCGTGACAGTCAGCAGTAGCATGGCGACATAGAAGATCGGTCTTATCAATCCTTTCATGGCTTTACTGGCTATTGGGGTTACTGACAAACTCATAGTACTTGCCGGCTTTGAACTGCTTGCTGCCGTCGCTGCCATCGTATAGCTGTCGTGTATAGGCGAAGCTGGTCTCAATCTCTCTCACCCTGTTGTTCTCGATGACGATGGCTCTGGGACAGACGACGCGCAGATAGAGGTTGTCTATCTGCTCCGAGGGTCCCACCACGAAAAAGAACTCCCACGTCTTGCTCGATTCGTAGGTATGGACGTCGAGGGCTATCGGGCCGTGTCTCTGTGCTGCGGGTGTGCTGCGCAGGGCGAAGTCGAAGTTATTGCCCAGCTGGTTGTAGCTGTTCAGCGGCGTGTTCGTGGTGATGCTCTCCATATAGACCGTCTGGTCGGTGGCAAACAGGTCGGCCCCCGACACCTCCAGGCTCAGCACGTTGCTTGGTGCGTTGAACGTCACGTGGACGATGGCACCGTAGATGTTGGGATAGAAACTATTGTCTTGCAGGCTCCAGTGTATGGGCATATACTTCTTCAGGTGAGCCGTTGTGCCGTTGCCCAGCTGCTGCTGACTGCTCAGGTCGATGACGATCTTCTCCTTCGAGGCGGTGGTGTAGTAGGCCGTTCCTCCCGGGTAGAAGTATTCGTAGTGCTCAATCTTGTTGCCTTGAGCGTCTTCAGCCAGGTTGCGCACGTTGCCGCTGAAGCTGTAGGTCTTGTCGTTGAGGCGTGTGCCTCCGATGGTGGCTGATCGTGCCACGAGACTTGGGTTCTCGTTGTTCACGTGGAGTACATCGACCGTCTCGTCCTCCTCCCATGTCAGGAGCATGTCCTGCCGGTCGTAGGCCATCCACTCGTCGCCCACTCCAGGCTCGATGTGGGTGGTGACCGGTGTGAACACGGTACGTGTCAACGGCGTGGGGGCGCCTACTGATGCAATAAATTCGACACGTGTCATGTTGTCGGAAGCATCCATAGTCACCCCCTGCTCACAGGAAGACAGCATTGCCGCCAACATGGTGGCGGCGCATGCTCTTCCCAACCAGCTAAGCTTCAGTCGGATCATTCTTTATCTTTAATCAAACCACTCATCATCGTCGTCATCCGAGAACAGTCGGCTACCGGCGTTCTGGCCGTTGCCCTCTTCTCCGGGATTCACACCGGGTTGAGAGCCACTCATCAGATGCTGTATTTCAGCCTCCACCACATGGATGGAGGGCTGAATATATTGTTTCTTGATTGTCTTCATATCGCTGTTTACTTATTTAATCATCAACTTACCGTTATTTACATACACGCCCTTCTTCGTAGGCTGGCTCTGCAAGCGGCGACCAGAGAGGTCGTACCAATTGTTTCTTACATCTTCCTTCTTACCTCTTACATCGCTCACGCCCGTTGCCTCGCCGTCAACAACCTCGATAGCCATACGAGCAGGGCTTGCTGTGTTGAATTCCTGCGTAGCCCAGAGGAAGCAGCGGTAGGGAGCCAGTGTGCCACTGGTCCATCTTACGAATGAGTTACCTATCAGGATATAGGCCTGCATATTGTTATTACCGCTGGATTCAGGAAGCTCCATCGGAGCGGCATTGGCAGAAACAGGTGCGTAGCCGATGAAGGCATCCTCATCGCCAATCACTTCTGGCAGCTGTTCGCCGTCGGGTTGGTAAATGAACATTGAGAGACTTTCTACAGGATAGTCCTCTGCGGCACCAATCTTGCGGAGCATCATCGGCGTGTCTGCCAAGATGTAATCCATCTTCTTCACCTTTACAGCACAGTTCTCGTAGTCGATGCCTACCACGATGTAAGCCTCAAGACCTTCTGGCAGTGTGTAGACCTGCGTCGAGCAGATGGTGCTCCACTCATTGGGCTGCATTACCGTAGGCTGGAAGGTGCTAACGCCTGTCCATTCTGCATTATAGTAGTTGTTGTAAGCAGCAGCAGGGTAGTTCACGGTCAAGTTAGCATTAGCATCGAATGCACCTGTACCAATGGTCGGGGCAAACGGGCTCTGCAACTTCAGGCTTGTCATGTTAGTACAGCCTGCAAATGCGTTCTCGCCGATGCTGGTTACAGTCTTCGGCAGTGTGACACCCGTCAGGTTCGTCTGTCCCTCGAAAGCACCGTCACCGATAGCGGTTACTGCGTATTCATCAGAACCTACAGTTACTGATGCTGGAATAACCACTGTGCCGGTTGCACTTTCGCCAGCCTCCACAGCAGTAATAATAACCTCATCGGTCTTGCCGGGTACCAGTGCAAGGTCAACAGCCAAGTTGTCATTGCTTTCATCCTCGATATCAGCAATGAGTGGCTCTGTGGGGGCTATTGTCAGAGCCGACACTTGATAGCCATATACCCTATCAGCTTCATCAGTCACGTTGGTATTCCAATACCCTCCTGTAAGAGATGCCCATGTGGGTACAGGTGTCGTCGTTATCTCACAGTTTATGAATGTTGGTTCGTTACCTGCATAGCCATATATTACTACATCCTCAGGATCTCCATAATCGTCTCCACCATCTTGATTCTCAAGATTGAGCGTAGCATGATTAATGGTAAGGGATGATCCGCTATTCAAGAATCGAATTCCTTCTGCGGTTTGACCTATGGCATACACATTCACCGTTACATCTTTGATGGTTAGGTTGGCAGGGACAGGTTCATATTGTTTGTCAACGTCTCCTATCTCAATACAGTTTGAAGCCCTATTGACTATATTCACCGTTCCGCCACCAGTTATGATGGTATTGTTACATGCATGAATGGGATAACCAGCGCCTTGGCCAACCATGCTAATTTCGACGGTTTCTCCTTCAGGTATCACAATCTTCAGACCATCCACGCCCGGACGTGGATCAATATAGCCATAAGCACCATTTCTTAAACTGGTGATGTCTGTCGTTATCGTTAGTTCTTTGGTGTCGGGATCATATGTTATACTGCCACCATCGTCTAAGACATCATCTTGATTAAGACTGGTGATTTCAATTCCTTCTTCGCTATCAGTACTGTTAACCCAGACTGCATAATGAATAGGCGTGATGACCTTGTCACCAACCCAGTCACCGCAGCCCCAGTCGTTCTGCACGTTATCCCAGTCGTCAGGTATAACAAGTTCCACTTTGCCACTGGGAAGTGGAATACCCGTATCCTCATCAAACAACATGAAGGTGAAAAATGCCATATCTTGATCACCTGGTTCAATTTCATCCTGCACACTTCCTTCGGCAAATATAACCTTTTCCAGACCGGATACTGGTGGATCCAATTCATCATTCTTGGCAATGATGCCACTAAGGAAATAGTCGGTGAACTTCTTCAGCGTAGCAGGAATGGTGAGCGTCTTGACGAATGATATTTCATCTCCAGGGAAGAAAGCCATCGGGGAATTCATGTCGCCACCAATAACAACGTCATATGTGCTTCCGTTAGGCGACGTGACGCTCTCAGGAATTTCGAAATCAATCTGTCCGGTGCCAGTATATGAGGCACCCTCACTGTCGTAATCTTCGTCAGCAAGTCCAAACATCACTTCTCCTGGTGTTTCACCATCCATCAGAGAGAGAATCGTGTAAGGAACCTTAAGCGTTCCGTCACTGACGGTTGTCTCAGTATAGAACACATCACCTTCAGCATCGGCGGCAGGAGCCTCACTATCACGGATAATCGTCAGGTTATAGACGCGATTTCCCCACCAGTTTTCTTCATTATCTCCTGTCGTGTAATAATAATCATCGGCATCCTCATAAGTATCATGCACCCAGACAGTACCTGTAGGTGCCGTAATGCTGCAATCATTCAGAATGGGCTCACTTAAACCATAGATGGCATAGCCAACTTCATCTTCATTTACATTAAAGGAACTGATGGTAACATTAGAATTGTCGAAAGTCAGCCCCATAGTTTCGACACCATCCACATAGTAAATACCATATTCACCGGTGGCTCCTGACTTGTAGATGGTGATATTCGCATTGGCGAAATTCAGATCGGCATTTTTCTTGAAAACAATAGCACCGTTGGCACCAGTGCCTTCATCACTTCCCATCGTCAACATACCATCACCAGTAATAATGGCATCAGCGTAAATCTGTATTTCTCTAACAGCTGCGTCACCAGCCACGTTAATGGTAAGTCCGTCATTGACCTCAGTACCAGTAGGATTACCTGTGCAGATGGCATCAATCTCAGCTCCTTCGCTAATGGTAAGCATGTTGTTGTCTGCATCGTATGACAATCCGCTGTTTTCCAATACTTCATCCACATTTGCAGAGGTGACAGTAGTAAGACTTTCTAAACTGCCAAAACTGAAATAATAAGCTGCTGCCGGTGTAATGGTCGCAGAGGTCTCGCTCGTAATGTCTATTGTACAGTTAATATAAGAGACAGCCTGGTATTCTTCTTCATATCCGGAATCTTCTGTCGAGCCTTGTTCACCAGGATTAACTCCCATAATGTCTGTGCCATCGGAAAGGTTTCCTGATAATGTGACATTAGAGCCAATGACCGTGAAGCCAATATTCATGAGATTATCGTCAAAATCCAAGCAGCAGTCAGAACTCTCCGTGCCACTAGTGATACTTACATTCATCGGGGCTTCTTGATCATCCTTGCCAATGGTGAAGGATCCCTCTTCGCCAATAAAAATAGTGCTTCCCGAAGTGCTTGATACGTTCAGCGTACCACCGCCATATACGGTGACGGGGGCATTACACGTCAGCGACTGGAGGTTAACGGTAAGGCCCTCTGCTATTTGAATTTCAAGAGCGCTATTAATCACCAGATCCAATCCGGAGCCATCATAGTCATTACCAAAAGAAAGGGTGGTAATGGCGCCTTCCGTATCTAGGTCTGTATCGTTGCCAAATTGTGTTTTACAATCAGCCGCAGTTGTCGTCGAGCCAAATGTAAAGCTATCTGCCCACACACCGCTTGGCGCGAGCAACAGAGCTAAGAAAGCTACAAAAAGTTTAGTAAAAGATTGTTTCATTTTCTTTATAATTTAGTGAATATTAGTTATCTTTCATCCTTCGTCCGCTGACGAACAGTATATACTTCGCCGCAAATATACGGGATTTAATTGAAACAACCAAAGAAAATAACAAAAAAGTGAGAAAACGGGGGTGAAAATTGACAATAAAAAGTGTCGTGCCGTGAAAAAAAGGAGAAAAAAGGTTATTCACAAAACATTTGTCGCAAAACATTTTGTAGAGAAGTTATCTCGTCGTCAGAGAGAGCAACAATCCTTTTCTTGAGCCTTCTTTTATCAATAGTTCGTATTTGGTCGGTGGCAATTTCGCCTTCTCGCCCCATTATTTGACATCTAACCCTGTAGGGATAGCCGTGAATGGATGATGTGACAGGTATAATGATAATCGTGTTAAGATGGGCATTCAACTCATTGGGGCAGACGATGACACAGGGACGCGTCTTCTGCATCTCAGCCCCAATAGTAGGATTCAAATCTACCCAATAGACATCAAACTGATTTACCATTTCCAATCATCTATATTTTCGTCGGTAAAGATGTCTTCGGCAATAAGAGTATCCTGTCCATCTGCATGAGCTTGTTTTGCAGCAACTGCCCATCCCTCGCGTGCGGGAATGCCTGCCTGACGTTTTTGAGAGGTTACAAGGCTTCTGACAAAAGCAATTACTTTCGTCATTGCAACCTCACTATCAAGTAAAGGGCTCATTTCACGGAACAACTCCGTACGTAATTGTATTGCAGTCATAACTCTCGAATTATTATTCCGCTGCAAATATACGGGATTTAATTGAAACAACCAAAGAAAATAACAAAAAATATATTTCCGCCACCACCAACAAATTTATACTGAAACGGTTACGGTCACAGCTGTGACCGTAACCGTTTCCTGGCAAAATAAGGCGCTTTTTTTGTATTGTTCTCGCTTATTCGTATCTTTGACAAAGTCGAAGATACTTTGTCTCGGCATAAAAAAGATTAAAATCTTTTGTTTTGCTCTCAACTTTTCGTATCTTTGCAGGCGAGGAAACATAACAACAAGAAAATCATGGGATATAGCAATCACGACAAACTGGAATGGACGCTTATCTTCATCTCGGAGTTCGGACGTCGATACGGTCTTACTACGAAGCAGGCTTTCAATTATTTGAGCCGCTTCAAGGGTATAGATTTCGTTGATCGGCACTACGACTATGTGCATACACAGTCGTTTGCCTCTATGGTCGATGATATCGCAGAGTATTGCCGCCGGAAAGGAGGTGCCTTGGTATGACTTTGTATCATGGCACGAACGTGGAGTTCGACAAGGTGGATCTGCAGAAGTCCAAACCAAACAAGGACTTTGGGCAGGGGTTCTATCTCTCCGACAACTATAGTCAGGCACTTGACATGGCGAAGACGAAGGTTGAACAGTTGGAGTGTGGAAAGCCTGTCGTGATGACATATCAGGTGGATGAAATGAAGATGAACGAACTGAAAGTCCTGCGCTTTGATGACTACAGTGAGGAGTGGGCGAAGTTCATCCTGCTCAATCGCAACAACTCCAGCCGAGAGCCTGCCCATGATTATGATATCGTTATAGGACCAATAGCCAACGACCGTGTGGGAGTTCAGCTTTGGAAATACGAAACCAAAAGCATAGACCTGCCGACGCTTGTTCGCAACCTGCACTATATGAAAGGTGTGACGATACAGTATTTCTTTGGTACGGAAAGAGCCATTAGTCTATTAGAACGCGTATGAGTGAGCAAGAACAGATGAAACTCAGCATGGTGAAAGATTTGTCACTGCTGCTGATGGAAAGTAACCTGTCGTTGTCGATGGAACAGGCACTGTCCATCGTGTTGAACTCTGACACCTATCAGCGTCTGCAGAACGAGGCAACACGGCTTTACTACCAAAGTCCGCGTTATGTCTTTTCTTTCCTGGAGAACGAACTGAAAACAGGCAGGGTAGGGTAACTTTTCGTATCTTTTACAAAGTCGAAGATAACTTTGTCTCGGCATAAAAAAGATTAAAATCTTTTGTTCTGCTCTCAACTTTTCGTATCTTTGCATCCCAAACTTGAAAGAATATGAAGAAATTATTGCTGCTTATCGTTGCGGTTATGGCCTGTAC
>Ga0310690_10011748_pt1 | contig 10790 bp, 18 predicted proteins | sample AusTroGonzalo_MG_2_FD_207661 | JGI IMG/M metagenome (GOLD analysis project Ga0310690, IMG submission 207661) | Bovine rumen microbial communities from tropical cattle in Woodstock, Queensland, Australia - Gonzalo_04 (v2) (version 2) | ecosystem: Host-associated > Mammals > Digestive system >...
AGGATGCTCGTACAATCCTTGAAAGCGTCTTTGATGATGTGCAGGACTCTTTCCCGACTTATAGTCACGAAGAGTTTTGGGATGATGGGAAAAGTGACGCGCCATTAGTAGAAACAAAAGTCTCTTGACGGAGCGGGCTGAGTAGTCAGCCCCTTCCGGCATATTAACCAAATTTATATGATTATGAAATTAGATTACAAAAAGATGTACCAAGACTGCTTCGACGCAGTAAAAGACAAGATGGGAGATTGGCCAGGTGGCGACACGGACGGAGTATTTTTCTTCCTGCCACGACCTTTCGAGGTAGAGATAGACAAGAAAAAGGATATACCTGTCACGTCACGCCTTGAACTTACAGAGAAGGTGTGTGGAGTATTCTACTCATTTAATCGTACAATTCCATCTGACAGGATAATCTTCGATAGAGTAGGCAACACGATGAGTTCGTTGTTCCCGGTAGGTAGCGAGGATATCCTGCCTAAACTGCTTGAAAAGATTGAAGAGCAGAAACGTAAGCACGGATTGTTCCCTGTCTTATTGAAGGAGGTAAGCGACGGAGTTTACTCAATCCCGAGAGGAATGACCTCTACGCGACTTATCAACTGCAACTTTGACAGGATATCGTCAGTCGCTGCACAAGTGTCTCACTGCCGAGTGTACCATTAATGGTGCGCTCGTGCGCAATAACCAACAAGGTTAGTATTGTTTAACCCTATTAAAAATTTAAAGAATTATGACAAATTCAAATGCAAACAATGGTGTGATGAACAGCGCAGTAGAGAACGCTAAGGTAGCTAACGTAAAGTACTTGTACTACCATCCCGGTTCTAAGGGATTCATCGACGCAGACGGAGTCATCGTCAGTGTTATCGTGGCTAAGGTTTCTGTTAACCTCCGCGATCAGATTGTTACCACCATCCTCAAGGATGTGAACGGCAACGAGTACACTCGTACCGGAGACTTCTATCTCTTCGATACCGCTGCTGACTTCGAGAACGATGTTAAGAGCTGTATCAACAAGCGTTACCGCATCTCTGCAGGCGAGCTTCTGCAGTGGGCAGATGGCGACAAGACCGCTCAGTGCGAGACTCCTGTTATCGACTTCGATGAGGAGAAGGGCACATCGAACACCTACCTCAACGTATGGACCTGCTTGAACGGCAAGGCTTCACCCACTCCTGTCATCATCAACTCTGTAACTTGGGATGAGAATGGCAAGCACGTTGAGAACGGAGACCTGCCCGAGAAGTACTGGCCAAGCAAGGCTGAGACCTATAAGTGGAACGAGTACAAGCTCGTCGATGAGGACGGCGACGAGTTCGTAGAGCAGAGCGTAGAGATGCGTCTTGCTCCTACACCCGAGCAGAAGAAGGCCATCAAGGCGATCACCGATGCGTTCCAAGCTGCTCACGATGCAGGTCTCTATGCTTTCGTGGACAACGATTGTATGGTCAAAGTGTTCAACGCGAACAACGTCGTCTTGGAGACAACGGACGACAAGGCTATGCTCTGCGGAGACTACGCTCATCTCAGCAACGTTCAGTTGTCTGACGTGGATGTCAAGCTGCCTATCGGCGGTATCGGTATTAAGCTCAAGCCAACAGAGCGTCAGCTCAAGGCGTACAAGAAGGCTCATCCCGATGCCTAATCAGTCTCACGCCCGCCTGTAATAGGGCGGGTACTATGTTTAACCAATTAAAGAGTAAAGATTATGAATATTCAAATTAAAAGAAACACGTTTGTTGAGCCTGGCCAATCAAGGCAACACGTAGTGCAGAAAATCTGCGACATTATCATCTCTAAAATTAACGACAGAGATGACTATTTATTAAAACTTTCCGGTCCACACCCTCGTTTATTTATCGTAGAGAACAAAAATACAGGGTCTGCTTTTTTGGACGGATATGCAAGAACGGGAGTTATTGAAACTTCTACCAGAATAAGAAGTTGTGAGATGCGTTTGGCACTTAGGTTTTTGCAAGATGCCGGGTATTATGTTTTTTCAAACGGATGGGATTTCTATTTCTCAAGCAAGCCGCAACGCGGTCTTTCGAAAGCTGAACGACAAGAGTTCAAGCTACTTATCGATTAGTCTTATCTCCCTTCGGGGAGAACTATTTAACGGTCTTTAGGGAGAGCAATCTCCCGCTATAACCTCAAAATTTTAGAGTATGAACGAACAGAAATCAATCTACGCCTGCTATGAAGAAATCAAGCAGCGTGAAATCAGAGAGTTGAAGAAAACGTTAGAGGCTTTCGGCGGTGTGGCTCATTTCGGTCCGGACTATTCCGGAGAAGGAGCGGTAGGTTCTGATATGCCTTACATCTGTGTTCATTTCGACGAAGGTCCACTCGACGTGCGCATACACGCAGTTTCTTTGAGCCAAGACGGACATATTGAGATTCTTGGTAGTATTGAAACGGACGATTATCCGGAATCTATCAGTATAGACGATATAGCTTACGGACAAATCGAGATAATCACAGAGGCCATTCCTGTCAGAACATTTTCAAGGGTGAGCTTCAAGATATCGGCACTCACACGTGACGACTTGGAAGCCATCGGATTTGATGCTTCGGATGTGGACGATGACACAATGGATAGACTCGCGTCAAAACTTGGCGACGACTATTGTGAGCAGCTCTTTTGGACTTCCTTGGAGATTATCGCAGAAGAAGGCTTTAATATCCCGAGGAAAGAGAGTAAGGAGGACGAAGAAGGTTAATCTTTCGTTTTAGTTGGTTGGGGCGAGGTGGAGAGATCTGCCCGCCCTTCAATGTTTAACCAAAATTGTTAGGATTATGTTAGAAGTATTTGATTACATTACAGGACGTGTTCTGTTTATAGAACTGACCGATGAGATGAAAAGAAGTATCGATGATGACTATGATAACGACATAGAGTCTTGGATAGTCGATAACGGAATTGATGACAAGTTCGGCTTTGATACGAGTAACGCTAATTGGATGATGACAGACGGCAAGCCGGAAACCGTTTTCTGTAAAGCAGTTAACGGAGAGATGGTAGACGTACATCTGTTCTTATAGTCTTTTTGTTCCCGAAGCGGATTTCGGGAGCAACTATGTTTAACCACAAAAGAAAGAATTATGGATAGATTAGAAAAGATTCGAGCAAAAAGACAGGAACTTGACGAACAGAAACAGAATGAGTGCGACGAGCGCATACGTAAAGTGGAGGATTACACAAACGCAATCAAAGCTCTCGCGCCGCGTCTCAAAGAGCTTCACTCTCTTGCTACGGAGTGCGTAAAAAACGGCATTCCTCTTGGTAACAGAAAATCTCTTCACGGAGAAGTACATTTTCCCGAATTTGTTAGTGAGTGGTGGTATCATAGACCAGGCTTTATTGTAAGTCAATATCCCAAGCCGAACGAAGAGATTACTTTTGGAATTATCGGTGGTGGTGCTTGCGGAAACAGCCTCGTAATAGACAAAGATGGTAACATCATTAAAAATCCTCTCGACAAAGTTTGTGGATGTTGGACTTACGAAAATGCACATCACGACTTCTGTAATAAGTGTCAAAGCTTTCTGAAATCTTTTGACGAATTTGAGAAAGGCTTTCTTGCCTACATTGATAGCTTGTAAATTATTCAGTCTCTAACCCTCTATGTGAGGGTACTATCATTAACCCATTAAAAGAAAGGAAAGAGTATGTTGAGATGGTATTACAAACACCGCATCGGAGACATTTATGCCAGATGTGACGACGGAAAAGTGCGCAGAATGAATATCTTTGGCGGTAACGCTCTGTGCGTTTTCACTCAGTGGTACAAGGATGAAAAGACAGGAAAGACTATGGAGCAGCTTTTCGGTTTTTATAATGACGAGAAGCACATCAAGAACATCATCAAGGGAGAAGGTAGACTCGCTCCTGTCGATAACATTACGTCTATCCGCCTTAATATGTACTACAAAGAGTCAGCTATCCTTGCAAAGTACTTCTGTAGATGGTACAAGGTCACTCTGTACTATAAAGAGCCGAAGCAGGAAAAGTCTCAGCCGTAATTTACTTACGGCACAAACTAACCCCTAAAAGAAAGGAAAATATATGACAGAAAGAATTAAAATGGATGCCGAGCGCATCAACGAAATCACTGGCCGACCAATGGCCGATTGTATCGAGACCGCAACACAGATTGCTGAGTGTGTACGACAGATGAAGGACAGAGTCGTAGAGTTTTTCTTTATGAAGAAGGACGGCTCCGTTCGCCAGGCTTTCGGTACACTGCAGGATGAGATTATTCTGCCACTCATCAAGGACGCGACTAATCGTGAGCCTAATCCGGAGGTTGTAACATACTTCGATATGGTAAAGCACCAGTTCCGCTCGTTCCGTAAAGAGAATTTTAAATCATTTGTAGTGGTATGACGAGTTTTTCGAAATTCACCTTGACTGCGCTCTTGGTAATTCTCTTCTTGGGATTTGAGGCTGCTGCTGTTGTGTCTATAGCAACATCTGTAGTATTATTCGTGTTGTACAAGATTAAGCCCGAATGGTTTAAGCCGTTTTAGTCTTACGCCGTGCAAAGGACACGGCACTATGTCTAACCAAAAAGAACGAATATGGAACTATCAAAGAAGAAGGTTGTAGAACTTGCAAAAGTTTTTACACACGTCAGCAGGAATACTATTATTGTGGACGCTCGTGACTACAAGACTGAACGAGGCTTCTTGAAGCACATCGAGAGCCTCAACTCTGAGAACGAACGACTGCACAATATGCCTATGCCTGTGTACATCGAGGTAGAACTGAATTGGCACAAGAATATCTATGGATGGTGTCCTCGTGCATCTATGCGATGGTGTGATGTGGAACGCAAGTGGCATTATGACGAAAAAGCAGGTTATGCAGGTGGCTACGGCTACGACAAAACAAGTGCTGCAGTAGCAGAAGCTCTGAACAAGCACTGCAAGAACTGGCTGTACTCTATCCGTAATAGAAGAACAAAGAACAAACCTTATGGCTTATCGTACTATAACGGCTCGTTCCCAATCTTCGAGGGTGGAGTAGGTATTAGCTGCTATAAACCCGTTATGGAGTGGCTTGGATGGAAATTCAAACACGTCGCATCCACGGAAACCTATGACAAGTTTATTATGTTTGACAAGAGGTATAGAAAACTCTTTATCGACGAGCTGTTTTAGTCTTTAGGTAAGGACAACTATGTCCTTACCACAATGTCTAACCAAAATTGAATGAATATGAGTAAAATTGAAGAAGCTTTACAAAAGCAACTACAGAACAAAGAGTATGCACAGGATGCTATCGACTGTATGAGAATATACAAGAAACTTCTTGAGATGAACGATGGCCAACTATGGCGTAACGTATGGAACGTTCTTGTTAACGTCCGTGTTAAGCGCGAACGAGAGCTTGTTATGATTTATCATCCGACAGATGTTGGAAAAGTATTCCTTCGTGGTGTCGGGGATAATAAGAAAATCAATCTCTATATGGTGTTTGGCGGTAACGCTGCATCATATGCTGACTCTAACGATCCCGAGGAGTTTAATAGTCATAAAGCGACTATGGACTACGATATCAAGCATCTCACATTCGACACCAAGGATGAGCTTGAGGCTTATCTGCAGGGCCTGGATGATGGCAATGGTTGGGAGGGATATACTCCTGTAACTAAGAAATTCTATGACTTAATAAAGGATTAGTATGGCCAAGAAGAAACTTGAAGATATGGTCTCCGAAGAGTGCATCAAGGAGATTAAGAACAAAATCAGAAATTTTGTCGGCAAAAAGGCAATGCTGCGTTTATATCCTGCGGTAAAGAAAATTATAGAGGAGGGAGATGCAGAGATACGCGAATCAATACTCCGCGATTGGCTCGACGTCGATTCTGTCCGTGTATGCTCTGAATGTGGAGAACTTATGCAGGAAGGTTGGTATCTTGACACCAGGGGCTATGCCTGTAGTGACGAGTGTGCTATGAAAATTATGGGTGTTCCGGATATGGAACATTTCCGTAGATATCGAATCTACAAGGAGGACATCGATTACTGGCTTGAGGAAGAAGGCCTCGGACGAAAGGAAGAGGATTTGACTCAAGCAGAGATAGAGGAAATCCTTGAAGAGGTTCGTAGCTATATCGATGCTTGTTACACCACTTGGTATTAAATTGAACGCTTATGGATATCACTGAAAAAGCTCTGCAATTCATTAAGAACAATGATTGTAACTTCTATGCCTCTGACATAAAATGTCCGATACAATTCTTCGGCCACACCATTGATGTCGAGAGTATATGGCACTCCAAGAAGGAGAAAAAGGTTTACATTCATTGTGGATGCGAGGAGTTTGAGGGAGACCTGGATATAGAGTCTCTGTCTGACGAGAATCAGAAGCTGCTCCTCGAAGTGTTCGACAACTAATGTCTCTTAGTCCGCCTTGCACGGCGGGCACTATTAACCAATTTGTTTAACATATGTACGGATTATCTAAGAAGAAACTTGACGAAAAAGTCAAGGTAACTTGCTACGGCAAGACAGAAGTTATCACTCGCAGACAAGGCTTGAAGTTTTACCGCGAGGGTATGGAATGTTCGGAAGGCTCTGAACATAGACGCTACGAGAAGATTTTCTTTGCGCTGCTTGACGGAAAGATGGAGGCATCCGACGATTAGTCTACGGCCCACTATGGGCCACTATGAACCATTATTTTACTCTGGAGCGCGCACCATAGAGTGCGCATAGTATTAATTTTTAACTCTAATTTTATGTGCAAGGAAAGTATTTCTCCTTTCAGCATTGTTGATAAGTTCAATGAAGGATTGAAAATTTTCAACAAGGAACTACAGATTGTCAAACGTGAAGGTACTGAAATCTACTCTATCGACATTCTCGATATAAACGAGAGTGGCGAGACGGAAGGGATCACGACCTTTGCTGAGAATCTAAAAGAGGAAGAATTGTTTGACTTTGTCGTAGATGCCTGTTACAGCATAACGAACGGCAACGACGACGAGGAGATTAACAAGGACGACCTCATCACTTTCAAGATTGTGCGGGGTGGCACTCACGAGATGCCGGCACTAATCTATGCTTTCACATCCGTAGACCTATACTTCCACGATTTCGACACTGACGGAATCGAGAGAGTATCGTCTGGATCCATTGACGATTACAGAGACCGCAATGGAGAGTTCTGTGTTCATAAGGACGACTACGATGTTGCCCAACAACAGATTTATGAACACGACGAGCTTGGAATCGAGCATTAGTCTCTATGCTGCAGCTACGGTTGCAGCAACTTTTTAACCAAAATATTCTACATTATCAGATAATATTATTAATTTTGCAGCGATATGATTGAAATTGAAGGACTTTCATTTGAACAGAACAAGAAATACCAGGCTGCTATAGTAGCAGGATATTTCGAGAACTACGCGGAGAATCCACGAGTGTGGAGACATACGCTTGTAGGCGCACTGCTTCACAAGTACCCGGAACGTACAAAGACTCTTGACAGACTACGTGACATTGTCGGACACATCCCTACGTGGGAGGATATAAACGACGATGTACTCAAGGATTTCGTCGATGAGTGTAGCGAGGACGGAATGGCTCCATCCTCTATTAGAACGGTCTGCGCTGAACTCAAGTCTATCATAAATTCTAACAGAAGGAAGGTAGACTCAGAGGACTTTATGAAGATTCTGTCTGTTAGACAGGAGACTTCACAGGCCGTATATCTCACTCGTGACGAGATGCAGAGGATAATAAACTTCAAGCCGTACACGGAACTTGAGAAATTCGTTCGCCGCAACTTCGTTATCTCTATGCTCACAGGTGCGCGCCAGTGTGATGCGATAAGACTGAACATCCACTACTGCGACGCGGACACAGGAATGCTTTCGTACGTTCCAAAGAAAACCCCAGGCATCGTTGTCAATGTACCTGTGGACGAACGATACGGACTGCGTAAGTTCCTCTCTGACAGATACAAGAGAGAGTGTTGTCGTGATGTGTTCAACGAAACAATACGCAGCATCTGCCGGCAGTGCAACATCGATACGGAGTGTACGATAAAGCGCAGGGGACAGATGATTACTGCACCTAAATGGCAGTTGATATCATCCCATACGGCACGAAGGTCATTTGCGACCAATCTGTATCTTGCAGGAATATCCCTTGAGGATATCGCTCTTATGATGGGACACGGAAAGAATATCGAGACGACAAAACGATACATCTGCGCTGAACGCGAGATGTCCTTCTCCGTTATGTCCTATTTCCAGTCGAGGTCTGCCATAGATACAGACAGACCTTATTAGTCTTTTGGTCCGGTGTCGTGATAAACATCGGACTGACACACAAAATGACACACCAAATGACACAGCTAACGCGCTGATTATCAGAGAGTTATGTTTTGGAGTGACACAGCGAGTGACACAGCAAATGACACACATAACTTACTGATAATCAGACGTTTGCTTTCACAAGTGACACAGCAAATGACACAAAATAATATATAATAAATATATATATTCTTCACTACGTTCAGAATAATATATTATATACTGCTTCTTGTCAAAAAGTCGATAACCGACTTTATTGCTGCGTCTATTTTCTTCTGGTCGTGGGCAACGTAACGGCACGTTACGCTATTAGCCCAAGAGTGTCCGAGGCATAAGCCGATGGTACGCTCACTAATGTCGAGGTCATTGGCCGCTATCGAACCGAACGAGTATCTTGCAGAATAGAGAGTTATATCCGGACAGATAGGCTCGTACTCAATCTTTCTGAGCTTGCCTACTTTGTCCTTTACCTTATGAGAAGGACCGACTTTCTGTAGCGCGTCATTGCACCCCCGGGCGAACGAACGATAGGAGTTACGGCTATCCATAAATCCGAGTAGCCATCCTTCGTTTGAAGGATAACGCTCTATTATGGCTTTCGCCTCCGGCAGCACAGGCAGCGTTATCGTGCGCACATAGTTAGTACCCTGCTTGTTTGTCTTTTGTCTGACGAACGATATGTAGCCATCCTTGTAATCATCCTGCTTGAGTGACAACAAGTCCACAGGATTGATTCCTGCGAGGTAGAATGAGAGGAAGAAGAAGTCCACGTACGGCTTCTGCCAGCTATCGCACGGATAATCACGCAGTCTGCGTAGCTGCTCGACACTGATATTGTTCGGTATAGTCTCTTCGCTTGCAATCTTGAAATCCAGGAACGGATAGTTAGCCGTTAGTCCTTTGCGCCTTGCCCAATTGAATGTTGCCCGAATGTTTCGCAGGTCTTTGGCGATTCCGTTGATAGCCATACCTTTATTCAGCCAATAGCTGCGGAAACCATCGAGCCATTCCGCATCGGCATCGAGCGTGACATCCTCTTCATAACGTAATATTTTCCTTGCCGTCACCTCGTAGACGGCTGCTGTCTGTTCCTTCTTTGTCTTAGCGAATAAACGAACCGCTTCGGGTAGAGTCAAGAGCTTGTTCCTTCTCTCTATACCGAACACTTCGCTCTGTATCTTCAATTTTAATTCTGTGTCATTCTGCCCTGCGATATCGGCATTGATGCACAGGGCTTCTACATCTGCTATGTACTTCCCAAGCAGAGTAGTCTTGCGTTTCCAATTAGGATCTCCTTTTGGAAACGTCCTATCAACCAGTCTGTCGCAGGTGGATATGCCTGTGTTCACAAAGAATCGTCCGTGTGTGCCTTTTATGATTAGGAACACGGAGTACGAGCCATCGGCATTGGCCCGAGTCAAGTTTACATAAGGATAGATTTTTTTCATATCTGAGATGTTTAAATTGTTGCACTACTTTTGTCCAACAGAGACTCTGTTGCATTAATTGTTGTACAAGACAGGCCCTCAAAAACCCGCAAAAGCCGCGTTTTGTACGGCATCATTGTGCGTTTTCCTGCATCTCAAATATAGTCTGTTTCTTCTGAAAGCCCTTATTTTACAGGGCAGAGCGGAATACGGGAATCGAACCCGCCTCCCAGGCTTGGGAATATTGGCGGGTTTTCTGAAACCCTTATAAACAGACACAATCCGAGAGAGTCTGAAAGCTGTTGTACTATTTGTTGTACCAATCAGAGAATCCTAAGTACGCCCACACATCGGTAATAGCCGTAGATAAGATTCTTTGGAACAACGAACTCCGGGAACTCCTCCTTGTTGTACGATACGCATCTTACACTATTGCCGTCATCGTATATCTTCTTGAACTTCGGTCCGTCTGCCGTGTCAAGAAGGATATCGTTTCCCCATTCCGTGATAAGACATTTCTTGAAGAACAACTCATCACCGCGCTCGTATTTCGGTGCCATTCGGTTGTTCTTGAGTATCAGAGAGAAATCATAGTCAGAGAACTGAGTGACTATAGGTTTCTCCTGGCACTCGCTGCGCCTTTCACCGCTATAGTAATCTTCAAGATGACCTCCCGACATTGACTTCGGGAGTCGTGGTCTCGTGTCGGTCTGTTGTGTCTTAGGCTCTGGCTCATCGCCTTCGTACATACTACCCTCGCCGAACAATAACCAATCCTTATTCAAGTTTGGGAAAGCCTTTAGGATATCTGTAGGGAAACCCTTTGGGATTCCCCTATCGCCGGACAGAATCTGATACACGTTAGATACCTGTCTCTCTATCTTTAAGGCAAATGCTCGCTGCGACAAGTGTTCTCGGTGTATCAATTTGTGTATCCTTTGTCGCATTAAATCTTCATCATATACCATTTTGAGTAATGTTTTAATCAATAAATTATGTAAACGTTTCTATAAATAACTTAATATTTTCG
>Ga0310690_10011750_pt1 | contig 10789 bp, 8 predicted proteins | sample AusTroGonzalo_MG_2_FD_207661 | JGI IMG/M metagenome (GOLD analysis project Ga0310690, IMG submission 207661) | Bovine rumen microbial communities from tropical cattle in Woodstock, Queensland, Australia - Gonzalo_04 (v2) (version 2) | ecosystem: Host-associated > Mammals > Digestive system >...
CCGCTCCAATAAAAAAAACGCTCCTCAATTGAGGAGCGTTTTTTTGTTTTACAGCAGCGTAGCGTTGCCCATGAGGCCGAAGTTGCTGAAGACGAAGTTGTAGAGCTGGTTGCCGTTGAACATATAGCGGCGCTCGACGCGGGCTGAAATGGCGGTGTAAACTTCGTAGGTGATGGTGCCCATCCACTCGGCCATTTCCTGGACCGTTATCTCGTTTTCGCCCTGCTTGCCTAAGAGAACGACTTCGTCGCCGGGCTTGACAATGGGTTCGTCCGGGCCGAGCTCGATGGTGGTCTGGTCCATACTTATCATGCCTCTGACGGGATAGCGTTTGCCTTTGATGAGAACTTCGGCTCTGTTGGAAAGGATCCTGCGGTAGCCGTCGCCGTAGCCTACTTCGATGGTCGCGATGTAAGTTTCCTGGGTGGTCGTGTAAACGGCGTTGTAGCCCAGCGACTGGCCTTTGGGGACTTTCTTGATCTGGGTGACTCTCGTCTTCCAGCTGAGCATAGGCTCAAGCGTAGTGCCGTGCAGTTTTTCTTTCTCGGCCTGGGAGAGCGGATATCCGCCGTAGATGAGTATGCCAGGTCTGACCATGTTGTAGCCGGTGTTGTCTATGTTGAGGACGGCGCCGCTGGCCTCCATGTGTTTCAAGGGAATGTTGACTTTTTTGGAGGAGAGGAACTTCAATACTTCCTCGAAGCGCTGCTGCTGGGCGATGGTCAAGTCGCTGGTGGGATGGTCGGCCATAGCGAGGTGCGTCATGATGCCGGTGATCTTGATGTGGCTCAGTTTGGTGGCGGCGTAGATGTCGTCGAGGTTGCTGTAGCGGAAGCCGACGCGCCCCATGCCTGTGTCTATTTTGAGATGCGCCTGCAAAGGCATGCCGAAGTGACGGGCGCTCTCGTTCATAGCGCGGGCATTGTCAATATCGACGAGCACGGGAGTGATGCTGTGGATGCAGAGGACTCTGACGTCGTCCGGTTCGGAAGGACCGAGGACGAGGATGTTGGCGTTGGGAACGTAGGAACGGATCTCCAGGGCCTCGCGGCAGGTCGCCAGGCCCAGCCAGTCGATGCCGAATTCGAAAGCGGCTTTGGCGGTCGCTTCCAGGCCGTGGCCGTAGGCGTTGGCCTTCAGGGGCAGGAGTATTTTCGTGCCCTTGGGAAGCATCTTCCTCAAAGCGTCCACATTGTGGCGGAAAGCGTTCAGGTTTATCTCAGCCCATGAATAATACATTTACTTCTCCTTATCCTTGGCGTCAAGGTAAGCCGCCAGAAGCGCCGCGTCGGCGGGAGTTATGCCGGGAATGCGGGCGGCCTGGCCGACGGTCAGGGGGCGGACGGCGCTGAATTTCTGCAAGGCCTCGATCCTTAGTCCCAGGACGTTCTTGTAGTCGTAGTCGGGCGGGATCCTTTTGCGGTCGAATTTCTTGGCGCGCGCCACCTGGCGTTCCTCTCTTACTATGTAGCCGTCATACTTACAGCGTATCAAAATCTCTTCCCAAATGGAATCGTCGCAGTCATTAAGACCGAGAGCATTCCTGTGGAGAGCCTCTTCCTCTTTTTTTATGTCCGGGCGGCCCAGGACTCTTATCATGGGCGTTCCTTCGGAGTATTTTTCTCTTAGGATTTCCAGCTCGGAATTGATCTTCGCTTCGTTTTCCGCGACCTTGTCCAATTCCGCTTTGTCGATGAGGCCGTATTCAGAGGAAGTTTTGGCGAAGCGGTAGATGGAGGAGTCGGCCCTCAGGATGAGGCGGTATTCCGCTCTTGAGGTGAACATCCTGTAAGGCTCGTCCACGCCCAAAGTCACAAGGTCGTCTATCATGACGCCCAAGTATCCTTCGGACCTGGCGGGAATGAAGGGCGGAAGCCCTTTTAAGCTTGCGGCGGCGTTGATGCCGGCGGCGATCCCCTGGGCGGCCGCTTCCTCATAACCGGAAGTGCCGTTGATCTGCCCGGCCAGATAAAGATTGGGAACGATCTTGGATTCCAGCGTGGGGTAAAGGTCCCTGGGGTCGGAATAATCGTATTCTATGGCGTAGGCCGGATGGATGAAGACCGCCTTCTCAAGGCCCGGGATGGAATGCACGAAAGCTTCCTGCACGTCCCTGGGCAGGCTGGTGGAGATGCCGTTGGGATAGTAGCTCTCGGTGTCGTTGCCCTCCGGTTCGAGGAAGACGTGGTGCGTTTCCTTGTCTTTGAAGCGCACGATCTTGTCTTCGATGGAGGGGCAGTACCTAGGGCCGATGCCAGTGATCTCGCCGCCGTAAAGGGCTGATTTGTCGAGATTGTCGGTGATGATCTTCTTCGTTTCCGCGGTGGTGTGCGTGATGTAGCAGGGCAATTGATTGATCGCATCAAGCGCGGGCGGCCTTCTGTAGCGGAAGGAAAAAGCGGGCGGGTCTATGTCGCCGGGCTGAAGCTGCGTTTTACTAAAGTCAATGGAAGACTTGAGAAGCCTGGGCGGAGTGCCGGTCTTCAATCTGCCTAAGTTGAGGCCCAAGTTTTTCAGGGAGTCGGAGAGTTTTTTTGCGGGAGGATCGCCCAGGCGTCCGCCTTCCGTTTTCTCTTTGCCGATGTGCATCAGGCCTTTTAAGAAAGTGCCGACCGTCAGAATGATCTTTTTGGCGGTCAGTTTCGTTCCGTCTGCTAAGAGAACGCCGGAAAGTTTGCCGTTGTCTGTCGTCAGCTCTTCCGCGAGGCCTACGATTATCGTAAGGTTAGGAGTGTTCTTGAGGGCCGTCTGCATGTAAGCTGAGTAAGCGCTTCTTTGAGACTGCGCTCTCAGGGCTCTGACGGCCGGGCCTTTGCTAAGATTGAGAACGCGGTACTGCAAGCCGGAATTGTCAGCGGCCAGGCACATCAGGCCGCCCAGAGCGTCCACTTCGCAGGCTAAGTTCGTTTTGCCCAGTCCTCCGATGGCGGGGTTGCAGGACATCTGCGCGATCGTTTCAAAACTGATGGTGACAAGGGCGGTCTTCAAGCCCATTTTCGCGCAGATATGGGAAGCTTCTATGCCGGCGTGTCCCCCGCCGATGACTATGATGTCAAAGTCAGAAGTCATAGCTGAGGGCGCGGCCCAGGTAATCACTGAAATCGCTGGCGGTGCGGCCGCCAATTGGCGCGGCGAAATCAGCCGCAAGGCCGTGGTAGTAGGCCGCCAGCATGGCCGCATCGTACATACTTAGTCCTTGGGCCAGGAAAGCGCCTGTGAGGCCCGTAAGCAGGTCTCCCGTTCCGGCAGTGGAAAGATAGGGGCTGCCGCTCAAATTGACGGCAGAAAGCCTCTGAGGGGCTTTTACGACCGTATGGTGGCCTTTCAGCAGCACGGTCACGTTCAGATTCTCGCAAAGATCGGCCGCGGCTTCCTTGCGGGCGAAGTCGTCGGTTTCCGGAGCGTAGTCCATGAGGCGCTTGAATTCGCCGAGGTGCGGAGTGAATACGAGCTCAAGGTCTTCGGGAAGAGAAAAGCGTTCCCTGGCGTAAATGGAGAGCGCGCCGGCGTCCCAGATCTGCTTTTTGACGGGCGAACCGGAGAGCGCCTTCAGAAGAGCGGCGTGGTATTCGTCGTCGGGAAGGCCCGGACCGGCGGCCGCCGCGTCGCATTTATCCGCGAGCTGGGCAAGCTTGATGAGATCGTCTTCAAGTTTGCCGGAAAGCGTTAATGTCAAAACATGCGGGAGAGCGGAATTGAAAGCGAGCTCAAGCTCCTTCGGGATGACGGCGGTGACCAAGCCCGCGCCGCCGATGCTAGCGGCTTTGGCGGCTAAAAGCGCGGCGCCGCCCATGCCGGGAGCGCCAGCCAAGAGCAGCAGGTGTCCCCTGCTGTACTTGTAGGAAGCGCTGTTGGGCTTGGGCAGAAGCTGTCTGGCTTCTTTAAGGGAGAGCGCGAAGAATGGACTCTCGGCGTTTCTGGGACCGGGCAGCCCGATGTCGATCACTTCCGTGCGGCCCAGGAATTCGTCATTCTTTGTCAAACTTGCGAGTTTCCCCTGCCCGAAAGTGACGGTCCAGTCAGCCTTGACGAAAAGGCGGCTCTCTTCCCCGTCGGCGTTAAGTCCGCTGGGAATGTCGAGAGCGAGCTTTTTGGCCGGATGAGCGTTCACGGCGCTGATGGCGGAAGCTAGGAGCGCACTGGCGCTGCCCCTGAAGCCCGTGCCGGTCAGACCGTCAACGATAACGTCGCCCTGCCAGATGGCAAGGTAGTCCGCGACTTCTTTTGGGTCCTTGAGGACGGAGATCTTTTTGCCCTGCGCCTCGAGCCTGCGGAACTGGATGAGCGCGTCCCCTTTCAGCTTCAGGATGGGACCTAAGAGCGCGACGTCGCAGTGCAGTCCGGCCTGGATAAGATAGCGGGACGTGACCCAGGCGTCGCCGCCGTTGTTGCCGCAGCCGCCCAAAACGAGGAAGCGCTTGGATGTCGGCGCGAAAACGTCCGTCAAAAACTTGAACGCAGCGTAGCCGGCCCTTTCCATGAGGACGAGGCCGGGAGTGCCGCTTGAAATAGCGGCCGCGTCAAGGGACCTTATCTCTTCCGCTTTGAGAAAGTACATGAAGGGAAAAAAAGCGCCGCAAGGTTGCGGCGCTTTAAAAATGCGTTTAGGCCGGGAGCTTGGAAATGAGGATCAGAGAGAAGGCCATGATGAAGATGGCCACGGTCTCGATGATGCCCAGAGCCAGAAGGTAGTTCACGAAGCCCTTGCCAGTCTCGCCGAAAGCGTCGCAGGCGCCCGCGGCGGCCTTGCCCTGCATCCAGGCGGAAAGGCCGATGGCGATGCCGCCGACGATGCCGATGGCGAGGTAGGTCGCAAAGTACTGAGCCTGGCCGCCCATGATAACGAACATGATGATCATGCCGTAAATGGTCTGGGAAAGCGGAGCGCCGGCGAAGACCGTCAGCTGGAAGGATGCGGGCTTGTTTTGCATGTAGCTGCGCTTCCAGGCGCCCACGGCGCCCTGTCCGGCGCAGCCGGTGCCGAGTGCGGAACCCATGCCGGCGAAGCCAACGGCGCAGAGAGCGCCAGCGTACATCAGAGCGGTTTGCAGAAAGTCGTTCATATTTATTCTCCTTTTTTTAATTGTTTTCTATTGATCCACTGAAGGGCTTGTAGGCTTTGCCCTCCCAGTTTATCTGCATATGGTTGCTGAATTCCAGAGTATTGAGCCTCAGTCCGTGCACCAGAACGCTCATCATTCCAAGGGCGATGTTGAGGACGTGGCCGACAATTATGACCAGCGCCCCGCAGATGCCGAAGACGATGAGCTTCCAGCCCGTCTGTCCCTCGTAGAGCATCGCGCCCATGGAGTTGAAGCAGGTGGCGATGTAAGTTCCGGAGAGTCCCACCGCGAAAAGACGGATGTAAGAGAGGACGTCCACGAAACTGTTGATGAAGTTGAAGGGCGTGTACAAGACGTCGCCGATAGAACCCCAGTTAACGCTGAACAGAAGAATAAGCACAGCGCCGATTATGCCGCCGGCGTAACACCAGACCGGGAACGACTGCACGCTCGTATGCTCGATAAACGGGAAGGTGTCCCCTACGATCATCGTTACGATCGCGAAGAAGTTGCAGGTGATGAAGAACATCCAGCCGAGGTTGCCGAGCGCTTCTCTGACGGATCCAGCGATGATGGCGCGCCAGATCCTGGCGCCCGCCAGATGCGTCAGCGCTATGGCGAAGCAGAACCACTGCACGCAGGCCATGGACTTCTCCCCTCTCAAACAGGGAAGCCCCTGCAGTAAGGGCGGCAGGCTTTCCTTGGCTATGCCGAAGAAGGCGCCGTTCAGAAGGCCCCAGACGACCGTGCCGCAGCTTAAGATGATGAGGAAGATGATGGCCGGCTGAGCGGCCCTGGCCTTCACTTTCAGCTTCAAAATTATCGAGGCGATGAGATAGATGAGGCCGTAGCCCGCGTCGCCGACGATGATAGAGAAGAAGAGCGTGAAGTAGATCATGACCGGAAGGCTCACGTCGCACTCGTTGTAGCCGGGCATGGCGTCGATGAAGTCGAAGACGACTTTCACCGGCTTCAGCCAGCCGGGCAGATCGAGGAGCGTAGGAACAGCGGGATCGTTGCGGTCGGCTTTCTCATACCAGAGGCCCCAGCCTTCCGTCTTCGCGGTCTCGATGAGTTTTCCCATCTCGGGGTCGGGCACGAAGCCTTCCAGATAGACGATCTTGCCTTCCACCGTCACGGAATCGAAAGCACTGGCATAGGCGTAATCCCTTTCCAATTCTTTCAGGTATTTTTCCAAGGCAGGGACGGCGCCCCTCAAGCTGTTCAGCTCTTGCTTGGAATTCTCCGTGCGGGTAAGGAGGCCTTCGTACTCCAGCTTCAGTTCCCTGGTCGATTTCTCGGGCAGGGAAACCTCCGGCAGTTCCAGCGTGAAATCTTCCCTGCCGCAAAGGGCGAAGTAAACCTGGCCTTTCGCTCTGGCGATCACCTGCTTGATGACGCCGTAGGGCGCTTCGGGCTCCTGCTCTTCCTGGCAGGCATAGAGTTTCACGATGACGCCGCTCTTTCTGAGTTCGCGGATGATGGAGGGATCGAAGTCGCCCCAGGCGCTCAAAAGCTCAAGCTGATTTTTGAGTTTCTGCGCGTTTTCCGTGTCAGAGCTGATGGCGGCGGTGAGCTCCTGGACCTTTTTGATTATCTCCTCGGGAGAAAGATCCGGAACGTTATTGTTCTTCGGGCAGTTGAGGAGCGTGTTTAAAACACCCTGCGCGACTTTGATCCTGTCGGAGACGGAATCCTTGGAGCGGCGCTCGGGCTTCTCCTTCTGCGTTATATGCAATACGCCCAGCTCTCTCAGCTGCTGCAGGAGTTTTTCTTCTTCGGAAGCGATGGAAAGGATCGCGACTTTTTGCATATCAACTATCATGCCGTCAATCCTCCTTTCTCCGTGCTTTTGCGCTTGGCGATCTTGCCTCTTACCACCGCGCTGGCCTGCTGGTCACCGATGAAGATCTGGATCTTCCTGATATTGCTTTTGCATTCAGGGATCTTGACCTTGTCGAAGAGGTTGATGCGCTGCACTGTCACGCGCATCTCAGCGTTTATGAGACGCTGCTGCTCCGCAAGGACGGCGCGCTGGTTCTGCAGCGAGCTTAGTTCCTTCACGGCCGCGATGCCGTAGTCCACCCAGGCGGGAGTCGTCGTAAGGTCGTAGTCGGACAAAGAGAATTCCGTCTCCTCGTAGATGGGGATGGGAACGCCGGCGATGTTGCCTTCCTTGGTCTTCACGGCCTTGACCGAAACAAGCTTGTCCAGTTCGACCGGCTCACTGAAGAGCACGGTCCACTTCGTGAGGCCTGTCTTCAAGTCTTCCTCGCGCTTGATTATTTCAGCCTGCTCTTTCTCGATGCGCCTGACTTCCGCCACCAGCTGCTCTTTTTTCAATTCAAGAGTCGGCAGGAAGCGGCGGTAGCGGCTGAGCGCGTCGCGTTCGCTTTTCAGGGCTGATTTGGAAAATTTAAGTTTGGCCATGGTTTATTTTGCGGGCCAGTATTTGGCGATTAATTCCGGTTTCAAGCTGATCTCGGTCTTTTCAAAGCATTCGCCGAGGATCTGCCAGCAGAGGTCTAGGGCGCCTTCCAGAGGAATGTTCACACTTAGATCCATGAGCTTATCCTCGAAAAGTTTTCCGTACTTCAGGAGCTTAAGGTCCCAGGCGCTCATAAGGAAGCCCATAGACTGTTTCTCCTGAGTCTCGCGGCACTGGGCGTAGAGCTGGATCATGGTGTTCATGATGGCGCGGTGGTCGTCTCTGGTCTTATTGTTGACCTGCTGTTTCAGACGGGAGAGCGAACCGAAAGGCTCGATGCGGCCGTTCTTCAGATAGAACTGGCCTTCCGTGATGTAGCCGGTGTTGTCCGGGACGGGGTGCGTGACGTCGTCGCCCGGCATGGTCGTGACGGCCAGAATGGTGATTGATCCGGCGTCCTCGAAGTCCACGGCCTTTTCATATCTGCTGGCCAGCTGGCTGTAGAGGTCGCCCGGATAACCGCGGTTGGCCGGGACCTGTTCCATGGTGATGGCGATCTCTTTCATGGCGTCCGCGAAGTTCGTCATGTCGGTCAGAAGCACCAGGACGCGCTTGCCGTTGACGGCGAACTGTTCGGCGGTGGCCAAGCACATATCCGGCACCATCTGGCATTCCACGATGGGGTCGGCGGCCGTATGCACGAACATGACCGTTCTGACCAAGGCGCCGCGTTCTTCGAAGGTGTCGCGGAAGAAAAGATAGTCGTCGTGCTTAAGACCCATGCCGCCGAAGACGATGATATCGACTTCCGCCTGCATGGCGATGCGGGCGAGCAATTCATTGTAAGGTTCGCCGGCGATGGAGAAGATCGGCAGTTTCTGGGATTCGACAAGCGTGTTGAAGACGTCGATCATCGGGATACCGGTCCTCACCATGTGGCGCGGGATGATGCGCCTGGCGGGGTTGACGGAAGGACCGCCGATATCGACCGCTTTGCCCTGTAGCGCCGGGCCTCTGTCGCGGGGCTGGCCGCTGCCGTTGAAGACGCGGCCCAAAAGATCGTCGCTGAAAGATACCTGCATGTTGCGGCCAAGAAAGCGCACTTCGTCGTTGGTGGCGATGCCTCTTGCGCCCGCGAAGACCTGCAGCGACACGAGGTCGCCCGCGATCTTGATGACCTGGGCCAGGGACGTTCCCCTCTTACTGGTGACTTCCGCGAGCTCGTTGTAGCCTACGCCCGTGGCGGAGACCGTAATAACGCTGCCTGCTATCTGTAAAACTCTGGTGTGTATAGTCTGCATATCGATTCTCCTTTAGGCTCTGCGCTCCGCGACGTGTTTATCAAGAAGCTCTTCGGCTGCCTTGCATTTCTCGCTGCCCCAGGGCGAAATGTTCCAGTTCTTGAATTCCCTGGTCAGTTCGAGGAAGAAGCTGCGGGCCTGGTCCTTGGTGTCGAAAGCAAACTTCGTCTTTATGATGGAGAGCATCTTCTCGAAGACATAGCGCTGGCGCTCAAGTGAGCAGGCCGCATCGACTTCGTCGAAGGAGTCCTGCTGCAGGAAAGCGTTGTCCAAAAATTCGGACTTCAGGAAGAGCACGAAGTCGTCCATACTTGTGCCTTCTTCGCCGACCACTTTCATCATCTGGTTGACTTCGTTGCCGCGCCTCAGAATAGCCCTGGCTTCCGGAACTTTCTCACTAACGGGGTTGGGGTATTTGCTCCAACTATCCAGCGGGTTGATGGCGGGGTACCTGCGGGCGTCGGAACGTTCCCTGGAAAGGCCGTGGAAAGCGCCCACGACTTTCAAGGTTCCCTGCGTGACAGGCTCTTCAAAGTTGCCGCCGGCGGGGCTGACGGTGCCGCCGATCGTGACGGAGCCTTTCTCTCCGTTGTACAATTTGACGTAGCCGGCCCTTTCGTAGAAGTTCGCGATAAGAGATTCTAGGTAAGCCGGGAAAGCTTCTTCGCCGGGGATCTCTTCCAAGCGGCCGGACACTTCGCGCAGCGCCTGGGCCCAGCGGGAAGTGGAGTCAGCCAGCAGCAGAACGTGCAGTCCCATCTGGCGGTAGTACTCAGCCAGCGTCACCGCCGTGTAAACGGAAGCTTCACGGGCCGCAACCGGCATGGAGCTGGTGTTGCAGATGATGATGGTTCTTTCCATCAAGGAGCGGCCCGTTCTCGGGTCTATGAGTTCCGGGAATTCGCGGAGCGTTTCCACGACTTCGCCGGCTCGCTCGCCGCAGGCCGCCAAAATAACGATGTCAACGTCGGCGTTGCGGCTCGTGACCTGCTGCAATACTGTCTTGCCCGCGCCGAAAGGACCGGGGATGCAGTACGTGCCGCCTCTTGAGATCGGGAAGAAAGTGTCAATGATACGGGTCTGCGTGACCATCGGATCGAGGGGGCGCAGCCTTTCCGCATAAGCGTTGATGGCAAGCTTCACCGGCCATTCCTGGCGCATGGCGACCGTTTCAACGGTTCCGTCCTCAAGGGATTCCACTTCCGCGATCTTTTCCGTCACGGTGTAGCTGCCTTTGGGAGCGATGGACTTCACCTTCCAAGTTCCCCTCAGTTTCAGAGGAACCATGATCTGGTGCTTGAAGATGCCTTCGGGAACGAAGCCCAGCCAGTAGCCGGCTTCCACTTCGTCGCCGACCTTGGCGGTCGGGGTGAACTCCCAGGCTTTCTGCATATCCAGAGCGGGCAGATATTTTCCGCGCTGCAGGAAGTTGCCGCACTCCGCGGCAAGATCGTTAAGCGGGTTCTGCAGTCCGTCGTAGGTCCGGCTCAAAAGACCGGGACCAAGTTCGGCGCTCAAAAGTTCGCCCGTGAATTCAACAGCGTCGCCCTGCTTCAGGCCGCGGGTGTCCTCGTAAACCTGAAGGTCGGCGTATTCGCCGCGGATCCTGATAACTTCAGACTTTAGGCGCTTGTCGCCTATGACGGCGTAAGCCACCTCGTTCTGGATCACCTTGTCAGCGAATTTGACGGTGATGATGTTGCTGTTGACGGCAGCAACTCGTCCAACTGATACAGCCATCTATATCTCCTATTTTAACTTTTTACCATGCATGAATTTTTAAGCACTTCCTGACCTTTCAGGTCGTCGAGGCATTTCCAGCGCCAAAGGATCGTAAGCTTCTTGTAGTAGCAGAAAACTACCGTGTAGTCGAAGAAATGTCCGGCGCTCATTTCGTCAAGACGCGAAAAGCAGATAAGGTCCAATCCCCTTTCGATCTTCAAAGGTTCGCCGGTCTTGTAGAGCTCGGCTATACCCTGCCTCGTCGCGCCGTCCAT
>Ga0310690_10011751_pt1 | contig 10789 bp, 6 predicted proteins | sample AusTroGonzalo_MG_2_FD_207661 | JGI IMG/M metagenome (GOLD analysis project Ga0310690, IMG submission 207661) | Bovine rumen microbial communities from tropical cattle in Woodstock, Queensland, Australia - Gonzalo_04 (v2) (version 2) | ecosystem: Host-associated > Mammals > Digestive system >...
ACCCGGGCCTTCCTGGAGACAAATATTACGAACGCGCACAGAAGTATCTTCCGGACGGAACTTGTGGTGTAATTTCAATCAGCATTAAGGGTGGACGCCAGGCAGCAGTTCGCTTTATGGATGCCCTTAAGCTTGCTATTGATGAAGTTCACGTTGCAGATATCAGAACTTGTGTACTTCACCCGGCAAGTGCTACACACCGTCAGCTTACAGATGAACAGCTTGTTGCAGCTGGAATTGACGGCGGAATGGTTCGCTTCAGCTGTGGTCTTGAAAACGTAGAAGATATTCTCGAAGACGTTAAACGCGGACTTGCAGCCATCTAGGCAATAAATGAATAAAATCATTTCTTTTATAAAGCGTGAGCCAGTGCTTTTTGCATCGATTGTACTTGCACTGCTCGCGCTTATTTTTATAAGACCTTCTCCATCACTTTGTCTTCAGGCAATAGATTTCCGCACTCTTGCAATTTTGTTCAGCCTTATGATTGTCATCAAGGCATTCCAGAGTCAGAACTTTTTGAACATTATTGCGGCAAGACTCCTTCGCCTTTGCAAAAGTCAGCGTGGACTTTATTTTTTACTTACATACCTTGTATTTTTCAGTTCGATGTTCGTTACAAATGACGTAGCACTTTTGACTTTTGTCCCGATTACGCTGCTCATTTTTACAAGAGTCGGCATGCCAGCCCTTACGATTGTTGTACTAGAAACGCTTGCTGCTAACCTTGGTTCATGCATTACTCCAATGGGAAACCCTCAGAATCTGTATCTTTTTTCGTATTACGGATTTTCTGCCGGGGAGTTTTTCCTGCTTACTACAAAAATCGCTGTTCCTTCGTTTTTGATTCTTGCAGTCATCATCCTTTTTATTACAAGAAAAAAGCATGCAAAACCGGGAGAGACTCCGCAGCCACAGCAGCAATTCAAAGGCAACGTGCTCCAGACTCAAATGTCATTTTTGACTGTAGACTTCCGTACCTTCTTTTACATTGCTGATTTTATAATCTGTCTGCTTACTGTTTTTCATGTTGTAAATTATCTGATTATGCTTGGCTTTACTGTTGTTGTAATGCTTATCTGCAACTTCCGCCTTTTCAAAAAAGTTGATTACAGCCTTCTGCTCACGTTCTGCGGATTCTTTATTTTTACAAAAAGTCTTTCGACAGTTCAGGCATTTTCAGACTTTATAAATTCCATGCTTTCGAACCCGCTCAAAACTTACATAACAGGAATTGTGACAAGTCAGGTAATCAGCAACGTTCCGGCAGCTCTCCTCCTCAGCGGATTCACAACAAACGGCGACATGCTTCTGCTTGGTGTAAATGTCGGTGGTCTTGGAACGCTCATTGCATCTATGGCAAGCGTAATTTCATTCAAGCTTTACAGCAACTCGGAAGAAGGACAGTCTCCTGTGGGCAGAAAATACTTTGGGGTATTTACGCTTTATAATTTTGTGCTGTTGATTTTGCTTGGAGTTGTGGTATTTATTCTTTAAAGCCCTTCGACAGGCTCAGGGACCACGTGAACCACTAGACAAAATAAAAAAAATTTATAAAATATTTGTAATTTTTTTCCCCGTTTTTGTAAATTCTGTGTTATACTATATATTGTAGAACTATTATTTAAAACAAGTTTAGGAGTTATTGTGAACAAGCACGATTTTCCCCAAATCCATTTTTATGATCAGGATTTTGTAGATATATATAATAAGACCTGGTCTTGGGTTTCATCTTTCTGGATTGATCCTGCTACTGGGGAACAGGCAAACGACGGGTTATTTATTTATCCCGAAAACGGAAAGATGGTGATAAACCAGTTTGAATCTATTTTCTCATCCTTTTTCCTCGTTTATTCAAACAGAAATTTTGATGCTTGTAATAACCTTGATTATTTTTATGCACGACAGGAAGCTGATGGTGCTATCCGCAATAGATATGATGTAACTACAAACGAACCGATTGCAGACAAAAAGAATCCTAATGGTCTTGATTTGCCGCTTTTTGCCTGGGCCGAGTTCAATCTTTACCACAAATCAGCAAATAAACGCCGCATCAAAGAGGTTATGCCTACCCTGCTCAAATACATGAACTGGATTGACTCTAACTTTAAAAAAGATAACGGTCTTTATGCAGTTCCAGCAAGCGCAAGCGGTATGACAAACTCTCCACGAAAGGATGCTGTTTACCCTGTAGATTTTAACGCCTGTATGGCAATCAACGCATCTTATATGTCGGCTCTGGGTGATATTCTGAATGATAAGGAATTGAGCTTCCAGTACCGCAAGATGTATTTCTCAATTAAGACAAGAATCAATTCCCTTATGTGGGATAATAAAACAAACTTCTACTACGATCTGGACAAGGGACAGAATCGCCTTAAGACAAAAACAATTGCAGGCTTCTGGCCGATGCTCGCAGAAATTCCAAATGCAGATAAGGCAGAAGAGCTTGTAAATCATTTGAACGACCCTGATTCTTTTGGTACAGATCATCCGTTCCCGTCTTTGAGTGCAGATGATTCTAATTTCCGAGAGGATGGCAACGGCTATTGTGGAAGCGTTTTCCCTGCCTTTAACTTTATGGTTATTAAGGGTCTGGAAAAATACGGTAAATATGAGCTTGCCCGCGAATGTGCAATCCGTCACTTGTATTATGTGCTTGATGGTCTTATGCCTAACGAAAACAAACAGGCAGGTGACCTTTGGGAAGCATATCTTCCAAATAAAGAAGGAAAGGCTGTTCTTAAAGGCAAACCTGGTTTCCCACGAAAGCGCTACCTCTTAACAGCAGGACTTTCTACAATCGCATTGATGATTGAAAATATAATCGGACTTTCTATAAGCCTTCCGCGCAAGACTGTAGACTGGATTATTCCTAACCTTGAAATAATGGGTATTGAAAAGCTTTCTCTCAAGCGCAACCTCATCACTATCTTAAGCAACAAGAGCGACCGTGGCTGGGGAATCCAGATGGAAAGTGAAAAGCTGTATTATTTTACAATCAATATTCTGGATCAGAAGAAAAAGACCTTGCCTATTCCGTCGGGCAAATGTTCTATGCTTATAGATAAGCTGTAACAGGAGATTTTTATGGCGACCCCTGAATCTGTCATTGAAATCGGTTCGACTGGGGTGCGTCTCCTGGTTGCCGAATTCACACAGGAAAGAAAACAGAATATCCTCGACCGTTCCGATGTGCCGCTTGCAATTGGTAAAGATACTTTAACTACAGGTCAAATTTCTCAGGAAACACAAGGGCTGCTTATTCAGACATTACTACGCTATAAGGAGCAGCTTGCAGGCTGGGGAATTACTCCTGCCGAAACTACCTGCTTTGCAACAAGCACCTTCCGCGATGCAAAAAACAGTGACCCTGTTATGGACCGTATCCGCGTACAGACAGGCTTTAGAGTTCAGATTGTTGACGGCGTAGAAGAAAACAAACTCATGTATCTTGCCGTAACCGATGCAATAAAAGATCAGCCGATTGATTTTAAAACTGAAAATACAATGATTCTTGTTGTAGGTGGAAGCACCACCGAAATGATGATGATTTCTAACGGAAAGATGGCAGGTGTTCATTCACTCAGACTTGGTACTGTTCGTATTGAGCAGCAGATGAAAAACCTTACAACTTCTTATGATGATATTCAGCGTTATATTCAGGAATCTATAAACAACACAAAAGGTTCGCTCGAAAGTGAAATTGACCTTTCTAAGGTAAAACAGTTTATTGCAGTTGGCCAGGATTTGACTATGACGGCGCTGCTTATTGGTAAGCCTGTTTCTACGTTCCTGTGGTCAATTGAACGCGATGCCTTTGATGCCTTTGTTCAGGACATTCAGGAATACTCTGTTGATGAATGTGTTGCGCGTTTTAAAATTCCTTATGCCGAAGCAGAAACACTACAGACAAGCCTTTTGATTTACAATCTGTTTATTCATCTTACAAAGGTTCAGACAATTTTAATTCCGGAAACAAATATCCGTAACGGAATTCTTCTTAGTCAGATTTCTACACAAAACGAAGAGTTACAGAAAGAGTTTGATATGCAGATTACCGCTTCTGCCCGAAATCTCCTGCGCAAATATCACGGCGACGAAAGCCATGCAGAATGTGTTCGTATGATTGCTACAAAGATTTACGATGTACTTAAAGAAGAGCTTGCTCTTGATAGCCATGCCCGCACTTTGCTGGAGACTGCTGCAATTCTTCACGACATCGGTGCATTTATCCGCTACGACAATCACAATATTCATTCAAGCTATATAATCCGTAACTCCGAGATTTTCGGGTTATCGCGCAAGGACAACACAATTGTTTCCGAAATTGCAAAATATCATAAGGGTAGCTCTGTTCCTCAGGACGAAGACAGCTTCCTTATGCTGCCGCGCTCAGACCGTATGACTATTTTGAAGCTGACAGCAATCCTCAGAATTGCAGATGCCATGGACCGCGGTCACATCCAGAAATTCAACGACTTTAATATAAAATTCCAGGACAATACGATGTACCTGCAGACAAAAAAATCCAAGAATACAGTACTCGAAAAAATTGCCATGAGCGAAAAGTCGGGCATGTTCGAAAGCATTTTTGGTTATAAGGTAATTTTGTTATGAGTGATAATATTTTTTTTAATAGAGAGCTCTCCTGGCTGGAGTTCAATGCACGTGTTCTCAAGCAGGGCCTCCGAAAAGAACTTCCGCTGCTTGAACGCGTTCAGTTTCTTTCAATCGTTACTTCTAACTTTGATGAATTTTTCCAGGTACGCGTTGCTGCAACTAAGCGCCTGCTTGAATCTAATCCGGAGCTTGCAGATGCCTCGGGACTTACTCCAAAAATGGTTCTTTCGAGCATAAGCGCCCGCGCACACCAGATAATCCGCCAGCAGCAGGACTGTCTTATTAATGATTTACTGCCGGCTCTTGCAAAGGAAGGCTTTGTTTATGTTCCTCAAGACAAATATACTCCTCAACAGACTGAATATCTGCAAAAGCTTTTCCGTTCAGAAATTTTCCCTCTGCTCACACCACTACGGACAGATACAGAGGCTTTTCCTCATATAAAAAATCTTGATACTTATGCAGGCTTTTTACTCAAGCCAATTGCAGGAATTAAAACTACTTCGACTTTGTTTAAAGGCGACGACGACCAGCCGCGAATTGCATTTGTAGAAATTCCGGAAGGTATTTCAAAACTTTACTGGCTCCCAACAGACGGCAAGGCCCGCCAGTTTGCAATGATAGATGATATTATCACTTCCTTTGGTACACAGCTTTTCCCTGGTTTTGAAGTTGAAGAAACACTTGTATTTAAAGTTGCCCGCGATGCAGACTTTGCCGTTGATGAAGATTCAGGTTCTAACTTTATTCACGCCATGGAAGATGTTTTGATTCAGCGTAAGTCTTCGTTCCCTGTTCAGATGTGCTGTAACGGAACCTCTTTAAAAATCCGCGACTTTCTTATGGAGCACCTTGAGCTTACAGAAGAAGATATTTATAAAACAGAAGGAATGCTTGATCCGAGCGGACTCCTTGAACTTCGTGATTCTGATGAAACAGGCCGCCTGAGCTTTGAAGAATGGGAGCATTTTTATCCTGCAGATTTTCCTGAGGATGAACCTTATTGGGATACACTTAAGCTTCATGACAAGATTCTTCATGTTCCGTATGAATCTTATGAACCTGTTGTTAAGTTTATTTCTGATGCCGCAGATGATGATAATGTTCTTGCAATAAAAATGACCTTGTACCGTACAGGCCGCGACTCACCTATTATTGCAGCGCTTGAACGGGCAGCCCAGAGAGGAAAACAGGTTGTCGTACTTGTTGAACTTAAAGCACGCTTTGACGAAGAGCGCAACATTGCCTGGGCCAATGAGCTTGAACAGGCAGGTGTTACTGTAATTTACGGGCTTGTAAACCTTAAGGTTCACGCAAAGGTTTTGATGGTAATCCGTCGGGAATCTGATACAATCCGCCGTTACGTTCATCTTGCAACAGGTAATTACAACACAAAAACTGCAAAGTTATACTCTGATATTTCGCTGTTTACGGCTAATCCCGAAATTGCAAACGACGTTTCTCTGTTCTTTAATCTTGTAACAGGATATTCAACATTGCAAAATATGAAGCATCTTGGAATGGCACCGGTTACTTTGAAGGACAGAATCCTGAACATGATTCAGCGCGAAATTGAGCGAAGCACTCCGGAACAGCCAGGCCTGATTATTGCAAAAATGAACAGCCTTACTCACGAAGATGTTATCGCAGCATTGTACAAGGCAAGTCAGGCTGGTGTAAAAGTTATGCTAAATGTGCGTGGAATCTGTATGCTTGTACCGGGCGTTCCTGGACTTAGTGAAAATATCACTGTTGTTTCTATTGTAGACCGCTACCTTGAGCACGCCCGCATTTTCTACTTTCAGAATGCAGGAACTCCTGAGCTTTACTGTTCAAGTGCCGACTGGATGAGCCGAAACCTGGACCGCCGTATTGAGCTTATGTTCCCTATTCTTGATAAAACTGCATTCCGTCAGGTAAAATCCTGGCTTGATATGTATTTTGAAGACAACACAAATGCCGAAATACTGCAGTCAAACGGAAGCTGGGAACCAATAGATGCAAAGCGAGCCTCTAAAGTTCGTGCTCAGGAAATGCTTTACAAGCACTACAAATATCAGAACGAGACAAACGAAAAGGCCCGCAAAAATACTCAGGAGTTTGAGGTTAGAAGAAAATAAGTGCCTGGGGTCCCTGAGCCTGTCGAAGGGCGTCAAGTTATATCCGCTTCATCCACTCCATTGCCAGATCCGGCCACATTGCAACATCGCGGAATTTAGCGGCCATCTGGGCTGGAGTTACTGGCGGTGTTGGAGGCTTTGGTGCGTCCTCTGCAAACTGAGCCTCTAATTCTTTACGGCGCTGTTCACTTACATTTACACCTTTACCTTCTTTTACAGCCTTTACGGCACGGTCTACCTGCTCCATTGTATATGGTTCGCCATAGTTGCCACTGAAAAAGTCTTCGGTTGCAATGCTCAGTCCGTGAAAGCCTGCAGGGAAAACGTAATGTGCAAACTGAACTCCTTTTTCTTTAAGGGCCTTTGCAAACAGATAACTGTTTTCTACAGGAACAAGATCGTCTGTTGCAGTCTGCCAGATAAAGCAAGGCGGGGTATCTGGTTTTACATTTTTTTCAAGGGAGAAATAATCCAGTTCTTCCTGTGATGCGTTCTGACCAACCAGAGCCCATACAGAATAAATATGTGTAAACTCGCCAGTTGTAATTACAGGATAATTAAGAATGGCTCCATCAGGGCGCGCTGAAATATCTTTGTATTTTGGGTTAGAATCCGGAACATCATCAAAGTGAACGACAAGAGAACCACAGACATGTGCGCCCGCAGAACCTCCATTAATAATGAGTTTATTTGTAAGAGAATACTCTGCAGCGCGACTGCGGACAAAACGAACCGCACGGGCTACATCATTAAGCGGCTGCTTTCTTAGAGGCACAGACATAGTAATATCTGTCGTATATGTAAGGACAAAGGCATTCATCCCGCGTTCATAAAAAGTTTTTGCAACAATTCCTGCTTCAGCAGGCACACACATACAGTAGCCGCCGCCAGGTACAATTATGATACCGTCACGTGCAGTTGTATCTTCATCATGCAGATAGCCATGAATATTAGGCTCAAAGCCATAAGCTGCAGCGTAGTTATACTCGCCCGGCTCCCAGATTTTTTCTACAAATGTTTTCATAAAATGCTCCTATTGTATTATAACATCCCCTTGCCGAAGAATCTTTATTTCTCCATCGGTAATACTTACTATTGTCGAAGGCTTAGCGCCTTTTTTGTCCCCGTCTGTTATTATAAGATCTACTTCGCTTGTAAACTCTTTAATGATTGCAGCTTCTGTATCGAGCACTGGCTGGCCCGAACGGTTTACGCTTGTGCTGTAGATTGGTGAACCGCAAAGCTCTATAACCTTTCGCAGCCATTCGTCGCCCGGACAGCGGAAGGCAGTAGTACCGCCTCGCTTGTCGTTTACTATGATTGTGAGGGCACCCGGCCATTTTGAAAGAAGGTTGTCTGGTATGCTGTCTTCAGTATAGAGCGCCAGATCTTCCGGCTTTGCAATAAGCTGAATAAACGGCTTTGTTTCGGAACGTCCCTTGATAGAACGGATTTTATCGCCATCACCACTAAATCCATATACTGTGTCAGTAGGGACAATTACAACCCCGCCGTTTTTTATTGCGTTTGCTGTGCGCTCAGCTGAATCTGAAGAGTCCTTTGAAACAATTTTCATATAAGGATTATCCTGCGGTTTGTCTTCAGAAAGGAGGGTCCAGGTTTTTCCGTCGTAAGTATAAATTGTTTCTTCACAGTTTCCTTTAAGTCCCTGTCCCCAGAAGTTATTTATGCCGCGGTTTTCAAGCACACACATAAGGGCTGCAAGAATTGCTCCGTGGGCCACAACCATAAGCCGTGCATCAGGATTTTTTTTGTAATATGGTTCAAGTACTGTATGAATGAATTCTTGTGTTCTTTTGCACCCAGATTCAAAGGTTTCGCCTCCTTTTGGAGGAACATATAAACCGGGCTTTTCAAAAAAGTATTTTCGCGGATCGTCTGTTTTCATCCATTCATCAAACGGAACCCCTTCCATTTCGCCAAAGCTTATTTCGGTGAGGAGATCATTTTTTCGAGGGCCCTTCGACGGGCTCAGGGACCCCAAGACTATCTGGGCAGTCTCATATGCACGGCTCAACGGTGAAGAAAAAATATCATCAAAATGAATATCCTTAAGCCGTTCTCCAAGCTTTCTGGCTGCCTGGCGGCCTTCTTCGTTAAGAGGAATATCCTTTGCTCCCTGAAAGCGGCATTCTTTATTCCAGTCTGTTTTGCCGTGTCTTATGATGTATACTTCCATTAGAACCTCAACCGCCTTAAATATGTAATTCTACTGACAACAAAATTTGTGATTTCTGCAGTCGGATAAACCTGAAATCTTACAATTGCATCGCCGGTCTGTTTTGTAATACCAAGAGTTCGTCCGATTATCTTATAATATTCATTTTCTTTGTCGAACTGCGGCATTGTAATTTCCATCATATCATTTTCTTTTAAGCCTGCTTCAAAAAGATGGAGTTTACCGCTAAAATCCATGCCTTCTGCTTCCAGTATTTCTATTCTGACAGAAGTAGAAGCAAGCTGTTCCTTTGTAAGAATAAGTCTGTTCCTGATTCTGTTTTCAAGTATTTCACGCTGATTTTTTGTAATATCAAGCTTTTTGAGTTCCTGCTTGAGCATGTTCAAAAGATGACCGGCAGAAGAGAAATTCATTCTTGATTGTGACCCTTCGACAAGCTCAGGGACCACGGAGGCATCTGAGGTCCCTGCGACTCCCGAAGGGCCACCGTGTGTTTTTAGCACCGGAAACGCCAGTTTTTCGCCCGGCACAAAAGAATCCTTTACCTTTCCCATAAAATCAAGACCGCTGGCTTCTACAAACGCAGAAATGTCTGTTTCGACCGGGATATTTAAAAGATATATTCCTTCTGCAAGCTTTTCTTTTATGTGCTTTTTTATATTTGGTGCATTTTCTACAACACTTATATTGTTTTTTGCAACCTTAAGCACATAACCCTTATAAAGAATCGCAGAGCTGTAAGAATCAAACCATTCAGCAATGCAGACCTTAAGATTCTGCGGAAGCTCATAGCTCGTATATTTTTCAAGTTCACTGCATAGCTTTTCAACAGTCCAGCCTCTGTCAAATGCAGCAGAAACAGACTGCCTTGAAATTTCATATTCAGTTACAACTCCGACACTCTTTATTTCAAGAAATTCTGTAAGCGGCAGAAGCTTTTTAAGTGGCAGACCAGGCATGAGGCTTACAGTAAATGTAGAATCGATATTTAAAACATTTTTGGAGGAGACTTCATCGTTAGCTGCTTTCATTACGTCGCTGCATATAAAAACTTCATTTTCATTGCTGTCCCAACCCTTCTTCTGCACCAGCCCGAACTGAATGGCAGAATCAAGCATGCGCTCCAGAAGCGACCCCGCCTGTTCAGGATTAAGTATTGTACCGGCATTTTCCTGTCTTGCAGCCTCAAGCATCCGGCTAAAGCGCGACTTTGAAGAACCAGCTGAACCTGTAGAAGCAGCTTGTGTTCCTGCCAGAAATCCAAGGCGTATAAGGCTTGCAAGCGTAAAGCCTTGTTGTGGAATTGAACTTAATGTATCGAGTAAAAGCTGGGCTTCCTTTTTTAAACCTTCACGACTGAATCTTGAACAGGAAGCCGCACACAAAAGCGCATACTGATGATGAGCTTCAAGATTTGCAAAAAGTTCAAAACGCTCGTTATCTACAACAAAGGCTCTTTCACCTTCACGGACAAGATTCAGATTTATAAATGAATTCAACAAAAGCTGGATTGTTTTTTCCTGCCCCGTAAAAATTGCCTGCACCCGGGCGAGCGTATTTTTTTTCATTACACCGTCAGACTTGCACGAGCAGTTCTTTGTATTAATAAATGAAATAAACGCTGCAAGATAATCAGGAGTAAGACTAAAGCTGTCATCTATATTCTTTTTTGTTACCTCTGCCGGACTTATAATATTTGAAAGCTGAATATAAGGTTCAAGCTTGTCCCAGATCAGAGGATTTATGCGCAGATATTTTTTAGAAGAATATTCATCCTTCTGTTCAAAAACTAAAAGCCGCGAAATAAGATTTGAAAGCTCTGTAAAAATATCTGCCATTGTATATT
>Ga0310690_10011752_pt1 | contig 10789 bp, 9 predicted proteins | sample AusTroGonzalo_MG_2_FD_207661 | JGI IMG/M metagenome (GOLD analysis project Ga0310690, IMG submission 207661) | Bovine rumen microbial communities from tropical cattle in Woodstock, Queensland, Australia - Gonzalo_04 (v2) (version 2) | ecosystem: Host-associated > Mammals > Digestive system >...
ATGGTACAGCCATCACCGGCCTGGGGCTTGAAACTCTGAAACTTGTAGCCATCAAAACGGCAAAGCCCGTTCCAAGTGCCGAACCAGACAAAACCGTCATCGTCCTGCAACACCTGTGAGATATTCCAATGGGGCAGACCGTCGGACTCGTCATAGTGACGTACCGACTGAGTGGGCTGGCTACTGACTGGCAGGAAACACAGCCACAACAGCACAGCAATAGTCAGGAACTGCCCCTTCGTTTTCATAATACCAAGCGGGGTGGACTTGATTTACATACCACGGCTTGATGACGACGAACTGCTACTGCCGTTACCCTTATAGTTCGTCAGACCATACTCACGTTTCTTGGAAGCGACAAGACTGGCGTCCATAATATATTCCACATTGACTTTGGCGAAATTATTGCCCGACAAATCCGGTGACACTACAAAGCACTTGTCCTCATCACTGATAATATAAATGTCATCAACCCAGGAACTCAGACTCGCATTCTTGCACAAAATAACAACATGCTCACCCATGCTCTCCGCCTCCACGTCGTAGTGGCACTTCTTGTCGCCGGCAATGGACATGGCCTCGCCACCTTCCTCCCTAATGATAATCAATGTCTTATACCCCTGATTGCTCTCATACGTGCATTCCAACACGAGTTCTTCATCCTGCGCCATGGACACAAGAGACGTCAGCAGCGCGAAAGCTATCAAAAACAGTTTTTTCATATTCAATGGTTTTTAGTTCTACTTTGTGCAAAAGTAATAAAAAAAAGGAACAATGGACCAAAAACAATGAAGAATTTGCCGATAATGAAAAAAAAATTAATCTTTCATCCTTGAATTTGCATCTTTTTTCGTACCTTTGGCAATTATAATCTGTCATCAAAAGAATATGAATATAAGAGTAGGAATGGGATATGACGTCCACCGACTGGTGGAAGGACGTGAACTATGGATTGGCGGTATCCGGCTGGACTACGAACTGGGACTTTTGGGACACAGCGATGCCGACGTACTGATACACGCTATTTGCGATGCGATATTGGGCGCGGCAAACATGCGTGACATCGGTTATCATTGGCCAGACACTAGCGAGGACACGTTGAACATGGATAGTAAAATCATTCTAAAGCGTACCATTGAACTGATTGCCACTAAGGGCTATCATCTGGTGAATATTGATGCTACTATATGCGCAGAACGGCCGAAGATGAACCCGCATATCCCGCAGATGCAGCAAACAATGGCCAAGGTAATTGGTGTCGATGAAGACTGCATTTCTATCAAGGCGACGACCACGGAACGTTTGGGATTCACAGGACGAATGGAAGGCATTTCGGCATACGCGGTAGCTTTGATAGAGAGATAAAAAAATGTCGCGACTCATCAACGAGCAGCGACATTCAAGCCTATGTTTAACTAAAAATCCTATTTTCAAAAGAACTGGCTTTTCAGCCAGGGGCCTTTGTCGGTGAACCGACTCAGGAATATCAATAACTAATACTAACTATCAAAAAGAAAAGAAAGTTATGGGAGCCTCACGGCGACCACTGTTATCCTTAACACATTTAAAACTTTCTTCTTACCAATAACTAAAAACCTAAAACTATAAATATTACTACTAACCTAAAACAATCTAATCTATTTGTTTCAACTGCTCAACGCAGTAAGAACGCTTTTATCTTATTGACGATGCAAAGGTAAGCAGTTTTTTCTATCCAACAATGGATTATTATGCATTATATTACAAAAAACGCCTCATTCTTGACCTAAATCAACGACTTGTGTGCGCAAACACTATTTAAATAGGTCTTTAATACCATCCATGTCGAAGGCTAAGGAGAAGCGTAGTGTCTGGTCAAGAGGATTACTTTTGGCTGTAGAAATGACGTAACCTACATCAAGCGAAAAAACGTTCATGCGGAAACCGCCACCTACGGTAAAGTATTTACGGTTACCCTTGTTTTCCGACTCATGGTGATAACCGGCACGTAGCGAAAATTGGTCATGATAGACATATTCTGCACCTACACTCCACTGTATCTCCTCCAGTTCTTCCTTGAAACCACCAGGGGCATCGCTGAAACTCTTGAATATACCAGCTATAGAGCCTACATCACTATACTCCTCAATAACACGTTGCTGGTAGGAGGCATTATCCTCACCGTCGCGTTGTTTAGGCACGGTAGGCACTAACAATTTATTGGCATCAGCAGCAATAGAAAAACGGTTATACTCATCAACAGGAACCATGAGTGAGGCACCTAAACGCATGTTGGCAGGCAGAAATTGTGATCGGTCATCACCGAAATAAGAAATCTTACTACCAATGTTGCTCAAATTCAGGCCGATACCTAACTGACACTCACGTTGGCCCAACATGACATACTTATTATAGTACATGCCAAGGTCGGCAGCGAAAGCTGACGCAGGTGATGCATCTTCAGTATAGTCATAACGAAGGTCGCTATAAAGCCAACGGATACCTGCTGCCAACGAGAAGCTCTCACTGAGCATCAGTGAATATGCTGCATCAATGGAGAGCTCATAGGGCTTGACGATCATAGCATTCTCATCCTGTGACGTCATTACCTCACCAAGCGAAAAATAACGGATGGAACCGCTGATGGCTGAGTAGTCGCCAATGCGATAATAACCTGCCACGTAAGCCAAATCAATGTCGCTGACCAATTTGCGGAGCCAGGGAGTGTAGTTCAAAGAGATACCTGCTCTGCTGATACAGAAAGGATACTTAGCAGGATTCCAGTATTGTGAGTTCACGTCAGGATCAGTAGCAACGCCAACGTCGCCCATTCCGGCGGAGCGGGCATCAGGTGCGATGGTCTGCGAGATGACCGCATGCTCAACGGCATTAAACTGGTTTACCTTGTCCTGCGCAGAGACAATCATAGGTAAAAAGGTAAAAAGATAGAAAGGTAAAAGCAATTTTACCCACTCCACGGCCTTATTGTTTGTTTCTATATTCATATTCTTTCTTATGTTTCTTAAACTCTTACACACACTATCTAATAACTCATAATCTGGCTATTTATTGCTAAAGACAATAAGTTTCTTAGCTTTAGAGACATAGGAGGATCCTTCACTACTGATACGGACACGGTATAGATAGACACCTGTAGAGATACGGCTACCGTTACCGGAGGTAAGATCCCAGTTAATAAGATAGCTGTCGTCAGTGGGTACACCGCTCTCTGCATGCTGCCATAGGTGCCGGCCAGATATATCGTACACATCGAGAACAACATCCATCTGGCTACCAGTACGGTCGTGTATGATGCGGAAAGAGGTGTGGGTGGTAGCCGGATTCTGGGTGCTCTCAACATCGAAGAAAACAGGTTCGAGCGATTCTACGACCACGAAATTAAGTTCGGTGGTGGTAGAATTGTTCTGGGTATCCCAAACGCGGAACTGCAGCTTATGTCGTCCTGCTGTCAGCGTCGGAATGCTGAAACCAACCGAGCCACTAGTATGACTACCAAAGTCATAACTGAAATAGTCATTCAGGATGTATGTCTGAGCTGTCTGTCCATCAATGACCAGCTGTATATCGTGACCGATACCGTTGCCTGTAGCATTGATACCATCATCATCACTGATGCGGGCCACGAAGTAAGGTGTTAAGTTAACCTTGTCACCATTGGTGAACAATTCGGAATTCAGGTAGCAATAAACGGAAGGCCCTATGGTGTCGCGCCTTTCCGATGTACTGCCGCCTAAGACGAAGTGATTGCAAGTGCCATGCATGGTTTTGACACGGTTGTTGTTGATGGCATAGAGGTTTATCAGTCCCGTTTCCTCGCTGTAGCTGATATCCTGTGGTACGGTGAAGCGGATGGCAAATTGACCATTGCTTACGCTATCGGTCCCCTGGAACACTACTTTTGTGCGGTCACGATAGACGAAAGCCTTTTCTGCACCGCTCTTGCTAGTGTCGTTAAGACGACAAGTGACAATCTCCTCAGCATCACGAACAGTAGCTGTTACTGTGCCATGGTAGGAAGATTGACGCTGTCCGTCCTGTTCAATATGACCGCGAACGGTAACTGTAGAACCTGCCTTTAAGATAAGGGGAGAACCTTCGTTGACACTGGCACCATTGATGTCATCGACAACGACACGCTGAGAAGGCGCAGCTAAGAATAGGGCAGGGTCACCTAAGAGTGCATAGTGCAGTTTGTTGGCCGTATGGTCAGTTCCAGTCGTTATCAGTGAGTTTTTAGCTAATCTAAGAGCTTCGCCAATGGATACATTGGTCAGTACCTCACGCATAAAAGCCATGTTGATGACGCGATTATAGGACGAATAGACAGTACGGGTAGTTCCTACGAAGGCGATCGCGCCACCATGACTGTTCAGAATAGCTGTTTCACCAATGTTGTCTTCTTGTCCATCAAATGGCATGATGTCACAAGATGCCGTTACCCAAAGGGGAAGATGGGTAGAGACCGTCTCTTCAAAATCTTTTAGCAAAAGCACCGATTCGTGAGAGAAACTATAGGCAGCTCCATGACCAGAGTAGTTCATGACTAGGGCACCGTTCTTCATCTGCTGTTTGATGAGCCGGGTGACGTCAGGATACGTATGGCCCGTTGAAGAGGTAATCCGTTCATAGGCATCCCACATAATTCGCTTAACCACATATCCTGGATGTTGTTCCTCCACTAGATTTGCAACGGAATTGGCATCCTGCATGTGTAAATTCTGATTGCCATCGTCACCCATTACACAGATTTCATTCTGCCAAGAACCTGCGTAGCGGTTCTCTGCGTAAGAGATGATCTTATCGACCATTACCTTTGCCTGCGCTTCATTACGGACCGGAAAACGGCCAACAGCTACGTCAGCACGGTCGCTACTCAGCAAGTTTCCACCTTCACCGTCGTCGAGCATACAAAAGTATTCGTCACAGACATAGCTATCTGTGGCACTGAAAGAGTTTTCACTCTCATAACATAGCAAGAAATCCTCTGGTGTGGTCGTTTTCCAATCGGAAGACAACATACGGTTGTCCCATGCAGCATCGCCAAACAACAGAAGATAGCGTGGCATATCGGCATCGGTCTGTGCACGATCATAGAGCATGCGTAGATAGCGGCGGTAAGCATTAGCATCAGGAGTACCGCTGGAGAATTCATTATACAACTCGTCGGCTACGACGAGGTTGACGCGCAGACCATCGTGTTGCTCGTGAAAGGTCTTTAAGCGTTCTGCCTGTGTCTGTAGTTTCCGTGATGTGGGGATGATGATAACCATATCGGCAGCTTCGTGACCATGTAGGTTCTGGTTAGCAACGGAACCCACTAGGTCCGGTGTGTTGATGCTGAGACTCTGCAGTGAAGGAACTGATGGAGTGCCATCCTCATGGATAGCGATATAGTCCAGACGCATGGTTCCACCTCCAGTCTGCTGGATACGGATCGTATTGGTCTTGGCGATATTTGCTACGGTATAACTTATTTTGGTCTGGGCTGCATGGAGGTATTCTGTACATTTAGGAATGCTAATTGTACCTACCTGTTCACCATTTACACTAATGGTAGCCGTAGAGCTGTTGGCATTATCCATTGCAGTCAGGACAACGGTTATCTTGCCTTGTGCCGACAAACCTGCTGAGGATACAGTGTAATCACGACTTTGACCATTGGTAAAGATGCGGGCATCATATAGATTTCGGCCACCATGATACCAGGCAAAGTCATCTATTTCGTAAAGAGTGTTGTTCAGTTCTCCAGAACTAATGTAATGGCCAGCCAACTCACTTTCACTCTCTGTAAGCGGTTCACCATCAGATTCAGTCAGGAAATAATAACCATATTGCGAATAAGGATTACGGATGCGGTCAGAACCGTTCCACGATACAGGACCTTGAGCCCAGAATAAATGATGACCACCAGTGACACACTGGGGTACTTCTTGCAGGTCGTCGGTCTCTGCAATATAAGCTGCATACAACTTTTCTGGCTGCATAGCCCCACCATAACCATACACGCGTACATTATTTATATTAGAAAAACCCGCACGACGTATTAGGTCATCAGTTAATTGATATATGCCTGACGACGGTACGCGGATCTTGACCCACTTACCTGTAGCAAGAAGACTTTCCTGCTTCCCCTCTCCGCGGGTGAGGGGAGAAGATACTTCTCTTGATGCATTTCCGTTTCGAGTGCTATGTTTTTTCAGTTGAAAACTTACCAACTTCTGGTACATTCCATCACGGAAGACAATAGGTACAAACGATACTTCAAGTCGTTTTTTCTTACGTGATACGCTTATCTGCTGTGTAATATCTGGCATGGATGATGGCATTACACCACCTGTTATCTGCTCATAACGCTTCACGTCATCTGCTGACATGGGATAAAATTCTGGATAGGCAATAGTCACAGAGTAACTACTCTCAGAGTTTGTGGCGTCTATTGGCCACGAATAGGTAAAGGTAGGCAACATAGAGTCTATTCTGACCTGTTGTGCAGTCAGATTGAAGTATTCCTGTGCTCTCACGCCCATGCATGACAACAGTAATACCAAACTCCAAATGTATCGCTTCTTCATTTACTTACAGTTAAACTCCAATACCTTTCGTCCTTCCAGATAGCCCTCCAAATGGTTGTCAACATGAACAGGTCCAATTCCTGCCGGAGTTCCCGTAAAAAGCAGGTCACCAGTCTTCAGGGTGAAGAACTGTGAGATGTAGGCTACGAGCTCATCTATTCGATAGAGCATGTCACTTGTGCATCCCTCTTGTACCGTCCGACCGTTGATGTCCAAATGAAAATGGAGTGCTTGCACGTCAAGGAACTTCTGTTTGTCAACCCACTCACCGATAACCGCTGAGCCGTCGAAACCCTTACAGATTTCCCACGGATGACCCTTTTCGCGAGCTTCTCGTTGCCAGTCTCGTGCCGTAAAGTCAATGCCAACTGTTACCGCGTCATAGTAACGATAGGCAAAGCGCTCGGGAATGCTCTTTCCTAAACGACAGATGCGCACCACCAATTCTGTCTCGTAATCCACCTGGTCTGACCAATCTGGAATAAAAAATGGTTTGTGGTCCTTCAACAATGCCGAGTCGGCTTTTGTGAAAATCACAGGACGTTCTGGTTTATATAACGCGCCATCGAGCTCTTTATTGTGTTGGGCATAGTTCATACCCACGGCAAATATTTTCATAACACCTTCTTTTTACAAAAAGACAGGCATCACCACGAATGAGGCGATGCCTGTCCTTAATATACATTTATATACTCAACTCTTACTCGGCAACAAGTGTAAAGCGCTTGAAGTCAACAATCTTCAGCTCTTTATCTTGCTGAGCAAGCCACTGAGAAACAGTAGCCTTATCGCCGTCGCCGAACTGGAACTCCTGGTCAACGAGGCAATTCTCCTTCAAGAATTTCTGTACGCGACCTTTGGCGATATTCTCAATCATGTTCATGTTAAGCGTAGCAGATTTCTCGGCAGCAGCCTGTTCCTTTAGCTTGCGAGCCTCATCAGCCTGCTCTTGAGTGAGCCAACCCTTAGCCATGTTGCTCTCAATGTGATCCTCAGAGTCAACAAGATTAGGATTGATGCCAGCTTTCTTCAGGACAACCTCTACATACTTCTCAACCTGCTCAAGCTTAGTCTTTTCAACAGCAGTCTTGTACTCTTCGTCAAGGATAGCCTGAGAAACACTTTCTGCATTCAAGGCAACAGGCTTCATAGCAGCAACCTGCATAGCAACCTTGTGTCCAATTTCTGCAGCGGGCTTGTTGGTTTGTACCATGGTGCACAGGGTGTGCTTGCCCATGTGGTCATAAACCTCAACGTTCTCACCCTCAAGTACAAGGTAACCGTCCAACTCCATCTTCTCACCAGTAATGCCAGATCGCTGCGTAACAGCGTCCTGAGCCTTCTGACCATCGGCTAAAGTCAGTTCCTTCACCTCGTCGAGAGTCTTAGCCTTGGCAGTGATAGCTGCATCAAGGATGTTCTGGGTTAGTGCGATGAAGTCGGCACCGTTAGCAACGAAGTCGGTCTCACACTTCAGGGCGATGGTAGCTGCGAAGCCGTCAACAGCCTTTACGAGTACACAACCGTTAGATGTCTCACGGTCACTGCGCTTGGCAGCAATAGCCAGGCCACGCTCGCGGAGCAGTTCCTTGGCCTTGTCGAAGTCGCCTTCAGCCTCGGTCAGAGCCTTCTTTACGTCAGCCAGACCTGCGCCGGTCATTGCGCGAAGCTTCTTGATATCGTCAATTGAAATTGCCATTTTGATCTTTAATGTTAAATTTATATGTTTAAATATTATTCAGCAGCAGGAACCTCTTCCTCAGCGGTAGCAGCCTCCTCAGCTACAGGAGCCTCAATGGTAGCCTCTTCTTTGCGGGGTTTGCGGGTGCGCTTGGGCTTTGCCTCTTCAGCATCAGCTTCAGCCTGAGCCTCAGCAGCCTTCTCATCGGCTTTTTCAGCCTTGCGTTCCTCCAGACCTTCGTTGATTGCATCGCAGCATGCGTTGAGGATTACTTCTACACTGTCTTTAGCGTCATCGTTAGCGGGGATGATAAAGTCAATGTTCTTCGGGTCGCTGTTAGTATCAACAATACCGAATACAGGAATACCCAGACGATTAGCCTCGCGAACGGCGATGTTCTCCTTCATAACGTCAACTACAAACAAGGCACTTGGCAGACGTGTCAGGTCGGCAATAGAACCGAGGTTCTTCTCCAATTTAGCACGCTGACGGGTAACCTGTAGCAACTCACGCTTTGAGAGGTTTCCAAATGTACCATCCTGCATCAGTTTATCAATGTTCGCCATTTTCTTGACGGCCTTGCGGATAGTCGGGAAGTTAGTAAGCATACCACCCGGCCAGCGCTCAATAACATAAGGCATGTTAATGCTGGTAGCCTTTTCAGCAATCACTTCCTTTGCCTGTTTTTTAGTAGCGACGAACAGAATCTTCTTGCCACTCTTGGCAATCTGTTTCAAAGCCTCGGCAGCAGTGTCAATCTTTGCTACCGTCTTGTGAAGGTCGATAATGTGAATACCATTACGCTCGGTATAGATGTAGGGAGCCATTGCAGGGTTCCACTTACGTGTGAGGTGGCCGAAGTGACAGCCAGCCTGCAGCAGTTGGTCAAAATTTGTTCTTGCCATTTTGCTTTTTTCTTTTTTTTTGTTGTTTACTTTCTTTTTAATCTTTTTGTTCGATCAACTAACAGGTAGTCTAGTTGTACTAGTAACACTAGCAGTACTAGCCAGAGTCCCACCAGTTTAGATACTAAACGTTGTCCAGTAGTATTAACGCTTACTGAACTGGAAGCGACGACGAGCCTTTGGCTGACCAGGCTTCTTACGCTCAACCTCACGAGCATCGCGAGTGAGGAAGCCATGATCCTTCAGGTTCTTTTTGTCTTCTGCATTAACCTTTACGAGGGCGCGAGCAATAGCGAGGCGCAGGGCCTGGCTCTGACCAGTGAAACCACCACCGTCAAGGTTTGCCTTGATATCATACTTCTCAATGGCCTCGAGCAGTTCCAGTGGTTGCTTAACCACGTACTGCAGGATGGCTGAGGGGAAATATTCGGTTAAATCCTTCTTGTTAATCGTAATCTTACCTGTACCTTCTGTCAGGTAAACACGAGCTACAGAGCTCTTACGACGACCGATTGCATTAATCATTTCTGCCATAATTCTTTATTCTTTAATCTTACTTGTACTGGTTAATATCAATTGCCTTGGGCTTCTGGGCCTCGTGCTTGTGCTCAGTACCTTCATAAATATAAAGGTTGTTCAGCAGGCTGCGTCCGAGGGGACCCTTGGGCAGCATACCCTTCACGGCGTGTTTAATAATACGCTCTACGCCAAAGGGCTTCTTGCGCAGTTCAGCGGGAGTGTTGAAACGCTGACCACCAGGATAACCAGTGTAACGGGTGTAAACCTTGTCGGTTTCCTTTTTGCCCGTGAAGACAACCTTCTGGGCATTGATGATAATGACATTGTCACCACAATCCACATGGGGGGTGAAGTTGGGCTTGTACTTTCCGCGAATCAGCTTCGCTACCTTCGAAGCGAGACGACCAACTACCTGGTCTGTGGCATCAATAACCACCCACTCCTTCTTAGCAGTTTCCTTATTAGCGGAAACGGTCTTGTAACTTAAAGTGTTCATTTTTTTACTTAAATAATTTTACTACTAAAAAACATTGTTTACATTATTGCGCACACAAAACCACCGTGCAGAGGTCTAACTCCCTGCCTGGCAGTCTAACGATACGCTGGACGGACTCTCACCGTCCTTGAACCAGTGATTCACAAACCGCAACGCCCGGCCAAAGACGCTACTATTTACACACTCGTCCTTTGGGGATTCTAAGACTCTCCCCCTTGAAATCGGACTGCAAAGGTAATGAATAATGGTTAAAGGTTAAAGGTTAAAGGTTAAGGTTATGGTGTAATTTATGATTATTTAACTAAATTAGATAGTTTTAGCCTATACCAGATGGTCTGAACAATGCCACGCATAGTGAGATAAACTACCTGCGCCAGCCAGAGAAAATGATTAGCGGTAGAGGGTGGAAGGTGGAAAATGGAAGGAGAATTGCTGACGGCGAAGAAGATAAGGGCAGAAACGAACGACGCAACGAGCATTCCACGTGAGGCCGTAAGACCGATGAAAATACCATCCCAGATAAAGGCGACACTGCCGGCAGCAGGAATCAACCACGCCCAGTAAATGTAGTCATGGGTTGCCAGACGGACTTCAGGCTCGTCAGTCAGCAGTTCTA
>Ga0310690_10011755_pt1 | contig 10787 bp, 21 predicted proteins | sample AusTroGonzalo_MG_2_FD_207661 | JGI IMG/M metagenome (GOLD analysis project Ga0310690, IMG submission 207661) | Bovine rumen microbial communities from tropical cattle in Woodstock, Queensland, Australia - Gonzalo_04 (v2) (version 2) | ecosystem: Host-associated > Mammals > Digestive system >...
GTAGTTCTCGGCTTCCTTGCGGGTGCGGAAGAAGTGGAACCCGCTGGCGCACTCCACGTTGTACATCAGGTTGAAGTCCTTGATTTCAATTTCCTGCCCGAGGCGGTACTCGAACGAGTTGTCGTACTGCGAGTGTAGAATTTCGTGTCCTGCCATATCGGTAATCTTCGCCCGGTTGGTGCGGCACTTGCTGCCGTTGATGCAGAAGACGATGGCGCCGGCAGGAATCTCTGCCGTAATAACCACGCCTTCGCGCGTTTTCTTGTAGCCGGTGAGCGGCTCGTCCAGCACCTTGCCAAGACGGAATTTGTCGGCGTCCACGAGATTGGCGCCCGCGAGATTGGCGCCCGCGAGATTGGCGCGCACGAGATTGGCGCGCACGAGATTGGCGTCCACGAGATTGGCGCCCGCGAGATTGGCGCCCGCGAGATTGGCGTCCACGAGATTGGCGCGCACGAGATTGGCGTCCACGAGATTGGCGTCCACGAGATTGGCGCCCGCGAGATTGGCGCCCGCGAGATTGGCGCCCGCGAGATTGGCTCGCATCCCTTCCCATCCGTCCACGTCCTCATGCAGCCAATGCTGGTGCCGCTCGACAATCTTGTTCAGTTCTTTCTGTGTCATGATTTACCTCCACTTCTCCGCCATTGCTAGGCATTTGCGTTCCATATTCTCCCACCTCTTCTCGTTGGCATTAAATCGAACGAATACTCGGTGATGCGCCCAATTAGCACACGCCTTGTACAGCGCACTCTTTAGCCTGCGCTAACGCATACCAGCGTCTACGCTCTCTGCGTATGCCGTGGCCTTCACGTCCTCAAGTTTCTCCTTGAGTTTCGCAATCTCCGCATCCTTCTCGGCGAGAGACTTGTCCACATCTTCCTTGAGGCACACCTCCACCTTCCCGTTGTTTAGCATATTCGGAAAAAACGGAGTGCCGCCTTGTAGCCTAGTTCTAATTTCGCTCATTTTACGCCTCCAAATAATATTCCGCGTAGTTCTTGCGGTTGCGCGATACGATGCGCGTCTTCACCTTGTACCCCATCTTGCGGATGTCCGCTATCCGTGCGCTCAAGCGGAAGCAACCGAAGCGGCGGAGCGCTCCCATCGGGGTAATTTTCGCTCCTTCCTTCAATGCTTGCAGGATTCCTGCGTTCTGCGATTGTCTCTGCATTATTCGTCCCTCCCGTAGTTCTCGCCATCGGCATGGCATTCGTCGAAGTGTTCCATCACGAATGCCACGAAGTCCTCGTGCATCTTTTCAGCTTCCAGTTCCGTCTTTCCGTCCGGCTCTCGGTCAATTTGCCATTTTCCGTCGTATGTGGAAATCTTCTTGTGTACGTCTGCTTCGATATAGTCGCCGTCAACCTTGGCGACGAAGGCCGTCGTTTCGTACCATCTGAAAGCCCCGATGCTATTCCATCCTTTTCTGTTTCCGTACGGGTCACGTTGAGGGAGTGCGCCGACACTAGAGACTACAATCATTCTCCCGTCGTCGTTCTTAATGAGGGTGTTTCTGCGCCAGTTGCAGTCAGGTCCGCAAATGAAGTGCCCAGCCCATCCGCGTTCGATTCGTTCCATTTGTTGTATCCTTTTGTTTAGTGTTGTTGTTTTAGCGGAAGATGGATGGCTCGAACATCCAAGCGGTTTCCCGCATCCCTTTAGCAAAGGGACTCCTTACCAATTAGGATAATCTTCCATGTGTCTCCCTGCCCTGTTTCGATAAGTAGTAGGCCAAGATGTCGGTGGAGGGAGGGAGACTTCAGTTACTTCTTCGGGGGCTTCTTGCCGCCGGTTTTCTTACCGCCACAGGGCATCATGCACCTCCTTTCTTTTCGTGTTTCTCGATGAAGCGGAGCGCTTCGACGAGGCTCTGTTCCACAACGAACAGTTCCTGCGATCCGTCGCCCTCGCGCTGTTTCTTGACGAGCTCGAGCGCCTTCTGGACGTAGTCCTTCGGGGGGCGTTCCTTCTTCGGTTCCGGGGTCTCCGGGGTCTCCGGAGTTTCGGGAACTTCCGTGTTTGCGCCTTCGGGGACGGTATCCTCGCGGATTTCTTCCTCGGTGAGCGTCTTCTTCTTGCTTGCCATTTAGGCCTCCTTGTGGGTTGTTTTGAGCTTATCTATGGTGTGGTAGCCAGAGAGCCAAGGTAAGGACTCGAACCTTCATCTTTCCCTTACAAAGGGACCGCTCTACCAATTGAGCTACCATGGCTTGTGCCGGAGTCGGGGCTCTCCGCGTCCGGCCGCGCGTCAAACAGGACGTAATCATCAACCGCCCTCGTCCCCAATTTTCCGGACTGGAACTCCGGACAAATCGTTAGAACGGCAGGTCGTCGCCCTCTTCTTCCTGGGGAGCGGGCTGCGCCTTCGGTGCGTACGGGTTGGTCTTCTGCACCTGCGTACGTCCGTATGCCGCCTGCTGTGTCGCCGGCTTGTGGTACTTGCCCGTGCGGAGGGCGGCATCGAAGCGCTGCGCGATTGTCCTTGCGACATCGTCGCTCGCAGCCTTCAGGCCACGGTTGGCGAAGGAACCGGGCTTGTTGATGAACTTCACCTTCTCGCTCGTCTCGCCGTTGTACTCTTTCATCTCCGTAGAGATTTCGCAGAGGAGGCCCTGCATGGCCTCGGGATAGTTCAGGTCCGCCATGGAGCTTCCCTGGAAACCGAGTTCGCGGAGGGTCTTGACCGTGCGCTCCACGGCCTTGTCGGAGAGCCACAGGTCGGCGATGAAGTTCTTGTCGACTTCCTCTTCGGTCTCGAGCTTGTTGGTTGCGTGGAGCTGGAGCCTGACGGAAGGTGTGTGCTTCTCCTTGGATTCCGCGAGAGCGGTGGAGAGGATTACTGCGGAGTAGTTAGCCATTTGCGTCCTCCTTCTTTTCTGTTACGTTGATATTGTTCTTGACCCTGTAGGAGTTGACCTTCTGCGCGAGCTGCTGGGTGGTCCACTTGCCGCCTTCGAGCCATTCCTTGGCCTTCTTCGCGACCTCGGGCTTCATGTCCTTGATGTAGCCGCTGAATTCCGTCTTTAGCGCTTCTACGTCCACCTGGCCTGCGGTGATGGCCTCCATGATGGCGCCCATGTCGAGCGGCATCACCTCGGGGAGCCCGTAGCGGTTCTTCGCGTCCCAGGCTGCGCTGTGGGTGGTCTGCACGATGCGCCCGTCCCCGCCGAAGGCCTTGGCCCTCATGCCGTCCTTCTTCGTGTACATGTCGAACTGCGCGAAGAGCACGCAGTCGCACCACTCGCGGAAGATGCCGGAAATCTTGGCGTTCACCTTGCTCTCGAAGTGGTCGTAGTTGTCGCCGGTCGGGTTGTTCACGGTCTTGATCTGGGAATGGCACAGGAGCAGGATGTTCATGCCGTTCGCGTTGAGGCGGTCTAGACGGGCGAGGAGCTGGCGCGCTTCCTGCTGGGCCACGACGTAGCCCTTGCCGTACCCGAAGTCCTCGATGTTCTTGTGGTTCGCGTTCTTGCAGACGTGGGCGTAGAGCATCGGTTCCACCCAGTCGAGAGTGTCGATGACGAGCGTCTTGAAGCCCTGGCTGTCCTGCGCGAGCTCGTCCACGAACTGGAGGATTTCTCCCCAGTTCTCGGGAGTGAAGCTCGGGGTGTCAGCGAACTGCGGGCCTACGAGGCCGCTCTCGCCGCAGATGAATACGGGGTTGGGCATGCTCGCGCCTGCGGTGGATTTCCCTACGCCTTCCACGCCTATCATCATGATGCGCGGTGCTCGTACCGTCTGTCCTTTCTTTATTCTGTCGAAAAGTGCCATGTTGCTTATCCTTTTGTTTGAGTGTTGTCAAGTTCTTCGTTCGGGCTCTCGGCGGTGCGGAACAGAGTCACGTCGTCGATGGAGGCGCATCCGGTGCACACGTCGAAGTATTCGCACTGCCCGTACATGGAGCATGCGTTCGGGTTCCTGGAGAAGCGGCCCATCTTCTCTGCATCCGCGATTTCACGTCCTACCGCCCACATGTCGTAGAGGTATTCGGCGAGGTCGCCTTCGGAACGGGCCACGGAGAGTCTCTGGAAGTAGTAGTCGGGACGTGCGCAGATGTCGTCGCGGAGGCGTTCCGCGTACTCGCAGGGGAGTTCGTCGCGGGTGAGGAGCCTCATGCCTTCTCCGGCGCTCTGTCGGGGCGTGCCGTCCTTCTTCATGACGCGTTCGCCCGTCACCTCGTCCACGACTATCTTGAGCCCGTCGTCGTCGAGTACGGGGACGGAGGAGGAGGGTCGCAATGCCGGCTTCATGATTACGTCGTACACGCAGTCCTGCGCGTCGTATCCGTTCACCTGGGCTCCCACGTAGTAGCCGCTCACCTGCCCGTCGATGGGGATTTTCTTCCAGTAGTCGGAACCGGGCCCGATGTCCTGGGAGGTAGTCTTGTGCTCGACGATTACGACCTTCCCGGTCGCCCTATCGCGTGCGATCGCGTCAATCTTGCCGGCGAGTTTCCAGGTCTTTGAGATGCCACCCGTCTCGGGGTTCATGAGCGGTGCCTCGAAGTAGACTTCGGCGCCTACGGGTTCGTACTTCTCGAGGTCCTCGTCGAGCCACCTGCGGACATAGCCTTCGAAGAGCTCGCGGAGTGTGACGTCGCGGAACTCGTCGCCCGTCGTTACTGGTTCGAAGCCCTCGCGCTTCCAGTAGTGCTCGAGGATGGAGTGCATGGCCGTCCCGAAGGAGAGCGCCTCGGAAGGTATGGCGGGTCGCTTCAGGTCGACGTATGCGAGCTTGTAGGCCCTGTGGCATGCGGCGAACTTCGACCGCATAGAGTTGGTAAGTCTACGGATTTCTTTAGGCATTGATCCACTCCTCGAACATGGCCTCGTTCTTTTCTTCGAGCGCGTTGATTGTTTCCAGGTCCGCCAGAAGAAGCTGACGGCATCCTGCGTTGATAGCCGTGTCGGCGATGTGCCGCATTGTGCGGAGGAACGTCCCGCGTTCTTCGGCGGAGAGGAATTCAGTCCCAGCGTCGAAGTTCTTGTACCTTGTAAGTTCTTTTGTTCCCATAGAGTATTCCTTTATCTAGATGATTAAAAGCAAAGTCAAGCCTATAATGGTCGCACCTACCGACGCCCCGATGATCGCGAGCGCCACAATGTTCGTTTCGTGGTATTCGTTCTTCTCTATTCTTTCGTGGATTCCGTCCGGGTATTCCACGTTTCGTTCGAAATTGATGCCTTCTCCCATTGTTGTCTCCTAGTATGTTGCCGCGAATTGCCTCGCGAGAGTGTCGACTTCCCAGAAGGAGCCGCCGCCGATACGGATGCGCTCGACTTCCTTCTTTACCTTTCCGATGGTGGCCGCCTCTCCGGTGACCAAGAGGAACGCGCGGTCTTTCGTCCCGCGTGCGACGAAAGTGCTGTGGCTCTTCGTACTCTTGTATTCCTTCTCCATCATACTCATGCGTTCCTCCCAGCGGTCTTTTCTCGTGCCAGCTTAGGCCCGGATGAACGCACGGGGGCGGGACTATGCGCGGCCCGTCTCAACTCGGGCACCGCCGTCCCCGTGCGCCGGCTTTCCAGAGCCTGGCTTTGCCGAGCCTCGTCTGTGCTTACCTGGTCGGTTTCTTGGTCGTAAGCTTTCCCGGATTGCGCAGCCGCCTCCGGGGAGCGGGACATAGTACCCTGCGCGGTACGCCCACCGCTGAATCCGTGCGCTGGGGCTTCGTTCTGCGGCACTCGCCGCATATTCTTGGAGACGGTGGCGGGCGCAGAAGTACCGCTTTCGCGGCGGTAGAAAGCCTCCCCTGTCTCGCGGCGAGGGGCGTCTCCGTAATGGTTGGCAGACGGTTCGAGAGCGTCATGAGCTCCGGTCTCGTTTCTGGTAATCGCCGACCGGTCGGGTTTCGCCTGGGAGTCCTCGCGGATGTCCCCGTCTGCCGTAGTCTTTGCGGGCCTTCCGCCATTCTTACCGTTCTCCACGCTTGACCTGTATTCCTTCTCGATGGTTTCATTTTCGCTCATATCGCGCATCCCTTTTCGATAACCTGTTCAACGAATTCGTCTAGGTACTTTACGGGGAACCAGATGTCCCCGCCCTTGACGAGCTGGATAAACTTCACGGGCACCTTCGCCTTCTTAATCCTTGAGAGCCTGACAATCCTGTCGAACGTGGACTCGCACAGTCCGACGTATTCCGCAGCCTTCTCCCTGGAGAGGGACTTCATGCCGGCGATGACCTTGGAGTCTTCCTTTCTTTTCGTTCTCATGCGGACCTCTTGCTTTCCATCGCCTTGCAGTAGTTGATTAGCGCGCCCTTCCAGTTCATTATCGGGTTTCCGTCCTTGTCCCTGCCACGGCGTTCGCGCAGGTTCTGTTCCGCCCACGTGGACGCGTCGTCCGTGTCGAGCCCGTTGTCGGCGGCGAACTCGATGACTTCCTGCTTGTTTTTCGGGAGGGGAATCCTGTTCCACTTGGCATCAGCCCCCTTCTTGCCGTTCTCGGAATTGATGGGGCCGAGCTTCGCGAGACGTTCGCGGGCCTTCGCGACCATCTTGGCCCCGAAGGACTTGCCGGCGGAATTCCCCGACATCATGTCCGCCATGCTCTGCTTGACATCCATGAACACTTCCTTTTGTGTCATGTTCAGGTAGTGTGAGCAAAAGTCGGCGAATTCCATCTTTACCCAGAACTCCCGCTTCATCAGTCCTTCTTCACGGATTCCGCATACATGTTCACGGCGGCGCCTACGATGGCCGGTGCCTGCATGGGTACGCCTTCCTTGGCGAGTGCGTCCTTGATGGAGTCTATCTTGTCCTTCGTCTCCGGTGTCACGCTAACCTGTTTGTATTCAGCCATTTTGGATTATTCCTTTTTGAGTATTACTCAACTTTCCTTTTCAACACTCAAAATATATTTTGTATTTCTCAATTTGTCAAGACTTTTTTTGAAAATTTTTCAAAATAATTTCGGTATTGCTAAATTTTGGCAAAAAGGAGGCTTTATGAACATCATCGACGGTATTTCGTCTTTCATGGCACGCAAGAACCTGAACAACAAGCAGGTCGCTGAGTTGCTCGGGTGCTCCGACAGCACCGTAAGCCTCTATTTGAGCGGAAAGAGCGGCATATCGCTTGAAAAACTCGGCATGCTGCTGAAAAACGGCATGACCCTGGAGGAAGCCTTCGGCACCGAGACCGCGGCGGCGATAAAGAAAAATATAGGTCGCGAAAATGACAGAGAGGACCCCATGGGGATAGTCCTGAGCGGACTCAAAGCCATTATTAGTGCCGTTGAAAATGGCGAACCGCTAGCAAACCGCTAGCGAATTGTAGCGAACCGATAGCGAATTATGGCGACCCTATTGATAGTATCAATAAGAGTATGAGTATGATTGAGTAAATACCATTATCCAAGATTAAACAGTATTCCCTATATGTACATTACCCTCATATTCACTCATGCGTGAGGCGAGGGCGTTTTATAGACGAGTGGGGTAGGAGATACACGGCCAAAACAAAAGACGGCCTCCAAGGGCTGTTTCTGTTCGATTGGCGGCATGGTACGGAAAAAGGACGGCCTAGCCGCCCTTTCTTGCAAAAATCCTACAAAATGTATACTTTCGCGAGAAATTTTCTCCTATATCCCCAGGTCTTCCTTCCGGAATCCGTAGAAAATCCTCTTGCCTATCTGGAATTCGCGGTAGGCGGTGATCTCCCCGCGACGTATCCCTCGCCACAGGTCGATGCGGCGCACGCCCAGTGCGCGTGCCGCGACGCCTATCATGACCCACCCCTCGGGCAGTCTCGGGTGGAATCCGTTACCCATCTACGGGCGCCTTCTTCCTGGGCACGCCGTACGTGCTCCGGTGCGCCTTCTCCTTCACGCCCTTGGGACGACCGCCTATGCCCTGGGCACGCAGCGCGCGCATGCGCTCCGCACGCCTCTCGCGTTCCTCCTCGCTTACGGACCTCTTCTGCCTCGGCCTCTCCGGTTCCTTGACGTCCATCGTGAATTCCTGCCCGCACTTCGGGCAAAAGCATCTAATTTCCATCGCTTCCTCTCTTCGTTACGACTACCACCAGGCCGGACCCGTCCACGAACCGGCCCACAACGTCGCCCGCCCTGAACTTGTGGCAGTCAACCGGCATCGACTCCCACCTGGTCCCGTCCCTCGACTCCGCCGTGAACGTGAATTCGTGGTTGGTCTCTCCGGCCTCCACCTTCTCCAGGTCGTCGCGCCCGTGTCGCCACAGGTCGACGAACCAGTCGAGGGTGTCCTCCACGAATTCCCCCCAGAGCTGCACGCCGTCGCGGACGTGGAGCGGGGTTTCGTTCATGAGCGCGTCGGCCCGCTGGAGCATCTTCTTCTCGTTCTCGGGTACTTCGCTGTAGCTTCTGTACTTCCTCATTGGTTCCTCTTTGAATAATATAATTAAACAATTAAACAAAAGCAAGTTTAATTTATTATACGGCCAGTGCCCCGCTGAAGGTATAGGTGCGCCCGCACTCGCGGATCTTTTCCGCGATGTCCTGCGTATCCTGGAAGGTGGCCTCCCTCCAGTCCTTCTCGACGATGGCGTCGAAGATGTCGGCGGGCGTGATCTCCTCGAGGTTGTCGTACCATTCGGCCTTCTCCTCGAATTCGTCGGCCCTGTCCCTGTACCTCCTGAGCTCGTCTTCCATTTCGTCCTTGGCCCTCCGGTATTCTTCGCTCGCGACCTGTTCCGCACGTTCGGCACGTTCGGAGGCCTCTTCCAGTTCCTTTCGGCACGCCTGCCTGTTCTGGGCGCAAAGTTCCTTGTAGTGCTCCTCGAGCCCCCGCAGCGCGTCACGGTTCCCCGTCGCGTCTATCGCCACGTTGAAGGCCCAGCGCAGCATGTCGGCGACGTCGTTGGCCGTGAAGCTCCCGCCTGTGCTCCTCGCGTCGTTGGACGCGCGCACGATGTCGTCGAGTTCCATGGGGCGCTTGAAGGTGCGGGCGATGTTGTCGATGATTTTCATTCCTTTTGTCATCATGGTCTAGTCCTCCCTGCTGTTGAAAGCGTCGAGAAAAGCCTTGCCCCTGCCGTCGATGAGCATAGCGAGTGCGCCGGTGTCCGAGTCGGCGAATTCGCTTTCATATTCGTCCAAGACGAATATCGTGCTGTTATCGGCGGTCACGACAACGTTATCCGGCCATTCGTTGTCATCTACCCACGACTCGATAATCTTGCGAGCGGCGCGTTCGTTGCGGGATTCTGATGGCTCGTAGTTGTCTTCGTTCGCGCTGTCATTCCACTTAATGTCGCAATATTCATCGAATAATTGCTTCTTGATGTCCTCGGTGATTAGTTCCTTTGCGTAATTCGTCAAAGTTTCTGCGAATTCATGACGGTAGAAATCGTCAAGCCATTCTTCGTAGTCTTGCGGGTTGAAGCGTTCGCCGTCGAACTCGCCGGTCTTCCATTCCTCGTCGTGAGTCGTGAATTTGTCTTCGACGTATTCGCCTGTCGAACGGATGCCGAGATTTGCTTTGACGTCCCACGTGCCATAGCCCGCGCTGAATACCTGGACGGTGTTGGCCATTTCTTCGATTGCTTCTTCGATGGTGTACGTTCTCATGGTTTAATCCTCTGGGCCCGTGGCCCGGTTTAGTGTTGATTAACGGCATGCGGGGGCGCGGGTCCCCGCGAGCGCTTTATGCCGCGAAAACGTTGAGTTTCCCGAACTTCTCGCCGTCCCATGCGTCGAAGAGCGCCTTTGCGACTCTCATCCCGTTCGGGGTGTTCTGCCGCTGCCACGCGCCGAAGCGTGGACTCCAGCGGAAGCCGTTGGCCTTCAGCCTTCCGCGCGTCTCCTCGTCCGGCTTTCCGTCGAAAAAGAGCTGGACGCGTGCCGCCTCGTGGTTGTTCTCAACCCTCAGGCCGTCCTTTTCGAGCACGCCCACCTTCAGGCCCTCGGCCTTCTCCTCTTCGGCGATGGCGCGGTGCTTCTTCAGGCTATCGAGCCTCTTCTGCTTGTTCCTGATGTTCGCCTGGTCCTGGTCGGTGAAAAAGAACTTGTGGCGCCTGTAGGGGCATCTCGCGAGTTCGGCGTCGATCTTCTCGGCGTACCCCTCGTGGATTCCGGGGCAGCCCTTGGCGGTTCCGTTCTTCCTGATGTATGCGTTGAATACGACCTGCTGCGCGTGTACCCGTTCCATGTGGGCGATGTGCGCCTCCATCTTCTCGACCGCGAGCGGGTCATCCGCGGCGATGGTCTCGCCGTATCCCTGCCGGCCCTCCGCCCAGATCCTCACCTGGACTTCCGGCGGCGTTGCCTTCTCCAGCATGTCGAGCGTGTTCTTGATGTAGCGCTGTTTCTTCTCCTCGAAGGTCTCGAACTTGCGCTCGCTGGCCTCCAGCCGCTTGTTGTAGAGGCTCCCGTTGTAGTTTGCCGGCCCCGCGATGAACCACGGCGTATTGTTGGCGTTGAACGCGGCCTTCTCGGTGTACTGTTCCTTGACGAGGTCGCGCCAGCCTGCGGCCCTTTCCTCGAGGATTCCGCGCTGTTCGTCGGTGAAGCCGCCGAGGCGCTTTTCGAGGCGCTTGATTTCTTCGCAGCCTTCGAAGCGGTTGCTTTCATTCTGCGCGTCTCTTTCGAGGCCTGAACCGCGATTAAAGAAGCTGTTGTTGTTGGCGCCTTCGATGAGGTTTTTGGGGATGATCGTTTCCATGTTAAACTCCGTTGTTTAGTGTTTTCTTTTCTATTTACATCTATAATATAACTAATTAATTAAAGAAAATCAATAGTTTTTCTAAAATTAATTAAAATATCCGTTTATAAATTGTTAATATCTTGTTTATTTCTTGTTTTTCT
>Ga0310690_10011756_pt1 | contig 10786 bp, 3 predicted proteins | sample AusTroGonzalo_MG_2_FD_207661 | JGI IMG/M metagenome (GOLD analysis project Ga0310690, IMG submission 207661) | Bovine rumen microbial communities from tropical cattle in Woodstock, Queensland, Australia - Gonzalo_04 (v2) (version 2) | ecosystem: Host-associated > Mammals > Digestive system >...
TACGGACGTATACTGTCTCGGTGTTACGCTTTACTATCTTGTAACCGGCAAGAACCCGAGCGAGCCGCCGTATGAGATTTACCCGATCCGTCACTGGAACCCGAGACTGTCGAGCGGTCTTGAGGCGATCATTCTCAAGTGTACGCGCCCGAATCCGAGCGACCGTTTCCAGTCCTGCGCGGAGTTGAACTATGCGCTGCAGCATTATGAGGAATACACCGCGCAGTACCGCGTTAAGCAGCTGAAGAAGATCTGGAAGTTCGGCGCCATGGTAATCGCTACGATCCTGATGATCGTAGCGGGCTGTTTCGGTCTCGGAATGCGGAGCAAGAAGATCAATTCCGACTTTACGCTCAACATGAACCAGGCCGTCCGCGCAACCGACGACAAGGAGAAGATGTACTACTACGAGAAGGCGATTTCCATCAAGCCCGGAGACGTCACGCCGTATCTCGGAATCGTTGAGATGCTGAAGCAGGACGACATGGTTTTCGACGTGGAAGAAGAAACGCAGCTGAAGCGTCTGATCACGCCGAACCTTGAGGTGCTGAAGCGGAATCCGGATTATTCGCAGCTCGCGTTCGAAATCGGAAAGCTGTACTGGTACTACTTTACGTACGGAACGGAGAACGGCGCGGACAACACGATGACGCGTCGGGGCGTTGCGGTAGAGTGGTTCAACGACGCAGTGGCGTACGGCAGGGTTAACGACGATTATTACCGTATGGCTGACGTATACCGTCAGATCGGTCAGTTTATGAGCACCATCGATATGAAGATCCGGGAAGGCAGCGACGGCGGCGCGTACCGCGAGTACTGGAACTGTCTTCGAGAGATGGTTTCCTCCATCAACGACACGGATCCCGAGGTTGTAATTCTTGAGATTTATAACCAGGTAATCGACGCGATTACCGGACGTGTGAAAGGTTTCCGCAACGACGGTATCTCCTATTCGGAGATTACGTCGCTTCTCGACAAGGTTGTCGTCGGTCTCAACAAATGCAGACCCATCGCGGAACGTAATATGGAGATGAAGGAAGAGATTCTTAATAAGGTTGACGATGCACGGGTCGCTATCGACCGTGATTATGATAAGGGAGGAACGAAGGCAGAATGAGTGCTGCGGGTTGGTTAATTTTCTCTATAACCTGTTTTGCAATGGCAGGAGGCTTCCTGGCACTTTCTATTTTGCTGTTCTTACGGTATAAAATTCCGAATGTAATCGGGGATTTGAGCGGAAAGCGTGCAGCGAAGGAAGTTGCCGCGCTCCGCGCCGACAGCGCGTCGAAGGGACATTCCGGACACTCCGGACATACCTCGGATTTCAAGGCCATGGCAATCGCTCATGAGAACAAGCGCCTGGATAAGACGTCTGGAGACCTCGCCGGCAAAGCCGAAATCCTCGACGATGACGGCGGAAGCCCCACCGAGGACATTCGCGAAGGCGGACATGCCGAACTTCTGAGCGCATACTCCGGCGGAGCAATCACCGGCGTTCTGAACACTCCGGAACCGCCGCAGATCGGTATCACACAGGTGCTGAACGAAAAGGGCGGCGCTTACGAGATCCAGGCTCCGGAGGAACCCAGAAGAACCACCGAAGACCTGAAGCGGGTCGACCATTTCGAAATCACAAGAAGCGTAACCGTGATTCACACGGACGAAGTAGTATAGAAGGGAGGAGCGCATATGAACACGTGGAAAGAAAAGCCGTTTTCAAGAGTAGTCGCATTAATGCTTGCGCTTCTTCTTGCCGTCGGCACATTGCCCGCAAGCCCGTACCGAGCGAATGCGGTTGACGATAGCCTTACAGCAACATTCACGCTGGTTTACGGTGACCCGGGGGCAGAGCAGGATGCGGTTGTTTCCGGATCTTATACACTTACAACCGGAAACGAAGAGGAAGGTACTCCTGTGAGTTTTGGTGATGGAAAGATTACGATTTCCGGGCTCTCTAAGGATACCACTTACACACTTAGAGTTAAATTATCAAACTCGTATGTACATTATGAACAAACTGTCTTTCTCACGGCACCCGGAGAAGCAACATTTTCTTCAACGGAGAACGCATACTCCAGTAAGTTATATTGTGGCGTAATACCTCCAACTGAAATTACCGGAAAGGTGACAACGCCGGGAGCGACGGAAACTGATCCGGGTAATCCGTTGGAGGATGTTAATGTTACTGTTTCCGGCGAGGGGATAGCAGATATTGCATTGCCGACAAATTCTGCCGGCGAGTATACAGTTGTTCTTCCCTCGACATTAAACGCAGTAACCATTAAGGCAGAGAAAAACGGCTATGTAACGAAAGAGGATAATCAAACGCTTCCCGGAGAGCAGCAGGATCGTTTTACCGAGATTTCTTTGTCTCCGATTAATGCTACGTTTTCTATCGGGGCAAATGGTAAGGTTGTATTCGGAGGGAATGATTATACTTCGGAAACTGAGGACAAGACTGTTTATCCGACGACAAGTAATAATACATTTAAAGTGGTTCCAAAAGATGATGGATATCAGATTTATTCCGTGAGCGCCACAGCGGGATCAATCACGCCTCTGGGAAATGATGAGTATTCTATCGTAATCGGAACGGTAAATGTTTCTATTTCGGTTGAGTTTATTAAGAAAGACACTACACCCCCTGTTATTGGAATTATTGCAGGTGAAGACGAATCCTATTACGGAACCCCGGATGCGAATAATCAATGCTGGGGAAATACTTTTGCAGATAACGCAAAGCTGAGTATTGCTGATTCTGCAGCATCCGGCGAGGCAGAGATTATTAGCGGACCCGCAACGTTATATATTTGCCCGGGAACGGTTACAGATATTAACAGTGCTATTGCCGGAGCAAACGGAGCAGGGGGAACGGTAGAAACCCTGACTCCAGGTGAAAACCCGTCAACAAAAACAATTGCTGTGGAAGCTGATAAATCGTACACCTTTGTTGCGGTTGATGCCGCAGGCAATCCGTCGCAGTTGCTCTCGGTAACCTTTAAACAAGATCCAGAAAATCCGCATGCTTCCGGGGCAAGTCTTTCTCCGACAGGGGGAGCGGGTATAATAACAACCGATAATGCCTATACGAGCACGGCAGAAATGACGCTTAGTGTATCCCCGCAGGATGAGGGCGGATCAGGATTGAAAAAAGCGGTTCTATACTATAAGAGCCCTTCAGAGCCGGACTACAATTCAGTTCAGATGAATTATACAGACGGAAAGTTCGTTTACCCTATTGGATTTGCTACATTGACCGAGCTTGCCGTTGATATATGGGATAATGCCGGCAATCAAATGGGACTCACACCGATTGCTGACCTTGATCCGAATGACGATATCACAATGAACAATGTTCTCGTAAAGGCAAACGCAGCAGCAACTGTGACTGCGAAAGTGGGCGAAGTAGTATATTCGACAGATGATAAACCGAACTTCAACGCTGTTCCTGAATATGTATTTACAGTTTCTGACGAAAATGATAACACTTCGGTTGTTGTTTTTATCAACGGAACCAAGTTTTCTGATAGAACCGATCTGTATGCAAATGAGGCTACGTTTGGTTTAACGGATGACGAAAAGCAGGCTTTTTCAGAGGGCGAAAATACTATAACGATTACCTGCACGAACGAAAAGGGAATTGTCTCCAGCATGAGGTTTTCGTTTGTTCTTGATACGAAAGAGCCTTCTGTTACTGCCTTTTCGCTTGCCGAGGCGGACGGAACAACGTTCTATACTAACGCAGACGGAACCTTCGCTAATGGTCCGATTACGGTTACGGTTTCCGCAGAGGATGTTCCCGAAACGAATAATATTGTATGTTCAGGGCTTTTTACCATCACGCTTTTGGTGAACGGAGCGCAGTATGGCGGTCCACTGACGGTTACGAATGGCCAGGCAACGTTTACTTTGAACCCTGCCGGATTAGAGGGGACAGATATCCTCCTCAGCGCTTTTGCTACGGATGCTGCCGGAAATGTTTCGGCTCAAGTGGACTTGACCGCTCAAGTGGATCCGGCAACCGGGTCCACGGGTAATTCAGACATCTTAACGGATACATTCTCCTTTGATACAACGGCTCCTGAGATTACGGTTTCCGCTCCGATGACGATTAAGGCGAATCCGGGTGACGCAGATGTTGAAGCAGATGCCAAAACTATGGGCGAGGGGACGGAACAGAAAACATGGTTCTCAGAACTTATTCGTTGGAATGTTAAAGTATCTGACGGAACGTCCGGCGTTGCTTCGATTACCATTACATTAAATGACGGAACACCGTTAGGCAGTGCCATGAACAGCGGCGCAATCTCTGATGCGCTGGAAGGGTTTGATATTGCTTCGTCAGCCATAGCCGATGATTGCTCCTGCAAGCTTTCCGTTACGGTAAGGGATAAAGTCGGAAACACGAACACCTTCGAAACAACGATTTATATTGACATGTTTGCTCCGGTCGTTGAAGAGTTTACGATTGACGCGACCCAGGGCACGTTGGTGTCTGACGAAAGCGGAAACTACGCGAACGGACCGGTTAAGGTTTACGTAAAGGCTGAGGATCCCGGCGTTTCGCAGAATACTGTAGCGATTGACCCGAATTCGACTCCCGGAACGCCTGCGCAGGGACCCGATGTAACTCCGGCAGCCATGCCGACATCCGGTATCGAGAAGGTTGTTCTCTACCTGAACGACGGTCAGAACAAAACTACAATCGAGCCGTCGACGCTGACGAACGGATACTATGAGTTTACGATTCCGTCCGACATTGCAGAGAATTTCTACAAGACCTACACGGTTTCGGCAAAGGCTTATGATGCGTCCGGTAAGGAGAGTGCCGAGACCGCGCTTACGGTCGGCAACGCGTTTACGGTCGGCAATAACGGAAACGCATCGCAGCTTTCTTCCGAGAAGATTATTATCGAGAACAAGAAGCCCGGCGCCGTAATCATGCTTTCGGACAGCGGCAAGAAGACGATTGACGGCAATACCTGGTACGGAGCAGATACGGAAGTTAAGATTCAGGCGACGGATGCGGAATCCGGTCTTTCGACCATCGCGGTTACCGTGAACGGTGTTGCGATCACCTCGGACGACAGCGACACTCCGCAGGCTATCGGCACATTTGCCTCGAAAGAAAAGTCTTCGCCGGTTTACGTGATTAAGACGGCAAATCATACAGCTTCCGACGACAAGTACACGATTCGTGTTACCGTAAAGGACGTTTCGGGCAATGTTTACGAAACCGAAACGACATTCTATATTGACCGTAAGGCTCCGACAATTGCCGGATTTACGGTTACGACCGAAAATGCGACGGATATGATCAGTAACCTGGCGTTCGGTACGTTTGCAAACGGCAGACTTCGCGTAACGGTTACCGTTCAGGATGCGGCACCTTCCGCAGGACTTGACTACGTAGCGCTGACGGTCAACGACGGAACTCCGATTGTTGCCAAGCTTACTAACGGCGTTGCCGAGTTTATCCTTCCCGAGGAAGTGGCGGCGGAATTCTACGGCGCTTACTCGCTGAAGGCAACCGCGGTTGACGTTTACGGTCATGCAAGTGAAGTGAAAGCTTATGAGAAGAAGATAGAAATCGACACCGTGAAGCCGGTAGTTTCCGTTTCCGCAGCAGGAGCCAATGCGATGGCGAAGGACGGCAACACCTGGTATTCCTCCGATGTGACATGGACGATTCGTCTTACCGACGCGAACGCGGGAATTGCTTCCGCAACCGTTAAGGTGAACGGAAACGTTATTTCTACCGACGCAAACGGCAAGGCTATCGCCGATATGCTTGCTCCGACCGGGGAAGGTTCCGTGAAGGATGTAACATTTGCCGTTGTTTCCTCACAGGGAGCGGCCAATGCGGACGGTTCCTACACCATCACGGTGGAGGCGACGGATCACATCGGCAATAAGAGCGAAATCTACTCGGGTACCGTTTTCGTGGATAAGGCGGCGCCTTCGATCACGAGCTTCGCATTTCTCCGTGACGGCGAGACGGTTTCCCCGCTGACGGCTTCAGACTTCGGATATGTATTCTTCTTTGATAAAGACGCTACCGTAGTTATCAGCGCGAGGGATGCGGCAGCCGGTTACGGTTTGAAGACCATCACCTATTATATGGAAGACTTTAACGGCGTGAAGACGGCCGAGCAGACGGTTACGCCGGATGCTTCCGGCAACGTTACAATCACCGTTAAGGCACCGTTCCGCGGAAAGATTTACGCGAAGGCGACCGACGGCGTGAATAACGAGAGCGGTTATGCCGGTTCGAGGGGATTTGCGGCGGAAAGCAAAGCAAATCACGACGCGGCAGCAAGCGTTTCGCTCGAGCGGAACGAAACCGAGCTTAAGCAGCCGAACGGCGTGGATCTTTACTCGGGCAATGTTGATATTAAGATTAATATCGCGGACGAAATCTCCGGTATCAAGTCTATTGAGTGGTCCGTTTCCGCTCCTTACGATCAGGCGAAGAACCAGACCGGAAGTGTCACGATCGGTATTGACGGAACGATTACCGGTGACACCGGATGGACGGCAGCCGGCAAGGACGGCAACCTGGTTACCGGTCTTAGTAAGACGATTACCGTATCGCACGACAGCAATGATATTACTGTTCGCGTTAAGATGACCGACTGGGCCGGCAATCAGACCGAGCGACAGACGGTATTCGGTATCGATAAGGTAGCCCCGACGGTTGAGTATTCGTTCGACAACAACACGGGCGACCGCGACAACCCGAACATCTTCAATGAAGAAAGAACGCTGACGATTACCGTAACGGAGCGGAATTTCGTTCCCGGTGAGTTTGCTTTCAATATTCATAACGCATACGGTTCCGTTCCTACCGCTTCGCAGTGGACAGAGGAAAGGGACGTTCAGGATCCGAACAAGTCCACCTATACGGCAACCGTTACATTTACCTATGACGGAAGCTATACGGTCGGGCTCGCGTATGCGGACCGCGCAGGCAACCGGGCCGCGATCGATGCGGTTCCGGCATTCGTAATCGACCAGTCCAGGCCTCTTGTGCTGGTTACCTACGATAATAAGAAACCGGTTACGGATATCTACTTTGATAACTTCCGTACGGCGACGGTTACCGTAACGGAGAAGAACTTCGACGTGTCCCGTGTCACATTTACCGGAAATGCTCCGAGAACCGGATCGTGGACGGCGAACGGCGACGAGCACACGCTGATCATCTACTATGACGAGGACGGGGATTATTCCTTCGGCATCTCTGTAATTGATAAGGCGGGTAACGTTTCGGTTCCGTACGATGAGGAGAACTTCATCATCGATACGACGGCTCCGGAGCTGGATCTTTCCGGACTTCTTGCCGCAAACCGCGGCGAGGTTGCGCCGGTGATCACGTATACGGACGCGAACTTCCTGGAGGACGGTGTTTCCGTAATCCTTATGAAGCAGAACGGCGACTACGTCAACAAGCCTTATACCATTGAGGACATTGTGGAAGAAGGCGAAGTGGTCGGTTATAAGATCGTCTTCAAGAACTTCGACCCGATGAAGGAAAATGACGACATCTACACGATCAGCATTTCCGCAGTCGACCATGCGGGCAACCGGACGCAGGAGATCATGAGAAGATTCTCCGTTAACCGTTTCGGTTCCACCTACATCATGGACGGCGCCGAGAAGATGAACGGAGCCAACACGAACAATCCGATGGACCTTTCGGTTCTCGAGATCAACGTGGACGAGATCAACACGGAGGATGTAGACATCTTCGTTATCCGTAACAGCTCGCCGAAGAAGCTTGAGCAAGGCGTTGACTACGTGATGGAGGAAGTGAAGTCCGCAGACGCCGAGTGGAAGGAATACCGCTACACGATTAAGAGCAGCGCCTTCGCTGAGGACGGCGAATACACCATCCGAATCATCTCGACCGATAAAGCGGGCAATGTCAACGAGAACGACGAAAACGGCAAGAACGGAACGATTTCCTTCTGCGTAGACCGTGTTGCGCCGAACATCGTTGTGGTTTCCCCGGTGGATGAGACCTCTTATAAGGAAGATACGCATCACGCGGTCATCGAGGTTCGTGATAACTACCTTCTGGATGACGTTAAGATTTACCTGAACGATCAGGAAATCTCCTACGCACGGAACAATTACCAGTATTCCTTCGATATTCCGCAGAGCGACACGAAGCAGACCATTCGGATCGTCGCTACGGATGCGGCGGGAAATGTGAGCGAGGTTTACGTAAAAGACTTCCTCGTTTCCACAAACATGTTCGTACGTTTCCTGAATACGCCGTGGGCGGCAGTCACATTTATCGTGATTCTGCTTGCAGTGGGTGCCGGAGCGGTGCTTCTGCTTACGAAGAAGCGCAGAAGATACGGTGCTTGACAGAACGCGTAAAGGGTAGTATATTTACAGCATCATAAAAGACATCGACGAAGAAGAGAAGAGTACTTTCGGGAATCCGATACAGAGAATCCGGTAGCTGAGAACGGAGCGGCAATTTCCAAAAGGAACATGGTCTCGGAGTTGCAGGGGCGAGTGCTTGCATTAGGTCCTGCCGGGTACACCCGTTAACGTGTGTGGCTGTCGCAGTGCAGCCGAAAAGGCACATATATGTGCGAAGTAAAGTGGTACCACGAAGCTTGGGCTCTCGTCTTTATAGGACGGGAGCCTTTTTGTTTTCGTAACGAGAGGGAGGTAAAATATGGCAGAAAAGAAACCTTATTACATCACGACGGCGATTATGTACGCCTCGGGAACGCCGCATATCGGCAACACCTATGAAGCGGTTCTTGCGGACAGCATTGCCCGGTTCAAGCGGTATCAGGGCTATGACGTGTTCTTCCAGACCGGAACCGATGAGCACGGGCAGAAGATTGAGGAGAAGGCGCTCGAAGCCGCTACGACTCCGAAGGAGTATGTCGACAAGGTGGCCGGCGATATCAAGAACATCTGGGATTTCATGGATACCAGCTACGATAAGTTTATCCGTACGACCGATGCGGACCATGAGAAGCAGGTGCAGAAGATCTTTAAGAAAATGTATGAGAACGGCGATATCTATAAGGGCAGCTACGAGGGAATGTACTGTACGCCCTGTGAGTCGTTCTGGACCGAGTCGCAGCTTGTGAACGGCAAATGCCCGGATTGCGGCCGCGACGTGCATCCTGCGAAGGAAGAGGCGTATTTCTTTAAGATGAGTAAATACGCGGACCGTCTGATCGACCATATTAACAAGCATCCCGAGTTTATTCAGCCCGTAAGCCGTAAGAACGAGATGATGAACAACTTCCTGCTTCCCGGTTTACAGGATCTCTGTGTATCGAGAACCTCCTTCAAATGGGGAATTCCCGTGGATTTCGACGACCGTCATGTCGTGTATGTATGGCTTGACGCGCTTTCAAACTATATCACCGGAATCGGTTATGACGCGGACGGCAATTCGACGGAGCAATATAAGAAATTCTGGCCGGCGGATCTTCACCTGATCGGAAAGGATATCATCCGTTTCCATACCATTTACTGGCCGATCTTCCTGATGTCCTTAGGTGTTCCGCTTCCGAAGCAGATCTTCGGCCATCCCTGGCTTCTTCAGGGCGGTGAGAAGATGAGTAAGAGCCGCGGCAACGTAATCTACGCGAAGGATCTTGTGGATCTGTTCGGCGTGGACGCGACCCGTTATTTCGTTCTTCATGAGATGCCTTTTGATAACGACGGAATCATCACCTGGGAGCTCGTTGTGGAGCGGACGAACGCAGACCTCGCGAATACGCTCGGAAACCTTGTGAACCGTACGGTATCCATGAGCAATAAGTATTTCGACGGTGTTGTTTCGAGTACCGGCGTAACCGGTCCGGAGGACGCGGACCTGAAGGCTGTGGCAACCGGCGCTTTGGCGCGCGTAACCGAGAAGATGGACGTATTCCGCGTGGCGGATGCCATCAGCGAAATCTTCGCCGTTTTCAAACGTTGCAACAAGTACATTGATGAGACGATGCCGTGGGCGCTTGCCAAGGACGAATCGAAGAAGGACCGTCTCAGCGAGGTGCTTTACAACCTGACCGAAGCGATTACCATCGGAGCGAGCCTTCTTTCCTCCTTCCTGCCGCGTACGTCGGATAAGATCCTTAAGCAGCTCAACACGACGCTCCGTCCGATTGAGGAGCTCGGCACGTTCGGACTTTATCCGAACGGAACGAAAGTTACCGACAAGCCGGAGATTCTGTTCGCGCGTCTTGACTGGAAGGAAATCGAGCCGAAGGTAAAGGCAATTCAGGAAGCGCAGAAGGCCGAGTATGAAGCCGAGCAGGCGCGCATCGCGAAGAATCTCGGAAAGGAACTTCCCGCACCGGAGGCTTCTAAACCCGAAGCCTCTGCATCTGAAGCGAACGACGAGAGCCGTTTTATCGATATCGACCCGAAGGCGGAGATTACCTACGACGATTTTGCGAAGCTGCAGTTCCGCGTCGGCGTCATCGAAAAATGTGAAGAGGTTCCGAAGTCGAAGAAGCTCCTCTGTTCCCAGGTTAAGGTCGGCAGCAAGACGCTTCAGATTGTATCCGGAATCAAGAAGAATTACAGCCCCGAGCAGATGGTCGGAAAGCACGTTATGGTGCTGACGAACCTGAAGCCCGCAACCCTTGCCGGACTGACTTCCGAGGGCATGCTTCTGTGCGCAGAGGACGAAAACGGCGACCTTGCGCTTATGACACCCGAAGGATTTATGCCTTCCGGCGCCGAAATCTGCTGATTTTACCGAAGATTCTTTACAAATGTGTTACATTTTCCGTGCCTT
>Ga0310690_10011758_pt1 | contig 10782 bp, 4 predicted proteins | sample AusTroGonzalo_MG_2_FD_207661 | JGI IMG/M metagenome (GOLD analysis project Ga0310690, IMG submission 207661) | Bovine rumen microbial communities from tropical cattle in Woodstock, Queensland, Australia - Gonzalo_04 (v2) (version 2) | ecosystem: Host-associated > Mammals > Digestive system >...
TACCATAAAAGTAAAAATGCTGGGCTATAAGCCGGGTATGGATCTGGAGTTCTATGTAGGCGGCCTTACGCCGCTGGGCTCATCAGACCGCTTCCAGAAGTTCTTCCCGTTTGCCAATGATGGTACCGTGAAGGTGGAGATTCCCCTGTGGCTGACTCGCGAGGTAACTATTGGTGTGCAGGGCATGGTCTTCAGCAACATTCTCATTGCCCCAGGCGAGGAAACCAATATCCTGATGAAAGTCTGCAGCGACCATAAGCCGTTTGTAGCTTTCAAAGGCTATATGGCAAAGACGAATATGGATTTGGTGAGTGCACATGATATGAATATGGGAAATGATGACAATACATACCTGAAAGTCAAGAAGTGCAACACGAAGGAAGAACGCCTGAAATGCCTGCAGGACATCTTTGACGAGCATGTGGCTACTGCCAAGAAAAGCAAGTTCACGACGGCTGCAAAGGACCTGATGTGTATGGAAGCAGAAGAGGACTACGTGAAATGGACGCGTCACTTTGTGTTTACTTTTAGCCAATACTTTATAGGCGATGACGGAGATGTCTGGATGTCCCAAAGGAATCTCTCTGAGAATATGGAGAAGAACAAGGATATGCTCACCCTGACAGAAGAAGAGCAGGACTACAGTTGGAAGTATCTCAACGAGCCCACATCGCCCTGCAGTCAGGTGTTCTGGGAGACATCAATAGCCGTATACGACAAGCAAGCCATAGAAAAGAATGCCTATAATAACGAGCTGAAATGTGTGCAGGAGGTTATGAAGGAGGAGAATGCGGGTCTTACGAATGCGCTTCTCGAAACCATGAAGTATGAGGACTGCAAGAACGTGATCCGTGAGTATCAGGCAGAGCAGAAGCGCTTGGCTGAGGAGCTGGCCAGCAAGGAGAGCGTCTTCTTCCAGAAACTCGATGACGTAGCACCTGAAAACATCCTGCAGACCATCCTTAATAAATATAAGGGTAAGGTGGTGCTTATCGACATCTGGGCTACGTGGTGCGGTCCCTGTCGTGCCGGTCATGAGTACATGAAACCCTGGAAGCAGGAGTTAAAAGGCAAAAATATCCAGTTCGTCTATATCACCTCGCCCACCTCGCCCCTGAAGACTTGGCAGGAGATGATCAAGGATATCGATGGTGACCACTACTATCTGACGAAGGAGCAGTACAGCTACATCCTCAATCACTACGATTCTGACGGCATTCCTACCTACGCCATCTACGATACAGAGGGTAATCGAACCTTCAAGACCATCGGCTTCTCTGGTCTAGACATCTTTAAGAACGCCGTAAACGAAGCGTTGAAAAAGTAAAAAAGTAAAAAGGTAAAAAGGTAAAAAGGATAAAAAACGATGAAATCAACCATCATTGCCTTTCTGCTGGCTCTCGTTGCAATGACGGGCTGGGCGCAAGAGACTATCTGGAGTGACGTTGTTATGGGGTATGCCAACACTCCTATCGTCAAAGTGAATCGTGTGGCAATGTACGCAGACCGCACAGATGTAGATCTGCAAATTAACTTCCGCAAAGGTCAGAGGATAGGTTTTACGCAGGGAACAGCCCTGAAAGCCGACGGCAAGGAATATAAGGTGACGGAGGCTACCGTTATCAAACTGGGCGAGCCCTATATCATGACAGAGGATACGTTGAATCTGATGCTGACGTTCGAGCCGCTGCCAGTGACTACGCAGAAGTTTGACATCGCGTCGCCCGACGGTATGCAACTGTTGAATATCCGCAATGCCAACTGCTTACCAGAAGGTATCACCAACACCTACTGGCGCAACGAAGCCACAGGCGACTGGCTCATCGGTATCACACCTCAGCACGTTATCTATAAGAATAAGGTGTGGGACATCGTGAGTCAGACGGAGAAGAAGGATGTCTATAGCTTGACGCTTGCTGGCGGTCCCACCATCAAGGTCAGCAAGATGAAGAAGGGCAAGCGCAGCATCACCATCGACAAAGAAAAAACCGTTGTCTGCTCGCCTATTACTACAGCATCTTTGCCTGACTATCCCACGAAGGACCTGCGCAAGGGCTTTGTGGACAACGGCTACCGAGAAGGTGACAGCGTGACTATCATTGGCTGGCTGAAGGATATGCCCAAGGTGGCGTGGGAGCGAGGAAATGAATTTGGTGTCGGTATTGAAAACATCTTCAGCTGCAAGGAGGAGAGTTCTTATACGAAGATGGACTCCCTGGGACGTTTTTCGTTTAAGATGCCCATTCTGAATACCTCGCAGGCATTCCTCGACTGGGGACGAACAACGAAAAGCACTATGCTGGAACCAGGTAAGACCTACTTCTTCCTCTATGATTTCATGACAGGACAGACGCTTTGGATGGGTGATGATGTCAGGTTGCAGAACGAGTTGTTAGCCCATCCTCACGACTGGAACAACGACCGTATTGAGGACAAAGAAGAAGGCAAGGTAACTGCGATGGAGTTCAAGGCGAGGACAGACGCCTCGCGTGCTGCCAGCATGACAAAGCTACAGGACTGTCTGGCCCAGCATCCCAACCTCTCACAGCGATATATCGACTATCTTACCGGCTATTATCAGACCAGTCAGGGTGAAGCGATGATGCAGGCCCGCTTCTCCATTCCTGCGCATGACCTTCCCAAAGAATACATGGACTATGTGGGCAACGAACTCTGGAAGAAAGCCTGTAAGCCCTATACGCTCTATCGAGACTTCAGCACCTTTATTCGTGACTATCTCAATCACCTCAGAGACATGCAGCAAGGAGACTGGGGCATACACTTCAGAAACACGATGCTGCGTTTAGAACAGCAAGGTATGGTGACCCTGACCAACGAAGAACGTGAGGCGTTGAATCATTATATCATCATGCACGATCAACTGGAGGCTGGTGTCAAGAACGATATCTCACAGCAGGAGCGCGACTCCCTTATCAACGCTTTCAACTCCAGCGAGACCGTCACCACGCTGAACGCCCTGATAGTCCGCATGGGAGACCCACTGCAGGACGAGATGAATCTTACCGGCTACCGCCAGACATTGGAAGTGCTTGACTCTGTGGGGTGCGACCGCGCGCTACGTGACATCTCTCTGGCACGCCAGTTCTATCGGGCCATCAACGAGACGCGTACCATCCTTCCCCCTGCTGCCATGAACATGATGAATTTGGAAGTGAAACTACCTTCTGCCAAAACTGCTGTCATGGCGCTGCAAAACAAGTATCTGGAAATACAGCAGCGTGACATCACAAAGTCGGGCAATCTGAAATCTTCAGACGATGTGGCAAATATGAGCGATGGTGAGCAGATACTCCGCAAGCTCACAGAACCCTATCGTGGTCGTCTTATTCTGCTCGACATCTGGGGCACTTGGTGTGGTCCTTGCAAATTAGCACTCTCGCACAGTCAGGAGGAATACAAGCGACTGAAGGACTACGACCTCGTGTATCTTTACTTAGCCAATCGCAGTCCTGATGATGGATGGAAGAACGTTATCAAGGAGTACAACGTCACAGGTGAGAACGTCGTCCACTACAACCTGCCTGCCTACCAGCAGAGTGTCGTAGAGCATTTCCTGCAAGTTCACAGCTTTCCAACCTACAAACTCATCGACCGCGACGGAAAAGTGCTTGATGTCAATGCCGACCCTCGCGACCTCGAAAGGCTTGCAAAACTATTGGATCAGATGAAATAATATACTGTATGAAGAAACAATTTTGGATCATGGTGAAGCAGTTCCTGCTCTACCTCTTACTTGATCAGGGAGTCGCACTGGTGTTGATGATTCCTTTGGTGATTTATGCCGTCATAAAAGGCTACAAAGGAGAGGCGATGCAGGATTATTTGACTACATCAAGCGGTGCTTTATGCATCATGATAATATGCAGAATCATTACGATAGCGGTATTCCTGAAGAAGCGATATGTCAGACTAAGACCAGGACGCATAGCACATGGTAACTATGGAAAGGCTGTGGGCTACGCTACGCTGATTGCCTGGGGTTGGATGTTTACAGAAGTTGCTCTCTTACAACTTATAGGCATTGACAAAATCTTCCCAGAAGAGGAAGAGCATTTTGATACAATGCTCAAGATGATGACAAGTCCGCTGGGACTCCTTGCGGGAGGCATACTGGCACCCATTGTCGAGGAGATTGTCTTTCGTGGTGTGCTGGTAGGCGGTCTGCTCCGTATGCGACAGAAGCCTTGGGTAGCTATCGTCGTGCCGGCCCTTATCTTCGCCCTTTTCCACGGCACCTATACGCAGTTAGTAGGTACCACCATCTTCGGTATTATCTGCGGTTGGCTGTATTGGCGTACGAAGAGTCTCCTACCAGGCATCCTCATCCATATCGTCAACAACTCTACAGCATTCGGTATTGCAGCGTTCAGCGATGACCCTAACGAAGAACTTCCCACAAAACTCTGTCTGCTATTCCTCGTCGTCTTCCTACCTATGCTGGCAATTGGATTGAAGTGGTATATGAAAAAGAATTATCAGAATTGTCAACTATAAAACCAAACATAGAAATAAAGAAACAATGAATAAGCAAACAATCATTTTATCAGCTATATTCCTTACCTTCTTTACATTAATATCCACAGCCGATATCGTGAAGGGACGTGTGGTAGATAGTGAAACGAAAGAACCGCTGCCCGAGGCTCAGATTAGCTTTGTGCAGAACAACGACTATGGTTGGAGTGTCATGAGTACGACTGCTGACTCTCTTGGCTGTTTCAGCTTCTTAACCTCCGGCCGCGGCAGTCTTGAGGTGTCGATGCTGGGCTACTACTCGAAGTCGAAACCTGTGCTGGCCTTCAGCAACAATACCAAGGACACACTCGACATCGGCGATATAGAGCTGAAGATGTCGTCGCAGATGCTGAAGATGGTCGAGATAACAGGTCGTGCACGCCGTTTCACCGTCAAGGGCGACACGATTGTGTTCCATCCCGAAGCCTTCCACTTGCAAGAGGGCGCAAGGCTTGACGAATTAATCAAACAGTTGCCGGGTGTACAGGTGAATGAAGATGGCAGTCTCTCATGGAACGGCAAACCTATCCGCATCACGATGGATGGTGAAAGCCTTTTCGGCGGTGACGACTTGGTGAAGCAGCTACCCGCTGAGGCTGTGGAAAACATCAAGGCCTATAACCGCCAGTCGGAGTTCAGCGAACGGACGGGTAGGGACGATGGTACTCAGGATATGGTGCTTGACCTGACTATCAAACCTGGTTTCCTGGATCGCTGGTATGGTGATGTGAAGGCAAACTATCAGACACCGAAATACTACGACGGTGAGCTGTCGATGAACCGTCTGTCGAAGACCGACCCCATGATGGTGTATGCCGATGCCAACAATATCGACAGGCGTTGGCGACGTAATATGAACCAAACTACGGGATCTATGGGCAGCGGCTTCGGTCAGGAGCAGGGTGCCTCGGCAGGCTATCAGCATAATTGGCAACAGAAGGCTGGCAGCCATGACTTGAAAAGCTTTTATAGTTTTACGGGCGGCGTGGCACACGATGACAACAGGCGCACCAGCGGTGAAGAGACTGAGAACTACTTCCCCAATACGACAGCTACCCGTAGCACATCAGAGAATTACCAGCGCAGCCATAAGTTGGAACCTCGACTGAAGGCCTATCTGCAATGGGTTAAGGATTCGTTGAACACTTTTACACTGAGTGCCGAAGTAGAACATAGCAACAATCGTTCGGACAGCCGACAGACCACAGAACAATCAGAGATGTTTGGTACAGACTATGTGCCTACCCTCTCGCAATATAATGCCACCCACAACGACGGCCACCAGACTAAACTGAATACCAGAGCCAGATGGGAGCACTATATCAAAGACGGTGCACTCGGAGCGAGCGTCAATCTGAATTATCAAGACGGGAAAACGAATGGACAAACAGAACGCACCATCACTCGTTACTCATCACTTATCACTCAAAACTCTTCACTCACTCAGACCTATACCACGCCATCCCGTCAGTTCACCACCTACGCCGAGGCCCACTTTGCATACTGGCTCACTAATATATGGCGAATAGTGGCACAATACGCGCTGACCTACAATCATAACCGTAACGATCAAGATTTCAAAACCAATGGCGTGACCGATGCTGCCAACAGCATTCAGAACTTATACACGAGCAATGCGCATAGTCTGCAAATCGGACAGACCATCAACCTCACACCCGTACAGCTGATGCCTACATTATCTGTCCGCTGGCAGCACGAGAGTCAGGACTATCAGCGTGGCCTGCTCGACACAGCCGCCGTGCGCAATCGCTTTTTTCTCGACCCGTCTATGAAAGTCATATGGAAATTGACCAAGACAGCAGGCTTCGAACTGAACTACAGCATGAATACCAGCAGACCCGAAATCCTGCAGACCATTGGCTATCGCGACCTCACCAATCCGCTCTTCATCACTGAGGGTAATCCTGATTTGAAGGACTCCCACGCCCATGAAGTGAAGCTGGCCTATAACATGGTGCTAGCCCGTAGTCAGACCTCGCTCAGCGCAACAGTCAGCTATAATCAAACCGACCGCGAGACCACGACAGCCCTCAGCTACGATCCCACGACTGGCGTCTATGTCAGCCGACCCGAAAACGTTCGTGGCAGCCGCTCTTGGAATTTCCGCCTGAACTTCGACCAAGGTCTCGGCGATTATTTCCGTCTGATTAACGATTTCCGCATGAACACCAGTCAGCGCTACGGTTTCCTTACGCTACTGCCAACGCAGTCTGAGCGCTTAGAGAACCGCCAAAGCAGTCTGAATCCTCGCGAAAACCTCACTCTCACGCTCGACTATAACTGGCTTAAAGCCTCCGTCATTACTGAGATTAACGCTGACCGTCTGCGCTACACCGCCTCGCCCGAGCAGAACACCACCCATTGGAACAACAATTACGGCTTCCGGGCTGAGGCCACATACGGCAACTTTGTCTTCAATTCTAACCTTACCGAGCGCACCAGCCGAGGTTATACAGTCGGCAGCATGAACCGCGACATACTGAGTTGGGACGCTTCCATTACCTGGAAGATTCTGAAGAACAAAGCCCGTCTCACGCTGGAGTTTGATGATATTCTGAACAACGAGGACGGTCGTTGGAGCCAGCAGACAGCCTACCAACAGACGACATCCTGGAGTGACTTCCGCCATCACTATGTCGGCATCAGTTTCACTTATCACCTCGACGCAAAGAAGAAAGACTAAAATAAAACTCGCTCACAATCCGATGTGAGCGAGTTTTGTTATTCCTTATTTCTTCATCACGACCTTTTTGCCGTTGATGATGTAAAGACCGGGCTTCATCTGACTTTGGTCTGTAATCTTACGACCGCTGAGGTCATAGCATCCAGCTTTACTTTCCTCATTCCACATTCCTCTTTCCTCATTCAGAATATCCTTGATGCCTGTAGCAACGAAGGTTACAGCCTGAATGTTGACTGGACCTAACACGAAGTCAGAGTTCTTGGCTGCATCGGCATAGAACACCAGCACGTAGTCGCCAGTCTCAGGAATGTCGAACTGGAAGGTCTGCTGGGCCACCCCTGTGAACTTATTCTCTACCTTACCACCAATATTGACGGTAGGTGTATAGACCTGCGAGGCAATCTCCTCGCCAGTGAGCGTCTCAATAGCGACGGTGACAGGCGAGAACTCAGGTCTGTTCCAGTTGCACAGCTTATATCTCAGGGTATAGTGACCAGCATGCAGCGTCATTCGCGAGCGGCCTGTAGGGTCGCCGAACTTGGCCCAGGCGGCCTTCTCCTTGCTGAGGGCGTTCTGGATGAGCAGTCCGTATTCAAAGGCTTTGGTAGAGTTGGTGAAGCGCAGGATGCGGTTGCCGCTGGTGTTGGCCATTCCACCGCCTACGATTTTCTTGCTTCCATTGCTCACATACCAGTTCTGGGGCACAACACCCTCGCACTTGAATGTCTGAATCAGATTGTACGAGGTGGTAGTGGAGGTATTGTTCACCTGACAGGTAGCCTCACCCGTCTTGCCCTTGTTGTCGGTCACCACCACACGGAAGTTATGCTTGCCGTTCTTGGGTGTGGGTAGTGTAACGCTGTAAGGAGCCTCTTTCAGCGAGTCAATCAATGTCTTGCCGTCGTAGAACTCCATCTTCACCACCTGAGCATCAGTAGCTGCCTTGCCGGTAGCTTTGATGATGATGTCAGGGAATGAGGCCTGACCTGTGGGAGCCATGCAGAGATGAGTCACATCGCCTGAGGGCTCAGTAATCCTGGCGAAGGGCTGGTTCAGCGAGAAGCGCTTGCAGAAGTTCCAGATAAGATGCGGGTTCTGGTCGTTGGGCCAGTGTCCACCATTATTATATGAGTAGAGCCACACCTCGCCGCCGTTGGGACCGCCAGTCCATTTCTCCAGGTCGCCGTCGAACCAGCAGTTGCTTCTGGGTTTATAGCCCGTCTGCTTGGTGTATTTGGTGTGCTTGTCGTGCTTGGCGTAGTTCTCTATGTAGCCATGAATATTATATTGCTCGTAGCCGAACACATCGTCGCCATAAGCGATGACCTCCAGCAGGTTGACGGGCTTCTTACAGTTGTTCCAGGGCGACTCAGAGAACTGTATGCCGCTGGTGGGAGCGAAGGCCGCAATTTTGTTCTGCATGTTGGCTATGCAATGGTGAATCAGCATCGAGCCCATGGAGAAGCCCGACCAATACACGCGGTCTGTGTCAATGTCGTAGCGTTCTGCCATCTCGTCGATGGTCTTTATCACGAACTGCTGGTCGTTTGTACCGCCAGTGTCCCATGTGCTGCCATCGCTGCGCAGATAGGTCACCACGAACTTGGCCGTATCAATCAGGTTGTACATCTTGTCAGAGCCATACTGATACTCCGGGTCTTGGTTCATGCCGTGAGTCACGATAAACAGGGGCGACTTGGCAGGCAGGGAGTTGGGCACATAGACCACCATGTTCCTCGACTTGCCATTCACGGTAATGTTGATTGACTGTTGCTTGTAGGCTGAGGCCTGCAAGGTTAAGAAAACACTCAGAAATAGATAAACTACTCGTTTCATTTTGGTTAAAGATATTGGAATATTAAATAATTAGGTGTTTAGCGCATGATATCCTCTTTCTTCAGCATAACCACCCGGCCGTATTTCGACAGCTGCTGGAGGTCGAGCTGTTTCTTGTTGCCGATGACATAGTAGATGCGAGGGTGCTGCTGTATGTTGTTGCGATAGAAGTCAATCATATCGTCGGTAGTCAGCGTGGGCACCAACCGCGACAGCGAGGCACGCGGGTCTTCCTGATAGCCGTTCTTACGGTAGGTTGACACGTAGTTGGCCATCTGTCGGAACGAGGGATAGCTGTTGTTGATATTGTTCATGATCTCCTGCTTGGCGGCTGCAACGTTCTGCTCGTTGACGGGCATCTGCTGCATGATAGAGTCCAGCACGCCGAGGGCCTGCATGGCCTTGTCGCCCTGTGTGCCGAGATAGGCCCAGAAGGCTGAGGGATAGTCGCGATGGCGAATCATGTTGGGGGTGAGATCCTGACCGCCGGTAGAGTAGGCCATAGCACGGAACTCACGAATCTCCTGGAACAGCAGCGAGAACATGCCGCCACCCATATACTGGCTCCACAGGCGCAGCTGGGCCTCCTCCTTGTCAGATAGCGAGGGCTTGATGCTGCAATAGGTGCCGATGAGCGTCTGACGGCTGTCGGGCATGTTATAGACATAGACCACAGGCTCGTTGTATTCCTGCAGGCGGATGGCGTTGTCTATTGAAGGAAGGGTGGCGGTGGAGAGCGGATGGAGGATAGACTTGCAGAGAGAGGCTACCTCCTGCGACGAGCGGGTGCCGCAATAGAGCACCGAGCAGTCGTACTGCTGCACGTCATTGAACAGCTGCAGCAGCTGCTCGCCCTTCGTCTTCTTCGCCTCGGCCACCGTGGGCTGCATCAGATAGGGAGAGCGGTTGCCTTTCAACAGTTTCTCGACCACCATATCGTGTACCGACGAGTTGGTACGGTCCTGCTGCTTGTAGCTCATCTTATACTCGTCAACCAGTTCGCTGGTGGCCTCCTTGTCGGCCTTGAGCGAGGTGAGCACATGGTTCAGCAGGCGCAGCGACGGCTCGAGATTGCGCTCGAATCCCTTGATGGTCAGCATCGTGTAAGTGTCTGACAGGGTGGTCTCTAACGTTGTACCCAGCTTCTGCCAAGCCTCGCCCAGCTGATGCTTGGTCAGCGAATCGGTACCCAGCTCTGTGAGGTAAGGCTCAGCCAATACCAGCAGGGGCTCGTGACGTTTGCCTTTATGCCATTTCAGCGACAGCGAGAAGATGTCGTTGACGGGATTCTCTACCTTATATAATATGGCGTGGTCGGCCAACGGCGTGATCTCTGCATCGTGCTGCAGGTCGATGAGTCTCGGGCTACGCTCTGCCACAGGCATCTTCTCCAGCTCCTTGGCGTAGGCCGACTGCTCTCTGGCGTGCTTTGGCACCACAGGTTTATAGTCAGGCTGCGACACCTTGTCCTTGGGATAGGAGCCGAAGCGCTTCACACCACGCAGATAGTGGTCCTTGAGCAGGTAACGGTTGGCAGCAGCCACCACGTCGGCCTTGCTGATGGCCTTGATGGCTTCCACGTCTTTCAGGTAGTCGCTCCATGTGCGACCTTCCATGAATATCTCACCCATCAGGTCGGCTCGGGTGGAGATGGTCTCCAGCTCGTCCTCAATATTGCGCAGCATCACCTGCTTCAGCTCTGTCAGCTT
>Ga0310690_10011759_pt1 | contig 10781 bp, 1 predicted proteins | sample AusTroGonzalo_MG_2_FD_207661 | JGI IMG/M metagenome (GOLD analysis project Ga0310690, IMG submission 207661) | Bovine rumen microbial communities from tropical cattle in Woodstock, Queensland, Australia - Gonzalo_04 (v2) (version 2) | ecosystem: Host-associated > Mammals > Digestive system >...
CTACGTGCGCGCCGTCGTCGAGAACAGCAAACATGCGACGCTGACGACGCCCGCAGTCCCGTTTGCGACTATGACGCCGGGCTCGCCCATCGGAACGGCGGAGTTCATGGAACGTGGCTTCTCGACTATGGCGGCGACGGCGACAGTCTCCAGTTTCGGCGTGGACAGTGAGTCGGCGTTTGTTAGACTCGAGGCGTCGACCGACGGCTTCGCTAATGTCATCGCCGGGGCTGAGTCGGATGCCACTCTTGATACGGTGGTAAATCTCTTGGTGGACGGGCTCTCTGCCGACACAGCGTATTCCCTTCGCGTCCGCATCCGCAACGAGTGGGGCATTGACACGTTCGTGGAGCTTCCGGCGATGTCTACCCGTGCCGTGCCGTTTGCGACAACCGGTATCGGCTGGACGTTTTCGCCGGATGGCTCGACAATCGAGATCACATTTGGCATCTCTGGCGTCTACGACGGCGCTACTGGATCTGCGACGCTTACATACGACGGCGTCGAGCGTGGGGCAAAACCCGTCAATGGCGCCGAAACGCTTTCCTGGTCCGGGATTGCCGTCGTGCGTGGAAATCCCATTGCACGGGTAGAGCTCTCGGCGGAGCTTGACGGCCAGACCTACACGCAGGCGTTTGAGGCGACCATTGCTTCCAGTTCGACGTCAGTGTTCGTTTCAGACATCATGGACCACGTCTCTGCCGAAACGGCCGTTCGCGTCCATCAGGGCGACGTCGTGACGCTTCCCGAGCTGAGCGGTTCGGAGCAATACATTGTCGGCAACAAGCTTTTCGCCTCGCTCGACGGCAATGTGCTGACTGCGCTCAGGCCTGGCATCGTCGGCATCCACTGTATTGGCAATGATTCTGTAACGAACACCCTCGCCGTTCTCGTCCTGCCGGAGAAGATCGGGAACGGGAACATCTACATCCTCCGGGATGGGATCATCGGAAAGAACTGGGGCAATTGGAACGATCCCGAGTGGTGGGAGAAGCTCGGCAGCGATACGAATGACTCCTGGCCCCGCGAGGAGGACGACATCGCGATCATCGCCTTCTACCGCAACACCAGCTTGAATCTCGACCTTCGGGACGGCGGCTGCACGATGGGCGCCCTCTACGCGGGCGGATATCGCGACACCGCGGCTTCCTTGACGCTGCGTTGCGTCACGAAGCAGGGCAACGTCCTTCTCACGAGTCCCATCCGTTTCCGGCGCTCAGACGGAGAGCCGGTAATGGTGCAGCTCTGCAGCAACTCTACAGACCTTGGCAACAACCAGTTTCGGACCACGCTCACTGTCCAGGACAACGTCCCGCTCCTCGAATACGCCTCCGATACGATCCTCTCTGGTGGCTGGGATGGTACCGACTCGCGCTTCCCGCAGGGACGGTTCTCGATCGGCGCGAAGACGAACGCGATTCCTGCGGGCGTCACTGTCGAGCTGGTCGAGATGGACACTCAGGGCCAAAGCATGGGCTGTACGCTTTCCATCACGCGTCTCGCCGGCGAAGGAACGTTCTGGAACCACTCCTCCGCGACGATGCGTGTCTATGGATCTCCGCTATTCGCGGGGCTTCTGCGCGATTCCGGCGGCTATCGGGCTGGAACCGCTGATCGCACGGCTCCGACCTACGTCCGCACTGCTTCGCTCACCAACACGGCCGCGGAGGTCGTCGGCTGGGTTGGCCGCGACGGATCCGATCCCCAATCCGACTTTACCAAGGGCGTCGGTGCGCTCGTCTCGGGCTGGCCGCATTTCTACAATTCGTCCGATCCGCATGATCCGTGGTTCCCGGCGAAGGGGACGACGATGCATGGCGGGCTGCTCCACAACCGGAGCGAGAACGATTCGGACTGGATCGTCTCCGCCGAGACAAACTTCGTCGAGAACGCCGACGGCTCCGTCAAGACGAACGTCACGGTCCTCGCCACGATTCCCGACAAGCGTCTCACGGACTTCCTCGACATTGCCTGCGGCTTCGTCTATCTGCGCACCTACTCCGATCACGTCAACTATCCCACGACGTGGTTTGAGGCGGGCGATCTGCGGCACGAAAACCGGGCGTCGCTCTACGCAGTGGATGCCCGCATCTACGGAACCGGCAACGCGACGAACACCGCCACGATCCTGCACGGCGCCTCCGCGCATGCGATCGGCGCGGCCGGAGATCCGCTCGAATCCAACGCCTATCCGATCATTCCGTGGATCGCTACCCAGGTGGGCTCCAAGGCCGCCGAGGACATGGGTTTCGCGGCGTTCAACGATGACGACTGGCTGACGAAGGTCTTCCACGAGAAAAACAAGGCCCTGTCGACCTTCGGCTCGTCTGACAACGCCTATGTGTTTGACGCCGGCATCGCGCTCGAGGCGGACCTTATTTGCAACTCGCTCTCCCTCCACAACGACCGTCGCGACAAGTTGCTCGGCGCTGGCCGGACGCTCACGCTCTTGTCCGGCGGGCTCATCCTTGGCGACATAGACTGGGACGGGACCACGACGTCCGCCGCAATTGGAACTGAGGATGGCGGCGACGCGAACGGATCGCTCATCCTCGGTGACGCGGACCACCCGGCCTATATTTGGGCGCGGGGGAAGGTTTCCGGCAGTGCAAAATATGCCCCTAATGAAATCTGGGCGCAGGTAACGGCGCCGGGCGGATTTGTAGCGGCTTATACAGGCGACCTCATTCTTGGCGGCGACCAGAGCGGCATCGCTGGAGAGATTGCAGTCAATGCCGGTTCTCTTCAGCTTGGCACGGCGTCGAGCAATTGTAAGCTCGCACGGAACTTGCCCATCCGCATTTTCGCAAATGCGACGCTTCGCCTCACGAATGCCGAATCCGCGAAGGTCGCCATCGTCAAGTTCGACGGCGCGGCTGGGTGGTTCGGAAAGGTCGAGGTGCTGGAAGGAATCGCCGCGAAGTGCTGGAAGGCGTACTGGCGCGACTATCCAGAGACGCAGGAATGGCAGAACTTGAGGCGTGGCGTCTACACGGGCGACGAGGCGACTGCACTCGCAAATCCGAAGGTCGTCTACGATCCGGAGCATTTCTCGGGCGCGGGAACGCTCGAGGTCCTGCGCGACGATCTTGCAATGCCGCTCGTAATCCGCTTGAAATGATCTCAAACAAGAAAGGTAAATATGAAAGCTAAGATGTTCATCAACGGAGGGTTCCTCTTTGCAACTCTCTTTGCGATTGTTCCTATGGTTGTGTCAGCCAATACTGTTTATCGGCCTGGTCTTGTTCAGGTTTTGTTCGAGAAGGGGTCTGCAAATGGCTTTGCGACTGGTGTGAGTGGTGTTCCCGTCCTTGCTTCCAATCTCGTTGAAACAGCGAAGTCGGATTCATTTGCTCGGGGGCCAGAACTCGTGCCGTATCCGCTAATGGACAGGGACAACAACGTGGCGAACCCTGTCACCGGCAAGACATGGTCCTGGCCGACCGAGTATGCGACATTCGCCTACGAAGGCGAGATCTATGTAACCGCCGGGACGACCTACACGTTCTACGGCCGGTTCGACGACGGGTCGGCGCTGGTCATCGACGGCAGTCTTGTGCTTTTGCAGAGAGAGGAATCTGGCTACAACAAGCAGCCGCAGGTATGGGGCGACTGGACGGCGCCGAAGACGGGCTGGGTCCCGTTCAACGGCTGGATATGGGACTGGACTGGCGGCAAGGCCACGAGGGACTGCTATTACGCGCTCCAGTTCAACACGGCCGCCGTCAAGGACGATTTCGGCAACGCATCCAAGTGGTCCCGCTTCGAGGACCCGCTCGACATGAGCTTCCTGCGCGCGACAACCGGTGAATCGTTCACGACGCTCTCGTCGTTCGCCAAGAGCGGCGACGACATGGACATCACTGTGACCGCGACGGGGTTGCCGTCGGCCGCGACGATCACGGCCTGCTGGGGCGCCGCCGACGCTGGGCTCTCCTCCAGCGCATGGGACCACGTCGCGCCGCTTGGCTCGCTTGCAACGAACGCCGCGGGGACCGTCACGGTGTCCTTCACCGTCCCTGGCGCCGCCTCCGCCACGGCCATGCGGCTCTTCCTCGAGGGCGAGTCGGGAACGACCGGCTACTTCACCGAATGGACAGAGGCGGTTGCGACGTCGGTCGAACCAATCCTGTCCATCGACGCCATCGCCCCCGGCTACACGAACGCCACCGTCACTGTGAACCTGAGCGGCTTCGGCGTGGGCGCGACGGAGAACACAATCACGCTCGAGATCGCCTCCTCGGCCGACGGCTTCGCGACGCCGGTCGCGACCTACGCCTACGCATCGAACCCCGCCACGGGCGCCGGCGTCTACGCCGTGTCGGGCGGTGGCCTCGCGACCAACACGACCTACTGGGTCCGCGCCGTCTCCGAGAACGACGTCGGCGGCTCCGGCGCCACGGTCCCGGTCTCCTTCACCACGCTCGACCCGGGCTTCGCCACCGGCTCTGCCGCCTTCGCCGGACGCGGTTTCACGACGCTCTCCGCCACGGGGCTTGTCACCGCCTTAGGCGACGGCTCCACTGCGGCGGACGTCCGCTTGGAGGTGTCCCTGGAATCGGACTTCGCGACGCTCGCGTCCGTCTCGACCGAGTCCGCCGCCGCGCTCGACGCCGCGACGCCGTTCGTCTGCGAGGGGCTCGCACCCGATACGACCTACCACTTGCGCCTGCGGATCGTGAACGAGTGGGGCCTCGTCACCTACGTGCCGGTGGACGGTTCCTTCGCGACACGCTCCGTCCCGATTTCGGCGACGGGCATCGGCTATGCGTTTTCGGCTGATGGATCGACCGTGGATATTTCGTTTGGAGTCTCCGAGGTGTTCGACGGCGCGACCTGCACCGCCACGCTTTCCTACGGCGGCCGGACCTTCGCGGCGCAGTTCTTTTCCGCCGCCGGGGCGCTCTCCTGGCCAACCATCCCCGCCGCCGGCCCCGCTACGGCGACGGTGACCGTCACCTCGACCGTTGGCGGCACGGCCTATACGCAGACATGGACGATGACCGTCACGCCCGGCGCGCGCTCCTACGCGCTTTCTTCCCTGTTGGACCTGCGATCCAAGATCTTCCGCGTCGGCGACTCTGCCACGCTGCCGGAACTCACAGGTGCTACCGACTACTACGTCCTCACCGACTGCCGCGCCTTCGAGCTCGGTACGGATGGTGTCACGCTCACCGCGATTGAGCCTGGTTTCGGAGGCGTCGTTGCGATGGAGTACGACGCCGCGAGCGGCGTCTTTGCCTGCAACGCCACGATGGGCCTTGGATTCGTCGTTCCCGAGCCAAAGGGCTCTGGCCGCGTGTGGATTTCGAATAAGCATGCCTCTGGTAATTGGAACTGGTCTGCCGCTGCCAACTGGACGAACGTCACAGATGGGCAGGAGGGCTTCCCGAATGGCGTCGACGACGTCGCAATGATCGCCCAGCCCGGCAATTCGACGGTCTATGTGGACACATCCATTACGCTCGGCGCCTTCTACTTCGGTTTTGACAGCGAGGACGTGCTGCCTGGGCGTGCGGCGAACGCCGCCAGCGACAACCAGGTCATCCGGCTCACTGGCAGTAACGCCTCGACACTCACGTTTCAGGCATCTGGAAAGAACCGCCCTCTCATGCGCTTCTGCAACTTCGGCAATCGCAACGTTTACGACAACAACCCGCAGATATACCTTGGCCACTGGGACTCCACAGCCGCCAACCAGCTCCACATTGTCCAGACGGGCGACCTGGACTGGGACGGAGGCGCCGTCGCGGACTACATGGATACCGCCACGCGCGACGTCTTCGACCGCGTGCGCATGGGCATGGAACGCGGAGCGAGTTGGGACATCCCCAAAGGCGCGACACTTCACATCTACAACGTCACGGGCTACAAGAACTGGAGCGATGACCAGGGCGGCAACGCGCAGTTCTGGTTTAATCCCACGTTCCCGTTCGTCGGCTCGGGCGAGATCGTCTACGACGGTCCGGGGTCGGCCTATGTCAACAACCCGTTCCATGACTTCGATGGCATGGTGACGGTTCGCAACAAGCAGCGTTACTCGCACTTCTCGATGGGCAGCCGCGGCGGCTCGTTCTGGATGGTGAACTGGACGCAGCCCTGGGCCTCGAACAGTCCGCCTGCGAACGCCTCGCTCACAATCGAGGGCGACGTCGGCTACAACAGCGGCCTCGCGCTCGACCGCTCCTACGGCGTCGTCTCCTACGGCAACGCGCACGGCTTCGGCTCGTGGGGCTACACCACGAACGCTCTGCCCGGCAAGAAGTGGATTATGAACGGCGGCGCCTACTACCAGGCTGGGATGAACAACAACTCTGCCTCTTGGCGCGAGGACGGCACGACCGCGACCGAGACGATTCGCGTCCCGAACGGCGCCGAGACGCTCTGCATCTCCAACGGCTTCTCTTTCATCAGCCTCGGCTACCAGCAGGGCGACACCGACCGCCCGACGAACAACCTCGAGTTCGCGCGCCTTGAACATATGGGAGACGGCGTCCTCGTTGCCTCCAACGACCGCATGTGGAACTCCTACCAGAACGGCGGCAGCGGCGCTTCTTGGCGTGTCCGGCTCGTGCTCGACGGCTTCCACGACCACGCCATCGGCGGCACGGGTGCGGCGAACGCGATCCACGGTCCAGCTGGCGTCCGGACGAACATCCTCGAATCGACCGCGCCGATCGTTCCGTGGATCGTCGCCCCCGTCGAAGCCCATTCCAGTATCTACTTCCCCGGCGCATCGCCCGAGGGCGAGCTTGTCATGGCCGGACACCCTAAGGCGGTCGTCCTCGACGAGGTGGCGGATCCGACGATGAACGTCTGCGCCAGCGACAAGACTATCGCCCTTTCGTCCGACCGGACGGTGAACTCGCTCCGCCTTGTCAACAACAGGACCGCCGGCAAGAACCTGGGCGAGGGACGGACGCTCACGATCACTTCGGGTGGACTCATCATGGGCAACGGGAACTGGAACAACACGGCCTTCATCGGCGACGAGAGCGGCTACAACGCCGGCACGGCCGGAACGATCTACTTCCCGAACAAGGCCTACGTCTTCGCCCCGGTGGTCAACGCCAGCAAGAACTACCATCCCGAAATCTGGGCGAAGATGGTCTCGCCGCACGGCGCGGTCTTCTCCTACCCGGGCTACCTCGACCTCGGCGGCGACCAGACGGGCATCGACGACCACATCGCCGTGAATGGCACCTACCTCAGTCTTGGCTCTTCCACGACCGGATGCAAGATTGACGTTCCCGTACACCTGCATGGTGCGTATTCGACGCTGTCAATTCAGAAGCAGGGCTCCTTCTGCAAGCAGACTCTCTATTTTTGGGATCATGGAACGCCCGGTTCAAAATTCATTCCGCCGGCGGGAGAGACGGAGCGTGTCTACAAGCTTTATATCGACGGCAAGTCCGTCTTGCGCGGCACCTGGGGCTCGTCGGAATCCGGTGCCGAGAATGTCGACGACAATCACTTCTCCGGCACTGGTCTCGTCAGAGTTCTCAAGGACGATTTGGCAGATCCGCTCGTGATACGGCTGAAATGACATGTCCAATGCAATACGAAAGGGTAAAATGAAAAGCAAACACGGTTTTCTCTTTACGCTGGCTGCTCTGGCGTTTTCTGCAGTTGTTTCGGCGACAGGCGCCACGGTGTATGCCCCTGGCCTTGCCCAGGCGCAGTTCGATGGTGCCGCGACCGACAAGACGAGCGACATCGCCGCCGCGGCCAACCTTACACATGCGGCCGGCCCCATCATGGCCAACACGACTGGTTCGGCCAAGGACTGGGGCAATACCTCTTGGTCCTGGACTGGCAACCGCGTCTTCGGCTACATCGGAGAGATGTGGGTCGAGGCCGGGACGACCTATACGTTCGGCAAGTCGGTCGACGACTGGACTTACATTGTCGTGGACGGCACGACGCTCATCGACAACAACAGCTATAATTCGTTCCAAAAGGGCTCCTACTCTGCGACGATGACGGGCTGGGTTCCGATCGAAATCCGTGTCGGCAACGGCGGCGGCGGCGCGGGACTTTCCCAGGGCGCAAAGTGGGGCATTGCCTACAATACGTCCGGCGACACGACATGGGAGCACTTCAAGGCCGGATCCGACGGCTGGGCCGCTCTGCTCGACCCGGGTGACTGCTCGCTCTTGCGCGTCGTCTACTCGAACAGCGACATGATGACGATTGGCGGCGTCGCCGTCGACGGTGCGGACCTCGTCGTCACCGCGTCATTCACCGGCCTCGCCGGCCAGGGGACGCTCACGGCGTTCTACGGTGCGGGCGACGGCGGGACAACGCTCGACGACTGGGACTCCAATGCCGTGGTGGCGACGCCCGCCGCCGGCGACACCGCCGCCGCGCAGTACCGCATCTCAGGCGCCGGAAGTGCCGCCTTCATTGCCTTTCGCCTTTCGGCCACAGCCGGCATCTCGACGCCAGTCCAGCAGTGGTCGGACACCTACGCCCTCGCGCTGGCGTCTCCCGTCTTCAAGCTCGCGAGCACCGACGTCGGTTACACGAATCTCTCCTACACCGCCACGTGTCTCGGGCTTGGCCAGGGTGCCTCGTCCGTTGATATCGACGTGCAGCTTGCGCTCGACGACGCCTTTTCGAACGTCGTTCAGACCGAGCGGCTCGCGCTTACGGGCATCGGTTCCGAGGCGGTGACCTTTACCGAACTGATAACCAACACCACCTACTACGCCCGCGTCGTCGGGACGAACAACAAGCAAGAATCCGGCGCGTCCTCCATGGTGTCCAAGACGACGCTCGACCCCGAATTTGCGGTCGGGACGATTACATTAGTGTCCGGCGGGTTCACGACTCTCTCGTTTGCTGGAACCGTGACGGACTGGGGTGCCGGTTCGTCTTCGGCGGATATTTCGCTGGAGCTTTCGACGGACGCCGACTTCCCGCAAGGCGCAACGCTTTCGTTCCCCGGTGCTGCGACGCTTTCCGGCACTACGCCTGCCTCGTTGCCATTGGCGGCGAGTGGACTCGCGGGTTCGACGGACTACCATGTGCGACTTCGGATCGTCAACACATGGGGCCTCGTCACCTTCGTTCCGCTCGCCGGAACTAGCTCCACATACGAGGTCCCGCTTGCCGCCACCGGCATCGGCTACACCTTCTCCGCCGACGGATCGACCCTCGACGTCTCCTTCGGCGTGACGGAGGTCTACGACGGCGCCAGTTGCCGCGCGACGCTTGTCTACAACGGGCGAACCGTAGGCGCCAAGGACTTTTCGACATCCGAGCTGCTCGTCTGGGAGGACATCAACGCCGCCGCGTCCGCTGTGCCGGCGGCCGTAACCGTGGTGGCCACCGTGGGCGGCGTGGACTACACCAAGACCTGGGCCGTGACCGCCACTCCCGGATCTTCCGCCGTCACCGTGACGGATGTCGCGGCCCACGCCTCGGCCGCGACGGCGATTCGCATATGGCCGGGGGACGTCGTTACGCTTCCCGAGCTCTCTGGAACCGCCTCCTACACCGTGATGCATGACCGGTTCCTTGCGCTCGACGGCAACATCCTCAATGCGCTCGACCCCGGCATTGCCGGCGTGAAGTGCGTCGACAGCGCCGGGACGGAGACCACGCTCGCCGTCCTGGTCCTCCCGGAGGCAATCGGGAACGGATCGATCTACATCTACGACGAAAACGCGACTACGAAGGAATACTGGACCCGGGCCTCGTCGTGGGAGAAACTCGGCGCCGCCTCGAACGACTCGTGGCCCCGCCTGGCGGACGACATTGCGATCATTCCGTTCTACTCGACGACGGGGACGCGCTATATCCGCCACGAATCTGATCTGTCGATCGGCGGCATCTTGTTCGGCAACTATCGCGACGTAGACGCGACGTGCGTTCTCGAGCGCCACAGTAGCGCCTCGACGAGCAATATCGCGTTCGAGCGCACGGACGGTGAACCGGCCTTTGCAAAGGTCACGCCGAACACGACGTCTAGCCGTTCCAACACGCTTCGGTTTGGCGGATACGCGATTACGCTTGAATGCGCGTCCTCCGTCGAGTCCGATGCGTGCAGCAGCACGAAGGACGACGTGCTCAACCGGGGCTATGTCAAATACGAGGCGTGCACGGTCCACATCCCCGAAGGCCGCTATTGGGCCGTCGACGGACTTCCCGGTCTTGACCTCAACATGGGCGGAACGATTGATCCGCCGCGTCTCGCGGGCGAAGGGACGTTCTGGAAGAAGGGGATGGGAGGAATCACGTTCGGAAGCCAGAACGCCTTTTATGGCACGGTTTTGGACACCAGCCACGGCCACCTCCGCGGATTCAACCGCGCCGCACCGATCTTCTGGCATGGTCCGGGTGGAACAAACGTCTCCGTCGCAGTCGCGGGCTGGGTCTCCCCTCACATAGGGAATCCGTCCCTGTCCACATCCGGCTACGGCAGGTTCCGTACGGGTTGGGATCCCAGCTACCATGCCGACGGACCGCACCCGGACGTCCCGTGGAATCCACGCAAGACGATGACGCTGCGCGGCGGCACCTACGAGGCCAGCTCGACAGAGAACTCCAGCTGGGGTGTCGGCGTCCGCAATCCCCGCGTCTACGAAAAGCTCGTCGTCGAATCCGGCATGAGTTTTGTTACTGAAGCTGTCGACTATCGGGCCAATTCCGCCGGCCATCCGATCAACTACGTCGAATGGGGCGCACTCGATCATGCGGACAAGGGGACACTCGTCATCTGGGATCACTCTCGCCGGAGTGTCGCGGCCACGACGACCTCGACGAACGCCATGACA
>Ga0310690_10011760_pt1 | contig 10780 bp, 8 predicted proteins | sample AusTroGonzalo_MG_2_FD_207661 | JGI IMG/M metagenome (GOLD analysis project Ga0310690, IMG submission 207661) | Bovine rumen microbial communities from tropical cattle in Woodstock, Queensland, Australia - Gonzalo_04 (v2) (version 2) | ecosystem: Host-associated > Mammals > Digestive system >...
GCCAAATCGGCAGTTGATGACCTTGTGGTGCTGATGGATTTTTTCGCACTCGGCGAGAGCACGGAGGAGGAAGTGGACGCGCAATACACAACAGCGCTTGAGAAAGTTGAGTCGGCCGAATCGCGCAATATGCTACGCCGCGAGGAGGACAAGATGAGCGCCATTGTGAAACTGAACGCGGGCGCGGGCGGCACCGAAAGTCAGGACTGGACCGAAATGCTGATGCGAATGTATATTCGCTGGGGCGAGAAAAACGGCTACAAGGTGCGCGAGCAGAACTTTCTGCCGGGCGATGAGGCTGGCGTGAAAACCGTTACGCTTGAGTTCGAGGGCGACTACGCTTACGGCTACCTGAAGAGCGAGAACGGTGTGCACCGTTTGGTCCGCATATCGCCATTCAACGCGCAAGGCAAGCGGCAGACTTCGTTCTCATCGGTTTTTGTAACCCCTTCAATCGACGACGATATCGAGATAAACATCAACCCCGCCAACTTGTCGTGGGACACATTCCGTTCGAGCGGTGCTGGCGGTCAGAACGTGAACAAGGTGGAGTCGGGTGTGCGTCTGCACTACAAGTTCAAAAACCCCGTCACAGGCGAGGACGACGAGATATCAATTGAGAACACCGAAACCCGCGACCAGCCAAAGAACCGCGAGAATGCACTGCGTTTGCTCAAATCGCAACTCTATAATTTGGAACTTGAGAAGCGCCGCATCGAGACCAACAAGGTTGAGGCCGGCAAGAAGAAAATTGAGTGGGGCTCGCAAATCCGCTCATACGTGCTGCACCCTTACAAACTTGTGAAAGACGTACGTACGGGCTACGAAACATCGAACGTGCAGGCCGTTTTGGACGGTGAACTTAACGACTTCATCAAGGCTTATTTGATGGAGTTTGGAGATGAGTAGGAACTAAACGCAAACAAATTCTCATCCCGTTGGCGAACGCAAATATCTTTTTTGTACCTTTGCGGCCGAAATAAACCAGAGTAATGGTCAGCTTCGGAAAAATAACATTCAAGATGTGCGCTGTAGCAGCTATTTACGCGCTGATGTGCGTAGGAGCAAAGTCATCGTCGGCGCAATGTGGATTGGCTCTCAAGGATGAGGTGATGAAGATGAAAGACGTTGAGAACACCACTTATTTGAAGGATTTCCGCGTGCGTCTGGAGCCTGTGGCAACATCGAAAAAAAAGAAAGAGGAATTTTCAATCCTTCTCAACAAAGGAACACAATATCGTTTTACGGTCAGGGCCGATTCAGCCTGCACTGACCAGATTGTGCTGAAACTTTACGATTTCACAAAATTCTACGGCAGCAACTACGATGAGTCGGATGGCATGTCGTACAACAGTTTCGACTTCTTCTGCGCCAAAACGCAGGTTTACTACTTGTCGCTCTCGTTTGCCGAAGGAAAAGAGGGCTGCGCCGCCGCTGTTGTGTCGTACGTGAAAAACTATTGATGGCCAAAAACGCTGTCTGAGAAGCGTACAAACTCATTATTTCTCAGACAAGACAAAAGAAACACCATTTCCCTTCTTAGAAATTTGAATCTTTTTGTGCAGACAGTTTCTTGTGTGCCGCATGTGTAACGTATTGTATGCCACTAATTTAGTCTTGAGTTTTTCTTGACGGTGGATGGCAGGCTGGACTATTGTTGCCATTGCAAAAAAAACGCTGACTTGGGGGTAGCACATTTGAAAAAAATGCCCATATTTAGATTTTGGTTTAGTAGGTGGCTGTTGCATCACGCAAAAGGTTCCTGCATTGTGTTTTAAGGACAAAAAGCAAGTTTATGAAAATAAGGATTCGTTTAAGTTTCAAGGTGCTTGGGTTGGTGCTGAGCACAGTGTCTCTGGTTATATTCCTGGCGGCAAACATAATCAACAGGCAGTTTAAGGAATCGATAATCGCAACCGTGTCGAAGCGTGATGCCGCCTTGCTTGGCAACATCTCCACATCTGTTTCGAACATTGTCAGCTGCGAGTGGCAGGAACTGCTCACACTGAAATCGTCAATTGAGTCATCGATAGACGAGGGCTACGACAACAACGTTGACACATACAAGAACATGCTGCGCAGCATCTGCGGCAGCAACCATATGCTGGCCAGCGCATGGCTGAGCTTCGACCACAGCTTTATTCCGTCGTCAGTTAACGATGGCCGTAATTGCATCATGGCTGAAAACACATCGTTGGGAACGAGCCTTAACATACTTGATTACGACTATGATTTTGAAACACCGACCGGTCCATTCTACGATGCAAGAGAAAGCGGCGGCAAAGCGATTCTTTCCGATCCTGATTTCTTCTTTCTGGATGGTTCAACAGCCAAGCGCTACGTAAAAGTGTCGGTGGCTCTCCCTATTGAGAATGAGAACGGATTTGTGGGTGCGATAGGTACCGACCTGAATATCAGCGTGCTTTGCCAATTCCTTGATACAACGCTCATTCTCGACGATCAGAACATCATCATTCTGTCGAAAAACAACATGGCCATCGGTTATCCGAATCCTGATTTGATAGGTTTGCAGTTCGAGGAGATTGACTCGGTTCTGAACAATGCTATTGCCAAAAACGATGGCACTTTTGTGCTGAAAGACAAGTCAGGAGCCGACAGCCTCTATTGCACTGCGATTACCGCGTTCCCGGCTTCGCTTGACAATGGTTGGAGACTCATCACCACACACACATCTGACGAAATTGATGCGCAGATAGGCTCATCGCTAAAATTTGTGACTCGCGTAATCATATTGGGACTTTTGATTTTGGCCATCATCGTGTTTATTCTTTCGGTGAGAATCGCCACACCAATTAAAAATGTGAGTGCCATAATCAACAAACTCTCACTCGGACAGGTCAATGATGCTCTGAAGATGGATGTCGAAACCAACGATGAGCTTGGGCAGATGGCCGACTCGTCGAACAAAGTGGTTGACGGACTTTTGCAGGTAACCAAATATGCCGAGAACATCGGTAACGGCAATTCCGACTACAAATTCTCGCCTTTGAGCGACAAGGATGTGCTTGGAAATGCCATCATCGAGATGAAAAACAGTCTCGACCACGCCAAAGAGGAAGAGAAACAGCGTAAAATCGAGGAGGGGCAGCTCAACTGGGCTTCGAATGGTATCAACTTGTTTAACAAGGTTTTGCGTGTTGACAACGACAACATGAAAGTGCTGGCCGAGGACATCATCAAGCATCTTATTCTCTATCTCGATGCGCAGATGGGCGCCTTCTACATTGTCCCCAACGACCGCAATGGTGCCGAACTGGTGGCTGCCATCGGTTTCGACAAGGAGAAAATAGCTGAAAATCAGTTTGTGGCTGCCGGCAACGGACTCATCGGCCGCGCATATCTTGAAAAAGAAACGATTTTCATCAGCGACATACCATCGAATACCGATAAGATTGGTTCAGGCCTGGGCAAGGCGCTGCCTAAATCGGTGCTGGTTGTGCCGCTCATCTACAACAAGAGCCTTGCGGGAATAATCGAGCTGTACTCATTCAAAATCATGCAGCCGTATCAGATTTCATTTGTCGAGAAACTGGCCGAAAACATAGCGTCAACCATATCGACAGTTGAAATCAACGGACAGACTGCACGACTGCTCGAGAAATCGAAACATCAGGCCGAAGTGCTTGAGCAGCAGGAGGAAGAAATCAGACAGAACATGGAGGAGATGCAGGCCACTCAGGAGGAATCGAGCCAGAAAGAGGAGGAACTGACATCGATAATCGAGGCTTACCACAACACAGTGCCAGTGGCTCATTTCGATACAAATCAGCGCATTACCAATGTCAATGACGAGTATCTGAAACTGATGAAAGTGAAGCGCAACAACATTATCGGCAAGCGCCACAAAGGCGGCCTGATAATGAACGAGAAGGAGCAGGCAGAGCACAATCGTCTATGGGAGGAGCTTCTGAGCGGCAAAATTGTGGAAACTGAGGAAATGCTGAACGATGACAAAAAGGAGATGTGGCTGCATGAGAAGATGATACCAATCAAGGATTCGTCGGATGCTGTGATTGAGGTGCTGGCCGTGTTCACCAACATCACTGAGGAGAAAAAAATCGAGAAGCAGATTCAAATGATTCAGGACGGTATCATCCCCGATGAGATTAAAAATCAGATGAATAAGACGGAAGCCAATGCAAATCAGAAGCTTGTGGACCTGGCCCATTTAAATATGGTGTACAAAAACGACACTGATAAGATTGAAACCATTCTGAAACGGTATACAGAGCAGATTCCCACTCAGATAGACGATATGGCAGGCTTCATCAAGAAGCGCAACTACAAGGTTTTGAAGGTGGAGTCGAAATCACTGATGACAAAAGCGAACTATCTGGGACTCAAGCAGATGTATAACTCTTTGGACACAATAGTCAAGCTGATTGATGAGGACAAGAACCTGACATCGATTCCTAAAATCTTCGACTCGATAAAGGCAGACTGGGAGACAGCAAGCGCAGAAATCAATGAGATACTTAAAAAAGAGGCATAACCTCGACAAACATAAAAAAGCACAGCGATGATTTTCAAAAAACGCATACACCGAAAAATGATGCTCTACTTCTTGGGAGCGTCGGTATTAGTATATGTGGCTTCACTCGGATACGTGGGGTTTGAGGTGAGAGACATAACCAAGAATATGGCCAGCACCGATATCGTGCATAAAGCCAACACTCTATCGGGCAGGGCAAAAGGATTGATTGAGAGCAAGGCACGAATTGTTGAGGCTCTTGCCACCACAATGCAGGAGTACGAAAACATTGAGGAGGTGGCACGCCGCCCATTTTTCACCAAGATGCTTCAAGAGGTGATAAGCGGCAACAGCAGCATTTTGTCAATCTGGTCAATCTGGGAGCCGAACTCAATCGATGAGCTTGATGAGGAAAACATCCTGGCAAAGGACGCCACTGTAATTGGAAGCTACTCACCGTCATTCTATCGCGACGACGACGAGATAAAAGAGGAGGTGAACGTCGGGATGCCGCCCTACGAAAAGGTTTTCTACACCATTCCGCGCAATACAATGTCGATTGCAATTCTCGACCCGTATTTATACAGCTACAACAAATCGCCCGACTCGGTTCTGGTGACATCGATAATTGCGCCGATTATTTACGGAGGCGAATTTGTGGGCGTTGTGGGAATCGATTTCTCTCTTGACTACATTCAGGAGTCAATCTCTAAAGTTGAGCTTGATGAGGGAGAGCAGGTTTATCTGATAGCTGAGGACGGCAATTATATCTGCTGCCCTGACAGAGCGCAATTCGGGCATCCGCAGAAGGTGATTAGCACCCCGCTCGACAGCATGCCAAACGACACTGTCATCATCGGGCTCGACTCCAACAAGAAGAATATGATTATGGCATTCAGGAAAATCGACATGCCGTGCTCGAAGTGGTACGCCATTTCATCAACGCCGGTGTCGGTAGCCTTTGCCCAGGCCAACAAGTCGTTTGTGAATGTTGTTCTGCTGATTCTTGCGGGCTTTATTCTGCTGACGATTGTAATTTCGATTGTGGCACGAAACATATCGAATTCCATTGTGCAGATTAATAACAAGCTGGCCGACTTGTCGTTAGGTATTATCGACAAGAAGGATAAGGAGAGTGTTTTGATTGAAAACGAGGTGACCGACCTTACAAATTCGCTCGACAAGCTGTTCGACAGCCTTCAGGCATCAGTGGATTTTGCGGGTGAAATCGGAAAAGGCAATCTCGACACAAAATACAACCTGCTGAGCGATGATGACACCCTTGGCGAGTCGCTGATTACCATGCAGAACAGTCTGATAAAGGCGAAAGAGGAGGAGGACAAGAAGAAGCTTTTGGACGACCAGCGCAACTGGGTTACCCATGGTCTGGCAAACTTTGGCGAGATTCTCCGTCAGGACAATGACAATGTTAACGACTTTGCCTACAATCTGCTGTCGCAACTGCTTCAGTATGTTGATATTGTGCAGGGCGCCATGTATTTCAAGGTTGAGGAGCAATATAGCGATGAATTGAAATTTGAGAACAAGGCCGCCATTGCATACGGTAAGCAAATAATGCTCGATACTATTGTGACAGAGAAAGACGGAATATTCGGACGTGTAATCGGCGAGCAGAAATGCATCTATCTTGAAGATATTCCGGAAGGTTATGTTTCGTTCACGCAAGGCAAGAGGGAGGCTCAAAAGCCGCGCAACCTGCTCATTGTTCCAATGGTGGTGAACGATGACATTTACGGCATTTTGGAATTGGTTTCGTATAACCATATTGAGCAGTATAAGATTGAATTTATTGAGAAGCTGTGCGAGAACATCGCATCGGTTATCTCGAGTGTGAACACCAACATCCACAACGCTCATTTGCTGGAGCAGTCGAACGAGCAGGCCGAGGAATTGTCGCAGCATGAGGAGGAGATGCGTCAGAATCTTGAGGAGATGCAAGCCACTCAGGAGGAATCTACCAAACGGCAGGAAGCCCTTGAGTCTCAAATAAATGCATTCCACACGGGATTGATGACTGCCGACCTTGATTTGGACGGCAACATCATAGAAATGTCGCGCAGCATGACTGCATTCTACGGCATCAACAGCGACAATCTGTCCGGAATGCCTTATATCACCGTTGTGGCACAGGATAACTCGGTTGCCGATTCCTTCAATGCTTTCTGGACGAAGTTGCTTGCAAACGGCAAAGGTCGGCGTCAGCAGTTGTCGACAATCAGAGGCAACAGTCTGCGTACCGATGAATACTATAAGGTTGTTTACAGAGACGACGAGCCGTATCGGGTTGTTGTTGTTGCAATCAGCAAGAAGCGTGAAGATCAGCTCCGCGACCGCCTCAAAAGTGAATTGCAGTCGTATATTCAGGAACACGGTGGTGATGACATGATATAATTCATTCAGGTAAATAATCGCAAAAACGGCACTGCGCAACAAAACATTGGCAGATGCCGTTTTTTCTTGTAGTTTTGGCACGTATATCAGACAATGAAACGCACCATCATACTGGCAATAACGATTCTGGCCGTAACGCAAGTGTTTGGTCAGTTGTCGGTCGGAGTAAGAGCCGGCTTCGGCTCCTATGGCGCCAGCTTTGAGCCACCCTCACTCAATGGCAACCAAGTGAGTCTTTACGAGCCTAATTTCGGATTTGTGGCTATTTTCAACGATAAGTGCAATGCCGGAGTGCAACTTGAAGTCAACTATGCAGTGAAAGGCTGGCGTGAAAAAGAAAAAGACTGCGACACGGTGCGCTATAAGCGTGAGATATCGTACCTCGAGGTGCCATTAATGACGCATTTTGAGCTTGGTCGCAGCAATTTCCGTATTTATGGAGTTTTTGGTCCTTATTTTGCTGTAAAACAGGATGAAAAAACGACCAATCAGAACTATGACTTCATAATTGAGCACAATCCTTACGACATGTATAACCAAAAAGTGAGAAAACTTGATTTTGGAAATAAGGTGGGGTTGGGTTTCCGGCTGAATATGGGCAGTCGGTTCTCTGCTCTTGCCGATGTGCGCTATGATTTGCAGCTTGCCGGAGGACAAAATATATTTAAAAAGCAGCCTAATGGAATTCAAACGTCACGCCTATCGGAGCTGAGTTGCTCTTTTAGTTTGGTATTCAATATCAGGCAGCAACGTACTGAAGAGGTGAAGGAGTATTATGTTCCGAAAGAAGGAATGAACGAGGATTTTTATTGAATACAAGGAATTCCGAAAACACCTTTTGTCTTCTCAAATCACCCGATTTTATCTGATACCTAAATATTTGTGTGTCTGCACTGAGAGTCTCCAATGTGGGTGTGCCATAATGTAGGCAACAGTTTCGACCGTGTTCTTGCACGAGCATGGCTGCAGGAAATAGTGGTCGGCTTTGATTTGTGCGCGCCATTTTTCGACATCGATGTCCTCTTGAAAAACCACCTTAACCTCGTTGGCGGTGGTCAAAACGGGGGCGCTGCCCTCTTTGGGTGAGACTGTTATCCAATCAATGCTGGCTGGGAGTTGGCAGGTGCCGTTGGTCTCGATGGTCACTCGTTTTCCTTTTGCGTGCAGCAACTCTACAAGCCGCTCCGAAACTTGTAGTCCCGGCTCGCCGCCAGTAAGTACCACCCATTCCGACGCAAATTTGGCTGCAGCGTCAGCAATCTCGTCGTCTGTCATTTCGGTAAAGGCGCGATGGTCGGTATCGCAGAAGGGGCAGGCAAGGTTGCACCCCGAGAACCGCACGAAAACAGCTGACGTTCCGGTATGGAATCCCTCGCCCTGAAGGCTTTCGAAAATCTCGTTAATCCTTCTCATAGGTGGCAATGTTTCCCTCGGTTTCCTGAACGGTCACCTTGTAGCAGTTCTCAACCTGCTGGCAAATCCAATAGGCAAGGTTTTCGGCCGTTGGGTTGATGTCGCCAAGCACGTCGTTAATCACCTTGTGGTCGAGTTGGTCGACAATCACACTTTTGATGCGCGAAAAATCGACAACCATACCATCTGCGTTCAGCTTTTCGGCCTTGCAATAAACGGTTACAATCCAGTTGTGCCCGTGCAGGCTCGTGCATTTGCTCTGATATGGCAGACTCAATTTGTGAGCCGATGAGATTTCAAGTCGTTTCGAAACGTAAAACATATTGAGTTATAAGTTTTTAAGTTGTAAGTTTTAAGCTCTTATCGTATAGGCCTTTGCTCATTGCTGATAGCTCAAAGCTCATAGCCTATTGTCAATTTTCATACTCCGTTGTATCCTCAATTCCCGCCAATCGCAGAGCCTCTTTGCGCTCTATGCAGGTGGCGCAGCGGCCGCAGTGAACTTTTCCGCCTTTGTAGCAGCTCCACGTTTTCGAGTAATCGACACCCAAAAGTTTTCCCTTTCGAGCGATGTCGGCCTTCGAGATGTTGGTGTATGGTGTGAGCAGCGTAATGCCCTCGTAGGTTCCAGCCTCGATGGCGTGGCTCATGGCATCGGCAAACTGCGGACGGCAGTCGGGATAGATGGCGTGGTCGCCGCTGTGGTTGGCCATCATCACGTGCTTGAGTCCGGCAGTTTCGGCCATTCCAGCAGCCACCGACAGCATTATTCCATTGCGGAACGGCACCACGGTCGATTTCATATTCTCGTCGGCGTAGGTGCCCTCGGGAATGGCGTCAGCTCCTTCGAGCAGCGAGCTGTGGAAATATTGCTTGAAGAAATCAAGCTTGATGGTAATGTGTTTAATTCCCAGCTTTTTGCAATGATATTCGGCAAACGGAATCTCGTCGGCATTATGGTTGCTGCCATAGTCGAACGACACCGCTAAAGCTATATCGTTTTGATACTCATATAGTAACGTCGTGCTGTCCATTCCGCCGGACAGTATCAGCAGGCTGTCTTTCATAGCGATAAAGATTTAAAACGTGCGATTCATCTGCGCCAGCAAACGCTCCTGCTTCAGCGCCTGATGAGCGTCGTCGGCATAGTTGGCGAATGGGTAGATTGATATTCCACCGCGCGGCGTGAAAATGCCATAAACCTCAAGATAGCGCGGCTGCATCAGCGCCACAAGGTCTTTCATTATAATGTTGATGCAGTCCTCGTGGAAATCACCGTGATTGCGGAAACTGAACAGATAGAGTTTCAGCGATTTGCTCTCCACCATCCGCTCGCCGGGGATGTAATTGATGTAGATGTGCGCAAAATCGGGCTGCCCGGTTACAGGGCAGAGTGTTGTGAACTCGGGGCAGTTCAGTGTTACCAGATAATCGTTCTCGGGGTGCTTGTTGACGAACGTCTCAAGCATTTGCGGCGCGTAGTCGGTTGGGTATACTGTCTTTTTTTCGCCCAAAAGGGTTACCCCCGCTATTTCTTCTCGTGTTCTCATACTGTTTTTAGTTTTAGAGGAAAAACTGAAAGCTCTTTTTTTGCGGTGCAAAGATAGGTATTTTTCTGTTGATGTGGCGAATGGATTATCAATCCTTCACTTAATCAGTCTACCCCAACTCTACAACCGTTATTCCCGCTCCGCCAAAATCGACGTGCTCATTGCGGATGCTGGTCACCACATCGACGGTTTGAAGGTACTCGCGCACCACGTTGCGCAGTATGCCGTTGCCTTTCCCGTGCAGAATCTTCACTTCAAAGACGCCCACCATCACGGCTTCGTCAATAAAGGCGGCAACACGGTTTACGGCCTCTTCGGCACGCATTCCGCGCACATCGAGTCCAGGTTTGAACGACAGCCGCCGTTGGTTCAGCTCGTACGATTGCTGCAGACTGCCTTGGCGCACGCTCTTGCGAAGTTTCTTTTTATCATCGTCAGTCAGGTGTTGCAAACGGCTGATGTCCACATTCATATACAGATTATCGAAAGCCACTACGGCGTTTTTCCCATTCAGTTCCATAATCTCACCCACAGTTGTCTGTCCCTCAATGCGGACGGGCATTCCAATGGTGAAATCGCGCTGGCGCTCCTCAACCACATCGGCGGCTTTCAGTTGTGCGTTTTGTTTTGATTTCGATGTTTTCACGCGATTCTCACGTTCTTTCAGTTTTTTGATTTTCTGCAAGATACGTTCCTCATCATCGCTGGTTTGCTCCATTGCCTTACGCGCATCGTCGAATTGTTGTCGGGCCTGTTTGGTTTTCTCTTTTTCAGCCTGCGACTCTCGGATCTGACGTATTGTGTTTTCAATCAGTTTGTTAGAATCCGACAGCAGCCGTTTTGCATCGTCTTTCGACTTGGTCATCAACTCCTTGCGGAAGCGTTTCGTCTCGTCAAGTTCACGTTTTTCTGT
>Ga0310690_10011761_pt1 | contig 10779 bp, 3 predicted proteins | sample AusTroGonzalo_MG_2_FD_207661 | JGI IMG/M metagenome (GOLD analysis project Ga0310690, IMG submission 207661) | Bovine rumen microbial communities from tropical cattle in Woodstock, Queensland, Australia - Gonzalo_04 (v2) (version 2) | ecosystem: Host-associated > Mammals > Digestive system >...
TATTATTGATGGTAGAGACTATGCTCAAGATATTGTTAAAACTACTGGTGAACAATGTACCAAAGTTTTACCAATAATGAGCCATGGAGCACACACATTACAAGTTTATTTCACAGCAGTTTTAGGTGATGATTTAGTTACATCTAATACTTTAAAATATGACTTAATTACTTATGTTGCTGGTAATAATACACCAATTATTGCATCTACTTTTGCTTCACAAAGTGAACAAGAGCAATATGTTGCATTTAATATTAGATATCGTGTATATACTCCTGGTAAAAACACATCCTCTGTTGAACTATTTATTGATGGTCAATCTATTGGAGATCCACTATCAGTTGATATGGGTTGGCAAAACTGGGAAATTAGACCGGTAGATACAGGTAATCATGTTTATGTAGTTAAAACTGGCGATGTTTCAAGAACATTTAATGTTCACGTTTATGAGAGCACAATTCAAGTAGACCCAGTCACTGATAATCAAGTTTTATGCTTAACAACTTTTGGAAGAAGTAATGCTGAAACTCCTGAAGTTAGAAAAAAATGAGATGATACTGATCATGATATTCATTGCACCTTAACAGGTTTTAACTGGAGCTCAAATGGTTGGGTTCAAGATGAAGATGGTGCAACTGTTTTAAGACTTTCTGGTGATGCTCGTGTTGAAATTCCATATCAACCATTCTATAAAGATTTGCAACAAACAGGTAAAACAATTGAAATTGAATTTGCTACTACAGACGTCAAGAAATATGAGTCTCGTATTCTTGAATGTTTAACTGGTGGTGATGCTCTTAACTATTCATATACATTAGCAGGTGAAGATGACCGTGCTAAATATTTTACTGTTACTGAAGTTGACAATAATAAGTTTGTCGAAGCAGTAAGAGGAGACCATAGAACTTATTTATTCTTATTTGACGGCACAAATTGGATTTTAGATGGTGAGGCTGTTGATTTAGGTGAAGATAATATCTATGGTATTACAATTAGAAAAGAAGACAGAGATGGCACACCAAGTGATTACTTCATCGAAGGTGATAGAATTACTGTTGCTTATGAAGTTGTTGGTCGTGGTCTTTATATTACACCACAACTTGCTAAGTTCCAATCTCAATTATCTTCTTTATCAACTCAATATAAAGAAAATGAACATGTTAGAATTGCATTCGTTATTGAAAAACGTACTGAAAATAGATTAATCTACATGTATATTAACGGTATTATATCTGGTGTTGCTAGATACCCGCTAGGTGATACATTTGAACAAGCACCAGCTGCTAATATTATTTTAGGTAGTAATGATGCTACATTAGACGTTTATACTATTCGTATTTATGATAACTCATTAACTAGAAAGCAAGTAGTTAATAACTGGATTGCTGATATGAGAGACCCAGTTGTTAAAGCTGTTTACTTCCAAGATAATGACAACTTTGATGAAACAGGTAAAGTTATCATTGAAAAAATTCCAAGTAGAACTCCTTATATGGTCTTAACTGGTGAAGCTTTACCTGGATACAAGAAAGATAAAAAGAATGTTGATGTTGAATTTATCTATCCAGGCAGTGATGAAAGATATTTCACAGCTAAGAATGCACAAATCGACGTTCAAGGTACATCTTCTCAATACTACTACAGAAAGAACTTCAAGATTAACTTCAAAGATGGCTTTGATGATATTGATGGAAATCATAGTAATAAATATAAATTTATTCCACCACTATCTAAGAAAGAAAAGAAGTTTACATTTAAAGCTGACGTTGCTTCTTCTGAAGGTGCAAACAACGTTGAGCTTGTTAGATATTTTGAACTTACTAAAAACTTCTATATGCCAGCTGAATTAGACCAAGATGCTGATGATACAGCTGATGGTTATAACACAAAAGACCGTGTTAGAACAGGTATTGATGGTTTCCCAATTATTATGTTCCATGATAATACTGTTGAAACATATTTCTACGGTAAAATGAACTTTAATAATGATAAAGATAATAAAGACACCTTTGGTTTCTCCGATGGTGATGAATGTTGGGAATTCATCAACAATACTACCCCACTTGCTTTATTCCAAAGTGATGATTTATCAACATGGACTGCATCTTTTGAATCTAGATACCCGGAAGAATATGGTGATGATGAACATATTTATGGCACACAACCTGGTGAATTAGATAAACTTCAAGCAGTAATGACTTGGGTTGCTTCTACTAGACGTTTAGATACTGACAGTGAAGAGGTTAAAGCTCAAAAATTAGCCAAGTTTAGAAATGAATTTACAAGACATTTCGATTTACAATCTTCATTATTCTATTACTTATATACTGAATTATTCTTAATGGTTGACTCACGTGCTAAAAACGCAATGTTAGCTTATTTAAGAAGTCATAAACCAGGTGATGGTGGTAATAAATGGTATTGGCTCCCATATGACATGGACACTGCTATCGGTACTAACAATGAAGGTCTTTTAGTCTTTAATTATGATGCTGAAGACACAGATCAAGTTAACGGTGCTAACGTTTACAATGGCCAAAAATCTACTTTCTGGTGTAATTTACGTGATGCATTTGGTCCAGAATTAAAACAACTTTATGCTGATTTACGTTCTGGTAATGCTGGTGGTGACATGGCTTGGTCTTATGATATTATTGAAAAATTATTTGAAGATCATCAAGCTTATTGGTCTGCCTCTATCTTTAATGAAGACTCATATACAAAATATTTAGAACCATTAATTAAAAATAATGACGCTACTTACTTAGGTATGGCGCAAGGTTCTAAAGAAGAACAACGTAAATGGTGATTATGGAATAGATTTAGATACTTAGACTCTAAATATAGAACTGGTGATGCTAAGGGTGAAAATATCATGCTCCGTGCTTACCAAAGAGATGATATTACAATTACTCCATATATTAACTGTTATGTTACAGCAGTCTTTGACCAAGCAGTTGATGACTTAATGGTTACAGTTGATGCTCAAAAAGATACTGCTTATACAATTACCCCACCAAGTGTTTGGCAACCAGGTAACAGTGATGCTGTTTTAATTATTTATTCTGCTGACTTATTAAGAGATATCGGTGATATTTCAGGATTAAAACCAGGTTATGCAGACTTTTCTGCTGCTACAAAGCTTCAAAGATTACAAATTGGTTCTACCGCTCCAGGATATTCTAACAATAAATTAGAAGTTCTTAACGTTGGTAATAACCACTTATTAACATATATTGATGCTCGAAATTGTTCTGGTTTAGGAACAGGTGATACAAAAGTTATTGACTTGTCTAACTGTACAAGTATTGAAGAATGCTACTTCGATAATACCAATATTCAAGGTATTAACTTCCCTGTTGGTGGTAACTTAAAGAAAGTTCATTTACCAGCATCTATTACTGACTTAACAATTAGAAATCATCCAAACCTCGACGAATTAGTTTTAGCAGGTACAAATAAATTAACATCTGTTTGGCTTGAAGATATTCCATCTACTGTTATGGATACTTTTGGCATTATTAGCAATATGGCAGACGGTTCTAACGTTCGTTTAATTAACATTAATGAAACAGTTGATACAATTGATGATATTAGAGCTCTTTACTTAAAACTTAATAATATGAAAGGTAAAGATAGCAAAGGTGATACAACGGATAAAGCACAAATTACTGGCGTTATTCATATCCCTGGTTCTCAAACAAACCCAGTTTCTTATGCTGAATGAAAAGAATTATTAGATATGTATCCAGAAGTTGAAATTGATGCTAAAGTTCTTTGCACTGTTACCTTCTGAAATGATGATACAGAACATGATGTCCAATTTATTGAACGTGGAACTTACGCTCAAACTCCTGCAATTCCATTAAGAGCCCCAACTGCTCAATATTATTACACATTTAATAGTTGGGATGCTCCATATTTAAATGTTTTAACTGATTTAGACATTCATGCTATTTATGATGACCATATTCAAACATATCATGTAATTTACGATACTCGTTCTTCTGTTATTGAAGTTAATCCAGAGTATGATGATTTGTTATATGGTAGTCTAATCCCAGAACCAACAATTGATGAGAGTACAATTCCTTCTGGTGTTCGTTTCTTAGGTTGGTATACAGCAAATAATGATATTATTGATTTTGAAACTAAGACAGTTTCTGGTGATATTCTTAACTTCCCAGATTCTATGAATATCACACTTGCTGCAAGATGGCAAGATGAAAATGTCCCAGTTGTTACATTAACAAGAGTTGCATATAATAAATTTGCTTATAAAGCAACCGATAACATGGGCGTTACTGGTTGGATAGTAAATGGCAGTGCTGAAGTTAGTTTAGAAGACCCAGGTTGGACAGAAATTACCCCAACTACATTATTTGAAGGCGAATATACAATTGAAGCTGCAGGTGATTATTATTTCCATGTTAAAGATGACCAAGGTAATATTTCTTGGGCAAAATTACATGCAGATACAATTACATTAAATCCAAATATTAATAATGAACGTGATACATTTACAGGTCAAATTATTTTACAATTATCTGAGAATGACGTTCCAATGACTAATTTCGCTTTATTAGGAACTTCAGTTGCTGTTAGAGCTATTAATGATGATCATTATGAAAATTTAACTTTATACTATAATGGTATTCAACTAAGCCAAGGTGATGAAATTATTATTGATGGTCCAACAATTATTGATGGTTCCGTTACTCCAAAAGTTTACCGCGTCGTATTTAATATGATGCAAGAAGGTGACCCTGTCTCAGACCAATATATCAAATATAGACATTTAATTGAAGAACCAGACCCACAATTATATTATGGTGATGCTTTAACTGCTTGGATTGCAGAAGACTTACACACATGGCAATTTATGGTAGATGAAGTCGTTGGAAATATGGAATTAAAAGCTCAATGAGATGCTGTCCAAGCTCCAACATATATTTCATTATATTTACCAACTGGTGTCTTTGATATTACATTAAACTTCAATCAATCTAATGCTAACGGTCTTGAAATTGATTGAGGCGATCATACTGATGCTCAACGTATAAATACTGTGGGTCAAGTCTCTATTACTCATACTTATGCACAAGATGACCATGGTTATACGTTAACATTAGCTAGAAAGTCTGGAACATATTTATTAGGTCAAGATGCTTCAACCCCTGCAATTGTTCCAATTTCAACTGTTTGGGATCTCAACTTCTCATATGACGTTCCATCCACTAGACCTGGTGCATTTAGAGGTGCTATCAACTTAGAAGCAATTCATTTAACAAAGTTTATGACTTCAATTGCTGCAAGTGCATTTAGAGATTGCTCTCGTGCTGCTACATTTAAAGTTTCTGGCAGAGCTCATGGTGAAGATACTACTATATTAACAAATGAACTTCCAAGTTCTATTAAAGATATTGGTGAAAATGCTTTTGATGGTTGCATTGCTTTAACTGCTGTTAGTTTCCCAGCAAAAGTTTCAAGTATTAGAAGATATGCATTTAGAGGCTGTACAAGCTTAGAAACTGTCACTTTTAATCCACAGTGTGCAGTAAGTGTAATTTCTGCTTATGCTTTTGAAGGTTGCACTGCACTATCATCTATTAGTTTATCTAATAATATTACAACTATTGATAACTATGCATTCTATAGCTGCTCTGCTTTAACAAGTATTTCACTTCCAGCGTCAGTCACAGTGTTAAATAATAACGTATTTAGAAACTGTGCTAGCTTAGAAAGCGTTATATTTGCAGCTCCTAGCATGACTTTTGGTGCTAACTGTTTACAAGGATGCCCACATTTAACTTCTGCAGGTCCAATTGGTGGTAATTATGCTATACAATTTGCTTGGACTGAGAAGATTCCAGATAATGCTTTTAGTGCTGATGATTACGGCAGACTTGCTTTAACCAGTGTTATTTTACCAGATACCATTAAAGAAGTTGGTGATCACTCATTTGCTTTCTGTGATAGCTTAATTTCTATTCAATTACCAAATGGTTTAGAGATAATCGGAAACTTAGCATTCCAAAAATGTGTTTCATTATCTACTATTACAGTTCCAAATTCTGTTATTTCAATTGGTGATAATGCATTTGAGTCTTGTACTGGTTTACGTAGAGCTAACTTATACTTAACAAGTAGTGATCATAAGATTACTATTCCTATTAACGGCTGGTTCTCCTTCTGCGGCAGAAATGCTGAATTACATATTCCATCAGAAATTACCCTAGAAATTGCTACAAGTGCTTATGGTCCATATTGGCACTATAGAACTGCATCTGAATTATTTACTGTTATAAATGACTTATAGAAAGGAAAATTTTTATGAAGATTAATATTATTCAAACTGTTACAAATATCCTCGACGAGGACCGTAAATTAATAAAAACAAGTCTTACAGAAGCTTATGTTTTAACACCAGATGAAGGTAAAGCTTTAAAGAATATTAACACAGGAAAAGTTTATGCAAGTTCTATAAGTCTTGGTAATAAAAGTCAAGTAAAAGATTATATTGAAATTATTTTATAAGAAAGTGGTGATAGAGTATGCCAAGAGAAATTCCAAAAATTCCAACTCCTCCAAAACAACTCCCAGAAGTTGATAAGACATCTTGCTTACCAAATCGTCAACAAACTGACTATACAGATTTAAAGCTTAAAACTTTATCTGAAAATATTGCTAAGCTTTATGTTCCATACAAATTAAAAAATTCTGAGAATGTCGAAGAAATTACTATTGATAACTTATCAAATGAAGCATATTTATATGTAGATGATAATGGTAAGCCATCAAAAGTTTTAATCACGACTGTTCTTAAAAAAGAAATTCAATGAGAAGATTTAAGTGAAGATATTAGAGAACAATTACAAGCTATTGCACAAGCTACAGCATTAAAAGCAGGAAATCATATTACTATTGAGAATAATATGATTAATGCAGACATTGGTGTTGAAACAGTTAACGGCAAAACTGGTAATGTTGTTTTAACTGCAGCAGATGTTGGGGCACTTCCAAATACTGTTAATGTTCCAAAAAAGCTCAGCGATTTAACCAATGATACTGGTTTTGTTTCAAATGCTGTTATTATTCAAGAAATCGATGATGCATTAGAAACATTAGAAGTTGACGGAGGTAGAGTATAATATGAAAATTAGCGTTATTCAATTAAAGCGTGGTATTCGTACTAGATTAGTTGCCTCCCTCCGTGGTATTAATGCACCAAAAGAAGGCGAACCAATCTATGAAATTGATTCAGGAAAGCTTTATATAGGCGATGGTGTTACAGACTTTGAATTTCTTGACCCAATTGCTGGTAATGGCGGCGATATCCAAATCGAGAGTGCTACTGATGGTCAAACATTAGTTTATAATGAAACATTAGACAAGTGGGAAGCTAAAAATCTTGCTGATGGTCAAAGTATTGAATATGGTGAAAATGGTCTTAGAATTGCTGGCTTTACAGGTCAAGTAAGTCAAAATGGTCTTTTCCCAATGGCAAATAATGGCAACATTATTTGGCAAAGCCCAGTTAGTGATGCTGATTTAAGTAATGCAGTTGAAACTGCTCGCAATCAAGCTAATAAGGCGGAACAAGAAGCTCTTAGCGCTGAAAATTCTGCTGCCTTAGCTGCCAGAGATGCTGCTAATACCGCTTTAATGGTTGAGCAAACAGCAGCATTATATGGCTCTAAATTCTGGTATGGCACAGTTGCTGAATATACAACTGAGGTTGTCAATGCTGGAAAATTAACTGAGGGAACAATTTATTTTATTATAGATAATAATTAATATGGCAAAAGATTATATTATTTTTGATAGCGCACCAATTATAAACTTTCATTCAGAAGTTCCTTTTAATTGTGAAGCAAATTTTCCTGACTCTGCTTCTTGGTATGCTGCTCAAACAAGAGATACAAGAAAGCCAAGACCAAAAGTTTTTGGAACAATTAGCACAAGTAATTGTGCTAGTAGTTTTAGCTTACAAGATATTTCTGCAAATATAAGTGTTCATGGTAATTATACTGCTTATTATAGACAGAAATCTTTTAAGTTAAAATTAGATACTCCTCGAAATCTTTTTGGCTTAAATAAGGGTAATGTTGCTAAAGATTGGCTTTTAATGGCTGATTACGGCGATAACTCAAAACTTAGAAATGCTTTAGCTCTTTATATGGGCCAACAATTTTTAAGAACAACTTGGTCTGCCACATTTACATTTGTTCATGTTTATATTGATAATGAATATTATGGTCTCTATTTATTAACTGATGCAAAAACTATTAGTCAAAGCCGTATTAATATAAATGATCCAGAAGAGGGATATCAAGGAGTAGATATCGGTTATTTCTTTGAAAGAGATGACTACCTTACTTATGATGCAAAAGACCCTGGCTTTGTTATTAGTTATCCAGATGAATATATACCAAATCCTTTACCAATTATCGCACATGAAACTAATACATCTTATGGTGTAGATGCTAGATATAGAGATGAATATTCTATTTCTAGTAAAATTTATAGTGAAAATCAAATAGCATTTATTAAAAAATATACACAGCTTGTTTATACTATTTTATATAAAGCATGTGTTAGCAATGTCTATTATGAAATTAATTCAGATGATATTTCTGAGTGACAAACATGACATCTAGTTCAAAGTAGCTTAACTGACCCAGTAGATGTTGTTAGTAAAGTTGTAGATGTAAACTCTTTTGTAGATATGTATTTATTGCAAGAAATTGCAGGAAATCCAGACTTAGCTCACTCATCATATTATTTATGTGTTGATATGTCTCCAACAGGTAGTAAAAAATTAGCTTGCTGTTGCCCATGAGACTTTGATAGAGCTTTTGGTATTAGTAATGGTTTACCAAATGCCAGTACTCTTCGTTTATGGGCAAAAGATGCTCACTATAATCCTTGGGTTTCTTTAATGCCGCAAGCAGGTTGATTTGTCAGACTGTTAAAACAAAGATTCCAAGAATTACAAGCAAATAATATTTTTAATAAATGTCTTGAAATGTTAGCAGATTATTCTACTACTTATGAGTCAGACTTTGCTCAAAACTATACTAAATACAATATTAGATGAGAGGGTGATTTAGATGGTTGGGTTAATAATGGTAATCCTGCTACTATTGGAACGCTTAATGCTTCCTATTATAGACAAATTAATACAGAAGCTGAGGCAAAAGAACTTTTAAGCACTTGATTTACTCAAAGAATTGCTGCTTTACCAAATGCATTTATTTATCAAGAAGACCAACCAGTCATTGAGGGCTTCGCAGCTCCAGTAATTACATTTACTTTTAGTAATCCATTTACTTGTGAAGATGCTTTATTTGATAATTTTATTGACTGGTATACACAAACAAGTGAAAATACCGCAAGGCCAAGAGCAAACGGCACAATAACACTTAGTGATTGCCCGGAAGAATTTATAATGCAGGATATTGAAGCAGATATTAAAGTTCGTGGTAATTATACTGCTAGTTATTCAAAAAAACCATTCCAAATTAGATTTAAGAAAAAGCAAAATTTATTTGGCTTAAATAATGGCAAGAAAGCTAAAAAGTGGTTATTATTAGCCGAATACAATGACTCTTCAATGCTTAGAAATTTAGTTGCTTTCTATATGGCGCATCAAATATTTTCAAATACTTGGGTAGTTGATTATAAGCTTGTCCACGTTTATATCCAATCCGGTAATTATCGTTATTATCAAGGTTTATATTTATTAACAGACAATAAAGAACAAAATGATTCTAGGGTAGATGTTTTTGAGCCAGAAGATGGCTATGAAGGAACTGATATTGGTTACTTATTTGAACGTGATGACTACTTCCAAAGTGAAACTGACCCAACATTTTTTATCGGTAAAAATGAATATTTACCAGTTGCTCCAATTGTTACAAATGCGAAAAGTAATAGCTGGGCAAGACAAAATCAAGGTATTCAAATAGCAGGTGATGGTTATAGTATTCATAGTACTATTACTTCACAAGCACAGGTAGACTTTCTTTGCACTCGTATGAAAAGAATTTATGAGTTAATGTACCGTGCTATTTATTATCAGCAATATCTTGAACTAACTGATGATAATCAGTTTATTACTAGTTCAGAAAATACTCCAGTTGCAGTCTTAAATAAGACAATTAATTTAAATTCATTTGTAGAACGTTTTATCTTAGAGGAAATTGTTTGCAACCCAGATATTGGTCACAGCTCATTCTATTTCTCCTTAGATATGTCATCAAAAGGAGATAAGCGTTTAGCTTTAGCTTGTCCATGAGACTATGACTTATCTATGGGGTTAGCAAAAGGATTTATGGAAGACCCAACAGCACAAGAGTTTTATGCTAAAGAATGCACATTAAATCCTTGAATTTCTATGCTTGCTAACGCCCCATGGTTTATGGAGTTAGTACGTCAAAAATGACAAGAACTTTGAGATAGTGCATTCTGTTCAAAAGTTTTTAAGCTAATTAATAATTATTCTAGTTTATATACACAAGACTTTGAGAAAAACTTTGAAGAGTGAAGCATTGTTTGGGAGTATAATAAAAATAAAACTTGAAATTTAGATGGACGTGCATATGTTTTTGAGAGCGGAATTGTTATTGTAAACGGTATCCATCCACTACAGAATGTTCGCTCTTTATATGGTCTTAAAAGTAGAATTTCTACTGAAGCTGACTGTAAAAATTTTCTCTTAGACTGGATTGCTAGTCGTTTTTGGGTTGTTCATACGCTTTTCGGAGGTGTTGGTGA
>Ga0310690_10011762_pt1 | contig 10779 bp, 6 predicted proteins | sample AusTroGonzalo_MG_2_FD_207661 | JGI IMG/M metagenome (GOLD analysis project Ga0310690, IMG submission 207661) | Bovine rumen microbial communities from tropical cattle in Woodstock, Queensland, Australia - Gonzalo_04 (v2) (version 2) | ecosystem: Host-associated > Mammals > Digestive system >...
TTCCGTGATGCATAAATATATATTTTCACGGCCTGCATCGGATGGTCGGGAAATCTCGGCGACTTTTGGAAAAATCTCGATGGGTTTTTGCCAAAAGTCGCCGAGATTTTTCCATATACCGCCGCCGCACAGAGATGAATAAATATGCATTTTCATGGGTGTGACCAGACATGACGAAAATAAGAAAAATCTTGACATTGATGGCGGGATGGCGCTTGGGCGGCACCTCCGCCAGGTGCAAGCAGTGCAAGTAGTGCAACATATTTTGGCGTTTCGTTAGAGGTGCAAACAGCATTAGCTGTTAACCTTTATTGAGATTTATGTTGCACTGCAACCCCTTAAATTAACCTTTATTGAGATTTATGTTGCACTGCAACCCGCCAAATTAACCTTTATTGAGATTTATGTTGCACTGCAACCCGCAAAATTAACCTTTATTGAGATTTATGTTGCACTGCACCCCGTCCTCTTAACATCCGTTGAGAATTACGTTGCACTGCGACTACCGTAATTAATAATCATTAAGAAACGGCGCGCGTCTGTGCCGTTTTACCTAAAAAACAATAAAAAGTCTCCCAAATGAGACTTTTACTTCACTTTTTTGTCACTATATGAGAAAGAATGTGTAACTTTGTCGCAGGATTGCTCACGGACAAAGCAGACATAAACTTATGCAGAACATGAACCAATGGATGATGGCTGCCATCCTGACCCTTTGCAGCGCGATGACATTCATTTCCTGTAAGAAGGAGAACAAAGGAGCTACGGCCGCAGCTGGCAATGCAAGCCAAGAAACAGCCCTTGCCGACAGCACCACAGCGGAGAACGACACCACGCAGCTGCCGATGTTCCTGATGGGGGGTGACAAACACTACATGCACATGCTCTACTGGACGGAGATCGACGAGCCCCAGAGGACGGACGACGATGCTGAGTGGTTTGACGATGTACACCAGAGCTGGGCCATGCAGGACATGTTCCGCCGCAACATCGCCCAGTACACCAACCTGCTCAAGACCGACGGAACGGCAAAGGTGAAGTTCGTCGACGAGGTGCTGAAAGACCCCGATGGAAACACGCCCAGCTTCGGCGAGATTCACGGCAGACCGGAAATCCCCGCCCTCTGTGCCCGCTTTGACTACGAAAATCCGAAGGATGCAGAAGGCAGCCTGGGCATCATTGTCACCGACAGCTACCTGAAGTCGCGCCAGCGCCTGGACATCGACGACGTTTCGGATTGGAACGACCCCAAACCCTTGCCCGAAGCCGTCGCGAAGCAGTTGGAGAAGAAATACGGCATGAAGATTGAGCGCACGCTCCTCCTTTCCACCATCGGCAAGGACTATGCTTGGGGTTTGCTGCAGTTCCAAGGGGCATACAAGGATGCTCCCAAGGACAAGTACGACCCCGACCGCCAATCGGCCCTTGCCCTCGACGTGCTGATGAAGGGCGATGAGGTATGGGTCAACGAAGAACTGGGCTATTATGACGAGAGATACGGTGCCTCCTGGAATGCCGACGACGACGGGAACTATGTAGGCTGTGACATCATGGCAGCTTTCGAAGGTCCCAATGGTCTTGAACTCTGCTACAACCGCAGGGCTCCGGAGAGTACTGCCGTCGGGCTGTTCTTTCAGCGTGAGGAGCGGCTGGTCAGGTGCAACTACGAGACCTATCACAACATGATAGACGAGGAGATACCCGTATGGAAGAAGGACATCGCCGAGATGCAGAAGCTCTTCGTGGCCGACGATCCCCACGAGCACAAGGACATCAAGTTTACCAAGTGGTGCCACTGCTACATCGACCTAGACAATGAATGGATATGGCTACGCGACAAAGAAGAGCAGAACGGTGCCTTCTTCATTCGCAAGGATGGCAAGTTCAGGCTCGTCGCCGTAGAGACACCCAAGCTGAAGCCTTCATACATGCATAAGGACGGTGTCAACTATCTGATGATTTCCGGCTCTGCTGGCGGGCCTGCCACTTACTCGCAGATCCATGCCTTCAAGGACGGCAAGCAGATAGAGACTTTCAGTGCCCTCTGCGTCTATGGCGAGATAGACGAGTGCAGCCTGAACGGCAAGAACATGGACAAGGAGAAAGGGCAGGCTTATCTCGACAGGCTGCCGGAAGCGCAGGAAGTCTTTGGCTATTTCAAAGACATAGACGAGAACCAATAGTATGAAACAAACAACTTAATCAAAGCTTTATCACTATGGTAGAAATCAAAAACGACAAACTCACCGTGAAGGTGGCTTCGTTAGGAGCCGAACTCCAAAGTATTCAGGACAGTGAAGGACGTGAATACCTGTGGCAGGGTGGCGAGAAGTGGCCCCGCCGCTCACCCATCCTCTTCCCTATCGTGTGCAGCGTGAACGACGACACATACACCGTCGACGGCCAGGAGTATCACCTGCCCCGCCACGGCTTTGCCCGCGACACGGAGTTTAAGCTCATCGCACAAGGAGAACACAAGGTGACCTTCGCCCTCCACGAGACGGAGGAGACGCTGAAGGTGTACCCCTACTGCTTTAACCTGGCCGTGAGCTACCGGCTCAGCGGCAACAAGATTCACGTGGTGTGGCACGTGGAGAACACCGACACCCGCGACATCCATTTCCAGATAGGAGGACATCCTGCCTTCCTGGCTCCCGGCTGCAAGGAAGACGAGGAGCTGAAGGGCGTCATCGCCCTGAAAGCCGATCCGCGCCAGACGACACCGGGCGGTAGTCTCAAAGGCCTCAAGAGCTATATCGACGGTTCACACGAGATGACCGAAATACCCTTGGACATGATCCGCGACGGCCTCATACAGTTCGATGACGAGTTCTTTGCCAACGACTCGGTGAAGATACACGACTGCCAGACACATCAGGCCTGCCTGCTCAACCCCGACGGCTCACCTGCCGTGACGGTAGACTACCGTTGCCCCATCATCGCCTTCTGGAGTCCTTACCAGAAGAAAGCACCCTTTGTCTGCATTGAGCCGTGGTACGGCCTGGGCGATCCTCGCGGTTGGAAAGGCGAGTTCTGTGACAAATACTACATGAACCATCTGCAGCCCGGCTCGTCGTTCATGTCGGAGTACACCATCACCATCGGCTGAAAAGCCAGTGTCACTCATCAATTCCGTGGCCTGTTTCCGTCTGCGTTGCTCTTGACACAGATGGAAACAGGCCACGGATTTGATTGACGCCAACAGCGAAATCACTTCAGGCCTGCCTTCAGGCCACGGATGACAGCCGAGGTAAAGCCGGCACGCTCCATCTCGTTCAGGCCCTTGATAGTGACACCCTGCGGGGTTGTCACCATGTCGATGGCCGCCTCGGGATGCAAGCCTGTCTCTTCGAGCAGCTCTATGGCTCCGCGAAGTGTCTGCAGCACCACCTTCTTGGCATCATCGGCCCTGAAGCCCAGTTCTACGCCTCCCTCGCTGGCTGCGCGGATATAGCGCATGGCATAGGCAATGCCACAAGATGCCAGTGTGGTACCGGCTGCCAAGTGTTCCTCGTCGGTGATGAGTGTGCCTCCCATCTCGTTATAGATGTCGAGCACAGTCTGGGTGTCGCGTTGAGAGGCGCTGACGGGAACGATGAATGTCATCGACTGCATCTGTGCGATGGCAATGTTGGGGATGCAAAGGAACAGCGGCGGGCAGTTCAGCCCCAGCCACTCTTCCACGCTGGCAGAGCTGACGCCAGCAGCCACGACAATGAGTATCTGCCGCTGAGGTACCAGCACCGCCTTGATGCCGCGCAACACCGTCTCTACCAGCCAGGGCTTCACCACCACGCAGACGATGTCAGCCTGCTCGGCAGCGGCGACATTGTCGGTGGTCACATTCACGCCCTCTTGGGCAAACTTATTAAGCACTGCCAGGTTGGGATCGCTCACGGTGATGTCCTCATTGTTGAAAAATTTTCCCTTGATGAGTCCCTGCACGGTGGTGCCTCCCATGGCACCTGCTCCTATCACTGCTATTTTCATGTTGATTGTCTTCAGTCTTCTTCGGGTTTTACTCTTATCAGCCTTTCGATAAAGTCGTCGGCCTCCGCCTTAGTGAGGCACAAAGGTGGCAACAGGCGCAGAATGTTCTGCCCCGCACAACCGGTGAAGCAATGCTCATGTTTGATGAGGGGCTTGCGCACCATTCCATGCGGCATGTCGAGTTCAATGCCTATCATCAGACCGCGGCCACGCACCTCCTTGATGTGTGAGCTGCCAATATTTCTGATTCCTTCCATCAGGTAGTCGCCGACGACACGAGCGTTTTCCACCAGTCCTTCGTCCTCAAAGACATCGAGCGTCGCCAATGCAGCGGCACAGGCCAGATGGTTGCCGCCGAAGGTGGTGCCCAACTGTCCGTAGACGGGCTGGAAGTCGGGACTGATGAGCACGGCACCCATGGGGAAGCCGTTAGCGATACCCTTGGCCACGGTGATGATGTCGGGCTTGATGCCCAGCCACTGGTGAGCGAAGAACTTTCCGCTTCGGCCATAGCCGCACTGTATCTCATCACAGATGAGGGGCACACGGTAGCGCTGGCAGGCGTAGGCCAGCTTCTGGGCAAACTCAGGCGTAGCCATCTGGATGCCGCCTACACCTTGAATACACTCCAGGATGACGGCAGCGATGCCTCCACGCGACAGCTCGCGTATCCAAGGCTCCAGGTCGTTCAGCGGCAAGAAGCGCACGTGGTGATTGTCGTTGATGGGAGCCACGATCTTGCGGTTGTGCGTCACCTCCACCGCCAGACTGGTGCGCCCATGGAAGGCACCCTCACAGCTGAGCACACGGGTATTGCCCGTCTTGAACGATGCCAGCTTCAGGGCATTCTCGTTGGCCTCGGCTCCGCTGTTGATGAGGAACAGCTGGTAGTCTTCATAACCACTGATACGCCCCAGTCGCTCGGCCAGCTCCTGCTGCAGCTTGTTAACAACCGAGTTGGAGTAGAAGGCAATCTTGTTGAGCTGCTCCGTCACCTTTTTAATATAATGTGGATGCGAGTGCCCAATGGAGATGACGGCATGCCCGCCATAAAGGTCCAGATACTCCTGACCATTCTCATCCCATACCTTGCAACCCTGTCCCTTGACGATATTTACATCGAAAAGAGGATAAACGTCGAATAGTTTCATAGCCCTAAGAATTACAATTTTGCTGCAAAGGTACGAATAAGCGAGCAAAATGCCAAAGAAAACCTCAATTTTCTTTATTTTATGCGTAAAATTGATATGTATCAAGAAAAGTCGGTTGTGTGCGCACAAAACAAGAGCAAGGAGGTCTGTAGAATTCAAAAAAGGCTTACCTTTGCACCGGTTTTGAGAAAGTGCCTGATAAACTCGTGATGAGAACAACGGCAAGAGAGCATAGAAACGAGGGCCTTGGCAAAGCCCCTAAATGATAGAGAATATGAAAAGATTTGTGAAGAATTTATGTCTGAGCTTATCGATTCTGACCCTGATGCCCCTACAAGCCGGGGCTGCCAATAGAAGCGATGACTCAGCCCAGTTTGACTGGACTCCCGTGATGGAGGCTATCATTCTGGTGGAGAGCGAAGGAAATCCTAACGCCGTGAGTGGGAACTCAGTAGGCGCGATGCAAATCACTCCGGTACTCGTTCGCGAGTGCAACAACATCCTGAAGAGCAGGGGAAGTGACAAGCGTTACACGATGGCCGACCGCTACGATGTCGGTAAGTCGAAAGAGATGTTCCTTCTGATTCAGTCACAGTACAACAAGACGAACAACGTCGAGAAGGCTATACGTTCGTGGAATGGAGGTCCCAACTATACGATCAAGGGAACCGACCGTTACTATCAGAAAGTACTGAGGCGTATGAAGTAGGCAAAAGAGATTGCTTTATGGAATTTATAGAAACCCGGTGGCAGGCCACAAGCCCGTGCGACCGGGTTTTTTCATGTTTTCTGGATTGATTTGCAAACGACCACGCGAACAATCGCGCGTATACACACACACCGTGAATGAATAGGTGCGGACTGTAACTGATCTAAGACGAAAGCCGGTTCCAAGGACAATTATCGCTCATGCGTGCTTTTTCTATAATTCTTGGAACATTTGGAAAAGTACGGGACTAGATAATTTCGTACCTTTGCAGAGAAAATCAAACAACTTATAGTAGTTAACATGTCGAAATGTGACATTTTTCGCACCCTGTGCCTCCTGCTGTTATTAAGTACATCCAGTCAGGCAGGGGCTGCCGACGGCAACGGCCCCACCATGGGCTGGAGCTCGTGGAACACCTACGGTGTGAACATCAACGAGGCCCTCATCAAGCGGCAGGCTGCCGCCATGGTGTCGAAGGGATTGAAGAACGTGGGTTACGACCACATTAATATTGACGATGGCTACTTCGGCGGTCGCGATGCCGATGGCCACCTGCTCATCCATCCCACCCGCTTTCCCAACGGGTTGAAGGGCGTAGTAGACTACATTCACACCAGGGGGCTGAAGGCTGGCATCTACAGCGATGCCGGGCGCAACACTTGCGGCAGCATGTTCAACGGCGATGCCATCGGCAAGGGCGTCGGACTCTACGGGCACGACCAGCAGGACTGCGACTTCTTCTTCAACGAGCTGGGTTTCGACTTCATCAAGGTAGACTTCTGCGGCGGTTCCTACTACCACAACGAAGACCATCTGGTGCTCGACGAGCGCGAACGCTACACCGCCATCGCCGAAGCCATCAAGAACACCGGACGCACCGACGTGCGTATGAACGCCTGCCGATGGGCCTACCCCGGCACGTGGATTAGCGACGTTGCCTTCTCCTGGCGTACCACCGGCGACATCTACGACGGATGGAACTCGGTGAGGGACATCATCAAGGAGAACCTCTACCTCTCTGCCTACTGTCACGACGGGCACTACAACGACATGGACATGCTCGAAGTGGGCCGCTCGATGACCACCGAGGAAGACAAGACCCACTTCGGCATGTGGTGCATCATGTCGTCGCCACTGCTCATCGGCTGCGACCTGGGCAACATCAAAACCACCGCTCTAACCCTGTTGAAGAACAAGGACCTCATAGCCCTGAACCAAGACTCGCTGCACCTGCAGGCCTACGTCTGCCAACGGCAGGACGACTGCTACGTGCTGGTGAAGGACATAGAGCAGCTGCATGGACTGAAACGCGCCTTCGCCGTCTACAACCCCAGCGACAAGGCCGCGACGGTGCAGGTCAGCTTCGCCAGCATGGATCTGGGCGGCACCATCCAGTTGCATGACTGCTTTAAGCGTCAAGATGCCGGAACGGCAGAGGGCACCTTCAGTGTCACCCTGCCCGCCCACGGCACCGCCATCTACACCGCCACCGCCGAGCAACGGCTGGAACGCAGGCTCTACGAGGCAGAGACGGCCTTCATGGGCAACTATCAGGAGCTGGTGAACAACCAGACGCTGCCCAGCGGCATCTGCGAAGAGGCCGACTACGCTTCGGGCGGCGTGAAAGCAGGATGGCTGGGCAGGAGCGAGGCCAACGACCTGCAGTGGCGCGATGTCTACTGTCCCACCGGCGGCGAGTTTCGCCTTACCATCGGCTACATCTCTGGTGAGCCACGACCCATGCAGCTTACCATCAACGGCATGCAGAAAAAGGTTTTTAACGATCTCTACTCTGGCGGCTGGAACAAAGTCGGCACCGTCAGCGTCAATGTCACCCTCAGCCAGGGCATGAACACCGTGCGGCTGAGCTTGGGTAATGGCAACAAGTGGATGCCCGACATAGACTATATGACCATAGAACGCATTAATCCCGACGAGAAGACCTTCAGCAAGGTGAACAAATCTGTGAACATCACCGTCGACGGAAAGACACGCTCCTACTGGCTCTACGTGCCCCAAGACTGCCCAAACGGTGCTCCGCTCGTGGTGGCCATGCACGGTGCCAGCGGCCACAGTTCCGACAACAGCCCCAACTTCAACCAGATAGCTGACGTAGAAAAGTGCATCGTCGCCTACCCGCAGGGAGAACAAATCTACTTTCCCGTGTTCGGTGGCACCGTCACAGGATGGGACGCTTCGGGCGAAGACAATGCCGATGCCGCCTTCATCAAGGCCATCGTCAATGAGCTGGCAGCCAACTATGAGATAGACCGCCGCCGCGTCTACTGCTGCGGCTTCTCCAATGGCGGCATGAACACCTACGCCATGGCCAACGCCTGTAGCGACGTCTTCGCCGCTTTCGCCAGCATCAGCGGCTTCCCACTCAACGAGTTCCACCTGCGCCACACTGGCAGCCGCCCCGTGCCCTTCCTCCACATCCACGGCAAACAGGACGACTTCGTGCGCTACAGCCTCATGCCCACCATCGTCGACGAAATGGTAGCCCGCATGGGAGCCTGCCCAGTCCCGGTGAAGACGAAGGTCAGCGGCAAGTACGACAAGAGCGTCTACGAGGCCATGGAGGGTAGCTTCCCCTACATCTACTACGAGATGGACGGCATGGGTCACAACGACTTCACTCCCAACACCGAGGACGGCAACTCATCGCTCACCATGTGGAAGTTCTTCCGCCAGTATACTCTCGACACGCCCTGCGACACCACCCTGAAGTGGCGGCCACGAATAGAGACGGAGGGCTTTGCACCCAAGAGCCACGGCTGGACTGTGAACAGCGGGACGACGTTGCTGGCTTTCGGCGGACAGCAGAACACCAGTACCAACCAGAACGTCTACCACTCGCTGCAGTTCACAACGGGCAATTACAAGCTCTGCTTCAAGTCGACCGGCGAGGCCGGCAAGACCATCACCGTGAAGCTGCAGAAGCTGACCGGCGACAAGCGTCTGGTAGTGAACACCACAGTCAACGTAGGCGAAGAGACCGTCTTGCCCTTCAAGATTTCCGGAGGCTGGGCTGAGTACAAACTGACGCTGTCACGTGCCGCCGCCACTGACGACATCGCCATCACCGACCTGACTGTCTATTCCGACACCAGCGATGCGTCGGCCCTCCGTTCGCCCCAGACGTCAGCTTCTGCTAAGCCCGTGGCCGAATACTCACTCTCCGGCACCCGTCAGGGGCAGTTGCGAAAAGGCATCAGCCTGCTCAGATACGATGACGGCACCGTGAGGAAAAAGCTTCATTGACCCGCCACTTTGATCATATTGACAAACTCATGAAAAGACGCGCAGACCACAACCACCTCATGCACCGATTTTTCCTCACGCTGACAATGGCCGCCTTTCTTTCGGCGGCATGGGCACAGCCCCGCTTCTCACAGCCTCATGGACTATACGACCAATCCTCGCTGACGGTAGAGATGACACCTACCGGCAGCGACGTTGTCATCTGCTACACTACCGATGGAAGCGAACCCACAGAGCAGAGTACGAAATATGTAAAACCTCTTGTTCTCAGCAGTTCCACTATCCTAAAGGCAGTTGAGGTAAAGGACGGACAAGTCTCATCGCCCGTGACCACGGCCAGCTATATCTTCATACAGTCAGTACTCAGCCAGTCCAACACCCCCAACGGCTACCCCAGTGAATGGGGCAGATACACCCAGATATCGGGTACGGCGAAGGCCGACTACGAGATGGATCCGGAGATGACAGGCGACCCTACACTAAGGCCGAAGATTGCAGAGGGGCTGCGGCAGCTGCCTATCCTGAGCATCACGACCGACAAGGACAACCTGTTCAGTCATGAGAACGATCCCGACAGGGGAGGCATCTACATCTTCACCGGGCCGCCCGTGGGCGACAGCATCGGACACGGCTGGACCCGCCCCGCCAGCGTGGAGCTGATAGGAGGTCCGCAGCAACACGACCTGACCGCCACTTGCGGTCTGCGCCTGCACGGCGGCCACGGCCGACTGGCTGAGAAGAATCCGAAGCACTCGTTCCGACTGGTGTTCAAGGAGCAGTACGGACAGAAGTCGCTGGAGTATCCGCTCTTCGGCGGCGACACCCTCCAGAAGTTCAAGCAGCTCGTGCTGCGCTGCCACTTCGGCAACACTTGGCAGCACTGGGCAGAGGGGAACCGTCAGAAAGCTCAGTACACACGCGATGTCTGGGCACGGCGCATGCAACGCAAGCTGGGCCGTACCAGCGTAGATGCCCTCTATGTCCACCTGTTTCTCAACGGCATGTACTGGGGGCTCTACAACATCGCTGAGCGCGTGGACGACCAGTACGGCAAAGACCACTTAGGCGGAAAGAAAAGCGACATCGACGTCATCAAGATTGAAGAAGACAATGGCAACCATATCGAAGCCAGCGAAGGCACGCTCGACGCTTGGAAACTGATGACCGCCGTAGCAGCACGGGCAACCGATGCCGACAGCTACCAGCAGCTGCAGGACTCGCTGCTCGACATCGACGCCTTCATCGACTACATGCTCATCAACCAATATGGCGGCAACACCGACTGGGACCACCACAACTGGTATGCCGTGCGGCGGCGTGGCACGGATAGTCAGGGCTTTCGTTTCCTCTGTTGGGACAGCGAGATCATCCTGGAGAGTGAGAAGGAGAACGTGCTGGGCAAAAACAACGGAAAAGAGTCGCCGACAGGCATCTTCCACAGTCTGATGAAGAACGAAGACTTCGCCCGTCGCTACCTCAAGCGGGCCAAGGAGCTGCTGGCCGATGACGGACTGCTGGGACAGGAAAGCGTGGTGGAGGTGTGGGACAGTCTCTACAACACTATCTCGATGGCCCTCTACGACGAGGCCGCCCGCTGGGGCGACTACCGGCGCGACGTACACCAGTGGCAGAGCGCAGGCCAGCTCTACACAGTAGACCAGCACT
>Ga0310690_10011763_pt1 | contig 10778 bp, 7 predicted proteins | sample AusTroGonzalo_MG_2_FD_207661 | JGI IMG/M metagenome (GOLD analysis project Ga0310690, IMG submission 207661) | Bovine rumen microbial communities from tropical cattle in Woodstock, Queensland, Australia - Gonzalo_04 (v2) (version 2) | ecosystem: Host-associated > Mammals > Digestive system >...
ATGGCGGCGTCCTCCGGGAGGTCCTTCACCAGCTCGACCTTGTAGGTCTCGCCCTTGGACTCCAGGAATGCGATCGCCTCATCGCGGGGCAGGGTGTAGGTCTCCAGCTTGAGGTTCTCCTTCACGATCTTCTTCATCTCGGCCTCGAGCTTGTCGAGGTCCTCGGGGGCGAATCCGCCCTCCTTGTCGAAGTCGTAGTAGAATCCGTCGTCGATAGCCGGGCCGATAGCGAGCTTCGTTCCCGGGTAGAGCCTCTGAACCGCCTGCGCGAGCACGTGGGATGCGGTGTGACGTATGACCTTCAGGTCGTCATCGCATTCCCTCACGCTTCCATCACTGTACAATGCCTTCATGCAAATCATCTCTTCCGCGGCCCCTACGAATGGGTCGCGACTTTTATTGAGTGGATGCGCCCAGTCAAAACAGGTTAATATAATTGTTCTAAGGACGGACCGGAAAAGCGTGCGCCATCGGCGCTTGACGATGATGCAGAGGATGTCCTCGTCCTGGACCACGTGGTCCATGCCGACGGTCTGCCCGGGGAACTTGGCGGACTTGCCCCAGACCATGGCGTACCTGAAGTTGTTCTTGAAGTCCCTGTGGATCAGCTCGCACACGTCCCCGACGTTGTTGCCGCGCTTGACAATCAGCGGGATGTCCAGGTCGGCCTCCTGGCCCTGGGGCTTGAGGTAGATCCTGATCATGTCGATCGTGTCGTACAGGGCCTGCTTCAGCTCGGGCATGCCCTGGCCGGTGGCCGCGGAAATCGGGATGCAGCGGTATTGGCTGTGCATCTCCATGACGGCCTCCAGCTGGCCCTCCCTGGCCAGATCCACCTTGTTGATGGCCATGATGGCCTTGATGTAGACCCTGTTGCCGGCGAGGACGTCCAGCATCTGCTCGACGTTGATGTCCTCCCTGACCACGACAGTGCAGTTGATGTGGCCGTAGGCGGCGGTCATGTCCCTGATGGTCTCGACGTCGATCTTGGTGAGCTTCAGGGTCGGCTTGACCAGGATTCCGCCGTGGTCCGACGGGGTGATGACCACGTCGGGCTTGGACTGGTTCAGGCGGATCGCCGCGTTGTACAGCTCCTTGAACAGGACGTTCATGTTGGGGTTGAAGATATCCACGACCAGCAGGATGACGTCCGCGGACCTGGCCGCGGCGATGACCTCCCTTCCGCGCCCCTTCCCGCGGGACGCGTCCTTGATCAGGCCGGGCATGTCCAGGATCTGGATCTTGGCGTGGTTGTACTCCATGACTCCTGGCACTACATCCAGGGTGGTGAAGTGGTATGCGCCGACCTCGGACTTGGCGCCGGTCAGCTGGTTGAGCAGGGTGGACTTACCGACCGAGGGGAACCCCACCAGCGCCACGGTGGCGTTGCCGGCCTTCTTGACGTAGAATCCCTTGGTAGGGCCCTTGGAGGAGCGCCTCTTCTCCTCCTCCTCGGAGAGGCGTGCGATCTTGGCTTTGAGCTTGCCTATGTGACCTTCGGTGGCCTTGTTGTACTTGGTCTTGGAGATCTGCTCCTCCAATTCCTTGATCTGCTCCTCTATGGTCGCCATCGGGCACTGCTCCGTGTTCTGGGAAGGCCACCCTATATTAGACTGTTGCGCGGGCGATTCCCCTTTTATACGTTGTAGCCAATGGCCCCGCAATGAACGAAGTCGCAGCGGGGAAATCGTTCAAAGACGATTTCAATGCGCTCACAGCAAAGCAGTGGATAGCCATCATCGCCGGTCTGGCCATCGCCCTGGTCCTCGTACTCTTCGGAGGCGGCGGCCTGTGCTTCGGCATCATCCTGGCGCCTATCTTCTTGTACATGATCCCCCACCTCCTGGGGGTCCAGTCCGTCAGGATCAAGGCCATCATGGGAGTCGTCTTCGTCGTCATGGCGCTGCTGATCGGAACGTTCGCGTTCATCGGGGTCGACAAGGACCTGGACATCAGCAAGGCCAAGGACGGGAACTACATCTCCGACCCGGAGTTCGACTACGACGACTACATCCTCACCGCAGACATCAACAACGACAGCGACTACGACGTCACAGCGTCCTTCGCCAAGGTCACCATGTTCAGGTTCGGCATGCCCATGCACGAGGTCATCAAGGACGAGGACAAGGTGCCGATGGTGCCTCTGGACTCGGATCGGTACGGCGCGCAGCTGGATATGGAGGACGGGGTCCTGTACTACGTGCTCATCGAAGTGACGTACATGGAGGACGGCAAGGAGAAGCAGAAGGCCGCCATGGCCTTCCTGGTTAACACCGGCGCCGACGTCGGCATCGACATGTACCTCAAGGGCACGGCCCTCGGAGTCGTGGCCCCCGGCGCGTTCTACTTCCTGCTCGTCGCGTTCTCGTTCCTCATGAGGCGCAGCCTCGGCAAGACCCGCCAGAAGATGGAGGACGAGGGGCGCCTGTACCCCCAGGGATACGGCAGGTGCAAGGAGTGCGGAACCCTGGTCCTCCCCGGCGAGGTCACCTGCAGGAAATGCGGCGCGTACATCGATGTGCCAGACGAGATCAAGGCCTCCAAGAAGGACTACTTCGTCTGCACCGAGTGCGGGGCCGAGGTCCCCAACGACGCCAAGGAGTGCCCCAAGTGCGGAGCAAAGTTCGAGGGGGTGGAGAACGAGGTCGTCCACGCGGACGGGACCGTCGATGTATCATCCGACTCCTTCGAATGCTCAGAGTGCGGGGCCATCGTCCCGGCTAACGCGACCCACTGCCCCAAGTGCGGCGCGAAGTTCGACGAGGACGACGAATGATCCAACGTCCGGGGGCGGACCGCCCCCGGTCCCTTTAACCAATATTCATCCAGCGACAGGCGATTCCGATGAGCAACGAGAGCGGCTTGGAGAACGTGAAGGGCACCCGCAAGGTGCTGAAGTTCGCCCTTCCCACCATCATCATGATGGTTCTCACCTCGTCATACGTCATGGTGGACGGGCTGATCGTCGCCAACCTCATCGGCACCGATGCCCTGGCCGCGGCCAACCTGACCATGCCTGTTTACTCCTTCTTCACCGCCGTAGGGTTCATGTTCGCATCCGGCGGCTCCGCGCTCGTATCCAAGAAGATGGGCGAGGGACGCACGGCGGAGGCCAGATCGGACTTCGCCCTGATCTCTGTGGTCGCCGTCATCATGGCGATTGCCATTATTGCCGTCTGCCTGGTGTTCCTGGACCCGCTCGTGGACGCCCTGGGCGCCGACGAGACCCTCCACGACCTCACAAAGGAGTACATGCTGTACTGGGGAGGCTTCGCACCGTTCGCGGTGCTCCAGTTCATCTTCATCCAGTTCTTCATAGTGGCCGGCAAGCCCGGCCTGGCGCTCGCCGCGGCCGTCGGGTCCGGAGTCACCAACATCTGCCTGGACCTGCTGTTCATCGGCGGTCTCGGCACAGGGATCGGCGGAGCGGCTGTCGCCAGCGGCATCAGCAGCCTGATCCCATGCGTCATAGGGATGTACTACTTCACCGGCGGCAGGTCCGCCATACAGTTCGGCAAGCCCAACGGGAACAGGGGCATACTGCCCAAGGTCTGCTCCAACGGCGCTTCCGAGATGGTCACCGAGCTGTCGGGATCCGTTGCGTCCCTGGCGTTCAACCTGGTCATGATGCACTACATCGGGGCGGACGGCGTCGGGGCGATAACCGTGATCATGTACGTCCAGTTCCTGGCCCTGGCCATCCTGCTCGGCTACTCCTTCGGCGTGGCCCCTGTGATGTCCCACGCCTACGGCAGGGGCGACCGCGAGGCCATGTCCGGCCTGTACAGGGTCAGCCTGAAGTTCACCCTGGTGTTCAGCGTGGCCGTCTTCCTGTTCATGGAATTCTTCGGATGGGTCGTGGTCGGGCTGTTCAACGCCGGCAACGAGCACATGTACGAGATAGCCACCAGCGGCATCCTGATCCACTCGTTCGCCTACCTGTTCATGGGCGTGAACATGTATGCGTCCTCGCTGTTCACATCCCTGTCCAACGGGCTCCTGTCCGCGGTCATCTCCGGCCTCAGGAGCCTCATCATCCTGGTGCCGCTCATTATCGCCCTCCCGGCCATGATGGGCGTGGACGGCGTATGGTACGCCGTCCCGGTCACCGACCTGGCGGTCATGATCCTCTCAGTCTGGCTCTTGGTCAGGAACTCCGACAGGTACGGATACGGCAGACTTTTCGACCGCAGGCAGGCGGCCAGCCGAACATTTATCAAACGCGACTCCTTCCCCTCGGACGGATGCCCTCAGAACAGACTAGTCTAGACGGCGGAGCGCCGAAGAAGCCCTCGACTTCCATAGCTCACACGCTCGCTACCAAGCAGCAGGAGATCTCCGTCACGGAGTTCTTCGAGAAGAACAAACAGATCTTGGGATTCGACTCCAGGTCCAAGTCCCTGCTCATGGGCATCAAGGAAGCGGTCGACAACTCGCTGGATGCCTGCGAGGAGGCCTCCATCCTGCCCAACATCGAGGTCAGGATCGAGAGGATCGGCGACGAGGACTACAAGATCTCCATAGAGGACAACGGACCCGGCATCGTGCACAAGATGATGCCCAACGTCTTCGGCCGCCTTCTCTACGGGTCCAGATTCCACGCCCTCAGGCAGTCCAGGGGGCAGCAGGGTATCGGTATCTCCGCGACCGTCATGTACGGGAACATCACCACCGGCAAGCCCGCCCACGTCATCTCCAAGATCGAGGGCGAGGACGAGGTCGCCTGGGGGATGGACATCTTCATAGACACCAAGACCAACCGCCCCGTCGTCACCAACGACAAGGCGTTCACCTGGGAAGGCAGGGACCACGGTACCTTCATCGAGTACACCATCAAGGGGAGGTACATCACTGGCAAGCAGTCCGTGTTCGAGTACCTGAAGGACACCGCCATCGTCAACCCCCACGCCCAGATCACATTCCACGACCCCGACGGAACCAAGACGGTGTTCGAGAGGGCCACATCCGAGATGCCGCCAAAGCCCAAGGAGATCAAGCCCCACCCGGAGGGCATGGAGATCGGGGACCTGATGAAGTACGCCGGGGCGACCCAGCAGAAGACCATCAAGGCGTTCCTGAAGAACGACTTCTCCAGGATCACCGACAGGCTCGCCACGGAGATCCTAGAGAAATCCGGAGTCGACGGCAACAAGAAGCCGGCGAAGATGACCAGGGAGGAGGCCATCGCCATCCTCGAGGCCATAAAGACATGCAAGATCATGGCCCCTCCGACAGACTGCCTCTCGCCCATCGGCGAGACCCTGATCAAGAAGGGCCTGATGCACGTCCTCGAAGGCCTCAGGCCAGAGTACTACGCCACCCCCGTCACCCGCGCCCCCAAGGCCGTGAACGGCAACCCGTTCATAGTCGAGGCCGGTATCGTGTACGGAGGGGACATCCCGTCGGACAGCCAGGTCCAGATCCTCAGGTTCGCCAACCGCGTCCCGCTGCTCTACCAGCAGGGCGCCTGCGCCATCACGAAGGCCATCCAGGACATGGACTGGAGGAGGTACGGCCTGGAGCAGAGGGGAGGCAAGGGCATCCCCTTCGGGCCCGCGATCATCCTGGTCCACGTGGCGTCCACCAAGGTCCCGTTCACATCCGAGGGCAAGGAGGCCGTGGCGTCCTACCCCGAGCTCTCCGCAGAGATCGGCCTGGCGCTCAGGCTCTGCGCCAGGAACCTCAAGAGCCATCTAAACAAGATGGAGAGGAAGCACAAGACCCACGCCAAGTTCGAGATCGTCCAGGAGATCCTGCCCGACATGGCAAAGAAGGCCGCCGACCACCTCGGCAAGCCAGTGCCGGACCTGAGCAGGACGATCACCAACATCATGAACGTGGTATGGGTGGAGCCGACCGTCGAGAAGAAGAAGAACATGCGCACGGTCAGTTACACTATTTACAACTACACCCGGTCCGAGAGGACCCTGCGGCTGCACGCGCGGCTGCCCAAGGAGTGCGTCAACCTGACGCTGTTCTCCAACCCCGACTTCCTCGACATGAACGAGGAGGGCAAGGCCAACTGGGAGGTGAAGAACATCCCGCCGAGCGAGCACCACGTGGTGTCCTTCGAGCTCAAGGGCGAGCTCGCCGACACCTTCGACGCCGACGACATCTACTTCTCCGGCCTGAACCCCACCATCGTCATGGGCGCGGAGCAGCTGCCCGGCGACTGGGGCATCAAGGGCATGGAGATCGTGCAGAGCAGCGAGGACGACCTCGTGAGCGACGATGACGAAGAGGAATCGATGGAGGCTGAGGATCTTGGCGACGAATGACAGACAGAAGGAAGCGCTGGACAGCCTCACGGGCGTCGTCAGCCAGATCTACGACCAGCTCGACGGCGGCGAGATTCCCTCCATGGAGCTCCCGCTGAGGTCCAAGAAGAACATCGAGTTCGACCCCCAGCACAACGTCTGGACCTACGGCGACCTCAAGACCTCCCGCACCGCCAAGACGGTGAACGGGGCGGTCATGATGCTCAGGACCGTCTACACCGCGGACTTCATCAACGAGATGATCAAAGACAACAAGTCGTCCACCTTGAGGGAGATGTACTATATCTCCGAGGGCTGGCACAACGCGAAGTTCCACACCCAGGACGAGAGCAACCTCCTTGCCGAGGACCTCGAGACCATCACCGGCTGCATGAGGGAGGACTTCAAGCTCCGCCCCGAGGAGTCGGGAGCTCACGTCTACGGCGACGTCAACTTCACCACCATGACCAAGAAGGGCATGAAGAAGGTGAACTGCATCGACGACGTCTCCGAGGCAGGGTTCGCGGTGCCGTACAAGGTCGAGGAAGATACATTCCAGATAGACCCGGGCAACACCAAGTTCATCATGGCCATAGAGACAGGAGGTATGTTCGCCCGTCTCATCGAGAACGGGTTCCCCGAGAGGTACAACTGCACCCTGGTCCACCTGAGCGGACAGCCCGCCAGGAGCACCAGGAGGCTCATCAAGAGGCTCAACGAGGAGCACGACCTGCCCGTCACCGTCTTCACCGACGGCGACCCCTGGTCCTTCAGGATCTACGCCTCCGTCGCGTACGGGGCCATCAAGACCGCGCACATCTCATCGTACCTGGCCACCCCCACGGCCCAGTTCATCGGCGTCACCGCATCGGACATCCTGAACTACAACCTGCCCACGGACAAGCTGAACGACAAGGACATCGGCGCCCTCAACGCCGAGCTCTCCGACCCCAGGTTCAAGGACGAGTTCTGGGTGAACGAGATCCAGGCCATGCTCAGCATGAAGAAGAAGTCTGAGCAGCAGGCGCTGGCCAAGTACGGTCTGGACTATGTGACGGACCACTATCTCCCCGAGAAGCTCACCGACATGGGCATCCTCTGAAACTCAAACGCCGGGCGCGAGCCCGGCTACCATCATTATATTGCCAGTTGGATTGATTTGATAGCAAACGATATTAAACCTATCGTCATTACTATCCAACCATGACAGCAGACCCTGACGCACCGGGCGACATGCAGCTGGAGATCATCCGCGGCCTGAGGGGCGTCATCCATGCGTTCTACCTGGACAAGGACATCCTGGAGGAGCTCCGCAGGGAGGAATCCACAGTCCGCGCCATGGGGAACATCGAGGTTGACAACAGGGGATTCAACGAGGCCCTGAAGCGCGAGAGCGTCATTTGCATCGTGAAGGACCCCAGGTTCAGACCCCCGCCGGAGCCCACAGTGGTCCTCGAGACGTCCGATGGCGAGATCATCGGCGAGGAGGTCTTCCCGTTCACCATGCACAAGTACGAGAACAGGACTGACGTGGTCTGGCTGTCCGACGGGTTCGTCCTGTTCCCCCAGATCATGGCCAAGGGCGGCGAGCAGTTCGTCATGCCCCCGGTGTCCTTCCCGGAGCTCAACGAGAGCAACGGGTGCAAGGACGTCGTCTCCTGCAGCCCCGCACCGACCAGCGACCTGATGATCAAGAAGCACTACGGCCTGGTCGACAACCCCAAGATCGCCTCCGTCCTGGTGGCGTTCAACAGGATCAAGCGATCCTGCTTCGTTTTCTAAGGAGGGGGATCTCCCCCTCCCATCACATCCTGCTCAGCTTCAGCTTCACGAGCAGCGAGAGCACAGCCACCGCGAACGCCATCGATATGATGGTGAAGAACACAGAATCGGTGAGGCCGCCGTATACGCCGATGAATGCGGCGATGACGAACGTGGACAGGAACTGTCCCAGGTTGATGAACGTGGAATAGCCGCCCATGATCTTCCCGGACGTCGCCGGCGTCGATGTCTCGGCCAGCATGGTCAGCACGGAGGGGGTGACAAGACCGAGGCCGAGACCCATGAAGACGGCGCTCGGGGCGACGGTCGCATACGATGGTTCCAGAAGGAAGAACAGCCCGGAAACACCGACGCTGATGAATCCTGATGTTAGGATGGTCATCTCGTCCAGCACCCCGGAGATGGCTTTATGGGACATGCTGACGGCCGCGCTGGATGTCCCCAGCACCCCCAGCATCAGGCCGGTGATAGCCGGGGAAGACTCCAGATTCGCCTCCATGTACTCCGGGAGCTTGGACGGGAATGTGAACATGAACAGCATGATGAAGAAAGCCGCGGCATAGCAGAATGCGCGGATTGCCCCTGCGTTCTTGGGAACCTGGAATGCGGAGACGTCGATATCCGCGCCGCCGGACGGGGACGGCTCCTTGAGGGATATGAGGGCCGAGAAGACCATCAGCAGCCCGATGCCGTATATCAGGAAAGGATAGTGCCAGCCGAAATCAGCCAGCACCCCTCCAGCCAGCTCGAGGATCAAACCACCGATGCCCATGGCGGCCGCCTGGTATCCGAGGACCTTCTTGCGCTCCATCCCGACATAGTACTCCGCAATCAGAGCGGTTGTGCAGCATACGATGCCGGCTATTCCGACTCCAACCCCGAACCTCCCGACGAGGATCAGCATCAAGTCCTCCAGGAAGAATCCCGAGAGTCCCGAGACGCCGAAGATAGCGAGAGCCATAACCAGGACCTTGACCTTGCCTATGCGGTCGGCGAGGATCCCCATCGCCAATCCGGAGACGACTATGGCTAGCGAGGGCATCGTGATGATGAGGTTGATGAATATGCTGTCAAACTCCGGGAACGCCTGGCCTATGTCCGGCAGGGCCGGTGCTACCGCAGCGCCTCCCATGAGTATCATCATCGAGGAGATGAGAATGGTAAGAAGCGACAGCTTCCCGGGCTTGAACTCATTATCCATGGAGGGGCCAAAGTCGGTCCGTATAAAATAGTGACCCGACAACGCGACGCCCCATTCCAGACACATTAACTATATCTTAGACAATCCGCCAGTCATGCCTACAGCATTGGTGACAGGGGCATCCGGAGGAATCGGCAGGGAGCTATCGCTCATCCTCGCAAGGGACGGGTACGACCTCGTCGCGGTAGCCAGGAGCGCTGATGCACTGGAAGCTCTGGCAGAGGAGATCCGCTCCGAGCATGGAAGGGATGTCCGCATCATACCCTGCGACCTATCTGTCCCCGGAGCCGCCAGGGAGATGTGCTCCGACATCGGGGGAATCGACATCCTGGTGAACAATGCGGGATTCGGCGATTACGGGCCCTTCGTGGATTGCGATCCTGACAAGCAGATGCGCATGATAGACCTCAACGTCCGCGCCCTCACCGACATCACCCGCACCATCCTTCCAGGGATGGTGGAGCGCGGGAGGGGGCGCATACTGAACATCGCATCGGTTGCGGCATTCGAGCCGGGCCCGCTGATGTCCGTATACTACGCCACCAAGGCCTACGTCCTCTCGTTCTCGGAGGCCATACAGGAGGAGCTCCGCGGGACCGGGGTGACGGTCACCGCTCTGTGCCCCGGGCCTACCAACACCGGCTTCGCATCCGCCGCAGGCGCCACCGGCACCAACCTGTTCAAGGAAGCAGCCGGTGCCGACGTGAAGAAGGTCGCCGCCTACGGGTACCGCTGCATGATGCGCGGGAAGCCCGTAGCCGTCTGCGGGCTCACGTTCAAGTTCCTGATCTTCTGGATACGCCTGCTGCCCAGATGCGCCACCCGCAGGATGGTGCACTACATCCAGGGCAAGACTAAGAAGTGAAAATAAACAAGGATAAGGGGCCGGCCCCGGAGGGCCGGCTTTGATCGGGTTTACTGGGTTCCGTCGCCCAGGTCGTGGACCCTGTCGAGGATCTTGTTGTGCTCGAGCTCCTCGTACCTGAACCTGTCGATGTTGGTGGCGAAGGTCTTGTCGGCGGGCAGGAGCTTCTTCATGGCCTGCATCATGGTGCTTCCGAGGCCCATGAGGCTCTTGGTCATGCAGATGCCGAACCTGGTCCTTCCGCAGACGACATGGCCGGGGTTGACGACGTCGTAGGGGTCCATGACGGTCTTGAGGGACCTCATCCTGGCAGTGGTGGGCTGGTCGTGGATGACGTCCAGCATCCAGGCGAAGAACACTCCGAGTCCGGTGGACCTTCCGCCGTAGATGGCGGCCCTGTCTCCGAGGTAGAAGTTGAACCCGAAGGCCAGCATTCCGGTCATGAGCTCGTCGTCCTTGAAGTAGTAGGGCATGAACAGGGTGGTGGACCTGTCGACCATGACTCCGATGACTCCTCCGGCCTCCATCTTCATGGCCTTGAAGCCGTCGTAGCACTCGTCGGTGAACGCGCCCCAGTCGTGGGCGGGCACGATGACCTCTCCGGGGATCTCTCCGACTCCGACCTTCCTGGCCCTGAACTCGTAGCACCTCTCGTCCCACTCGTGCTGGGCGA
>Ga0310690_10011764_pt1 | contig 10778 bp, 7 predicted proteins | sample AusTroGonzalo_MG_2_FD_207661 | JGI IMG/M metagenome (GOLD analysis project Ga0310690, IMG submission 207661) | Bovine rumen microbial communities from tropical cattle in Woodstock, Queensland, Australia - Gonzalo_04 (v2) (version 2) | ecosystem: Host-associated > Mammals > Digestive system >...
GATAACTGAATGCTTGAAATTTATAATTCTTTAACGCGTTTCAAAGAAACGTTCAAACCGCTGCACGAAGGACACGTAGGCATGTATGTCTGCGGTCCTACCGTGTACGGAGATGCGCATCTGGGGCATGCCCGTCCTGCCATCACCTTTGACCTGCTCTACCGCTACCTGCAGTACTTAGGTTACAAGGTACGTTACGTGCGTAATATCACCGATGTAGGACACCTGGAGCACGATGCGGATGAGGGGGAGGATAAGATTGCAAAGAAAGCACGACTCGAGCAACTCGAACCGATGGAGGTCGTGCAGTTCTATACCAACCGTTATCACCGCGACATGGCGGCACTGAATGTCTTACCGCCGTCTATCGAACCCCACGCTTCGGGTCATATCATCGAGCAGATTGCGTTTGTGCAGAAGATCCTCGATAAGGGCTACGCGTACGTATCCAACGGTTCCGTTTATATGGACGTGGAGAAATACGCGAAGGACTATCCGTACGGTAAACTCTCCGGACGAAACCTCAACGATATCGTGACCGAGACCCGTGAGTTGGATGGTCAGGACGAGAAGAAGCACAGTTATGACTTTGCCCTTTGGAAGAAAGCCGCACCGGAGCATATCATGCACTGGCCTTCACCTTGGTCCGAAGGTTTTCCCGGATGGCATATGGAGTGCTCGACGATGGGCACCAAATACCTGGGTGAGCAGTTCGATATCCACGGTGGTGGCTTGGACCTGATCTTCCCGCATCATGAGGCAGAGATTGCACAGAGCTGCGCTGCACTCGGTCATGAGACCGTCCATTACTGGATGCACAACAACATGATCACCATTGCGGGCAAGAAGATGGGTAAGTCTTATAATAACTTCATCACCCTCGAGCAGTTCTTCACAGGCGAACACCCGCTGCTCTCGAAGCCTTTCGGTCCGATGGTGATACGTTTCTTCATCCTCCAGGCACACTACCGTTCGACGGTCGATTTCTCTTCCGAAGCCCTCGAGGCAGCGGAGAAGGGACTGCAGCGTATGCAAGAGGCTTATGCAAGGCTGCTGAAACTGCAAGCCGGTAAAGAGACGACCGTTGAAGTAGCCGGGCTGCGTCAGCGTTGCCAAGAGGCCATGGACGATGATCTGAACACGCCGTTCGTGATCGCGGCTTTGTTTGACAGCACCCGTGCAATCAACACGGTATGGGACGGTAAGGGAACGATATCCGAAGCGGATCTCAAGGAACTCCGGGAGGTATGGAAGACTTTTGCCATCGATATCCTCGGTCTGCGACTGGAAGAGCAGGGTAGCGGCGATGAGAAGATGAAGGCCTTCAACGGTGCTATCGATCTCTTACTCGGTATCCGTCTGCAAGCCAAGCAGAACAAAGATTGGCCCACGTCCGATAAGATCCGTAACGAACTGACCGCGCTCGGCTTCCAAATCAAAGATACCAAAGATGGGTTTGAGTGGTCGATCTAAGATAATTGGTCTTTGTTCATTGCTCGTTGTCCTCTGTTCCTGCGGAACAAGTACGTCGCAAGAAGAACAGGCTGTCGTTGAAGACAGCCTGGTTTGGTATCCCGGTCGGACGTTTGACTATAAGTTGAAGTTCAACGATCTCCAACTCAAGCAGCATGCGGTGGCCTCCCAAATCGGTTTGTCCAGGCCACCCAAGGACCGGACCGATGCCGCGTCCATGCGTAAGCAGTTGGTACAGATCACGACAAACGAGAACTATATTGTGGACAGTCTGACGCACTCCGTGCCTTATCTCATTCCGTCGGCGAAGCGTGAGTTGGATGCCATCGGGGCCGAGTGGGCGGATATCCTGCAACGCAACGGTTTGCCGCATTACCGGTTCTACGTGACTTCCGTCTTGCGCACTCAGGAGGATGTCAAGTTCTTGCAACGCAGCGGAAACATCAACTCCACCACGCAGTCCTGTCACTGCTACGGCACGACTTTCGATCTCGCGTACATGCGTTATGATAAAGTAACGCGCACGCATATGTACATGCACGAGGATAATCTGAAACTGGTCCTGGGACAGGTGCTGCTGAATCATCAGCGAGCGGGAAAGATTTACGTTAAGTACGAATGGAAACAGAGTTGTTTCCACATTACTGTGCGTCAGTAGATTTGCTCGACTTATCACAAATCTCCATCAGACTACAGTCCGAGCAGTTCTCTGTCTCGGATTGTTCTTTCTTGCAGTCTGATGGCTGAAAACTGATATCTGACTTCTTTTTTGCCTTGCGGCGTTCGTTAATCTCGATGAGTGCGAGAATGACGACAGCCATCCCTATGAACGCAAACAGTGCTTTCATAAATCTTCAATCTACAATCTTCAATCTACAATGTCGACATTATCGACCCGGTCTTCTTCGATCACGAGGTTATCGATGATGAACTGTTGACGCTCCGCGGTGTTCTTACCCATGTAGTACGCCAGTAACTCATTGACGGAGTCTTCTTTACGTAAGCTCACCTGATCCAAACGGATACCATTTCCGATGAAACCCTTGAACTCATCCGGCGAGATCTCTCCCAGTCCTTTGAATCGGGTGATCTCCGGCGTCTTGATCTTGTTCATCGCCTTGATACGTTCTTCTTCGCTATAGCAGTAGATGGTGTTGCTCTTGTCCTTGACACGGAAGAGCGGAGTCTGCAGGATATAGACGTGTCCTTTTTTGACCAGATCGGGGAAGAACTGCAGGAAGAACGTCAGCATCAGCAGACGAATATGCATACCGTCCACATCGGCATCGGTCGCGATGATGACCTTGTTGTATCTGAGTTCATCCAGACCGTCTTCGATATTGAGCGCCGACTGCAGGCAGTTGAACTCCTCATTCTCGTACACCACCGATTTCGTTAAACCGTAGCAGTTCAGCGGCTTACCGCGCAGCGAGAACACCGCCTGCGTACGTACGTCACGACTCTTGGTGATCGAACCTGAAGCCGACAGACCCTCGGTGATGAAGATACTGGATTCCAACCGCAGATCATCGTCCGCATCTTTGGAACTCTTGACCGGCTTGGTGTCATTGAGGTGAATCTGGCAGTCGCGTAACTTGGGATTATTGACCAGGTTCTTCTTCGCCCGTTCACGAGCGGCTTTGGTCACACCCGCAATCGCCTTGCGTTCTTTCTCGGAGTCCTGAATCTTCTGCAGCATGACTTCCACGGTCTGCGGGTTCTTGTGCAGGTAGTTATCCAGTTGCTGCTTGACGAAGTCATTGACGAACTTATTGATACCGACCCCACCGGTAGGACTCATATCTTTGGAGCCTAACTTAACCTTGGTCTGGGACTCAAACACCGGTTCTTCCACGTTGATCGCGATCGCTCCGACCACACCGTTACGGATGTCCGCCAACTCCTGGTTCTTATTGAAGAACTCCTTGATCGTACGACCAATCGCCTCGCGATAAGCCGCCTGGTGGGTACCACCTTGGATGGTGTGCTGACCGTTCACAAACGAGAAATACTCATCGCCGTTCTGGTCCGTATGCGTGAGGGCAATCTCGATATCTTCGCCCTTCAGGTGAATAATCGGGTAGAGCGGACTGACGGTCATGTTCTCTGTCAGCAAATCCAGCAGACCGTTCTTGCTCACAAATTTCTTACCGTTATATACCAGCGTCAGACCCGTATTGAGGTACGCATAGTTACGCAGCAACTCCTCGATATAATCATCGCGGAAATGGTAGTTCTCGAACAGTCCTTTGCTATCGTCCGGCACAAACTCAATGATCGTACCGCGTTTTTCGGGACCGGCATAATCGACGATGTCCGTGTCGTGGGTTAACTTTCCCTGAGCAAACTCCGCCCGACGCATCTTCCCTTCGCGGTAGGACTCTACGGCAAAGAAAGACGAAAGGGCATTCACCGCTTTGGTTCCTACACCGTTCAGACCAACGGACTTATGGAAGGCCTTGCTGTCGTACTTACCACCGGTGTTGAGTACGCTCACCACCTCCACCAACTTACCCAGAGGAATACCGCGACCGTAGTCACGTACGCGTACACGACCGTCCACTACATCCACCTCGATGGTCTTACCTTCACCCATACGGTACTCGTCGATCGAGTTATCGATACTCTCTTTGATGAGTACGTAGATACCGTCGTCGGAGTGCGAACCGTCGCCTAACTTACCGATGTACATACCCGGACGACGCCGGATATGCTCCATGTCGTCCAAGTGGATAATGTTCTCTTCGCCGTACGATACGGCTGCATTTACTATTTCGTTTTCTTCTGCCATAATTCGATTACAAATGCTTTTGCGGCCTCGTGGTCGTTGGGGATGACGCCGTCGAGTATCGCATCTTTGATCGCGCTCTTCAGTTCTCCCACCAGCGAACAGGGTTCCAGATGGAATAGCTCCATGATCTCCATGCCGTCTACCGGCGGTTGGAAATTACGAATCCGGTCGCGTTCTTCTAACTCCACCATCTTCTGTCTCACCAACCGGTAGTTCTGATGGAAGCGGGCTTTCTTCTCTTCGTTGCGACTGGTGATATCGGCATCACAAAGCAACATCAGGTCCTCGATATCGTCTCCTGCCTCAAAGAGCAACCGCCGTACCGCACTGTCCGTCACCGTGTATTCGATCAGGTTAATCGGCCGCATGTGCAGATCCACCATCTTCTTCACGTACTCCATCTTCTCGTTCAAGGGCAATTTCATCTTCGCGAAGATCTTCGGTACCATCTTGGCACCGATGTAGTTGTGATTCCGGAAGGTCCAACCCGCCTGCGGGTCCCAAGCTTTACTGCGCGGTTTTCCGATATCGTGCAACAGCGCCGCCCAACGCAGCCAGAGATTATCGGAAGTCTCCGATAAGTTATCCAGCACCTTCAACGTATGATAGAACACGTCCTTGTGTCCGCGACCGTCTTTCACTTCGATACCTTTGAGGGCCGCCAGCTCCGGGAAGATAAGTGGCAGCAGTCCCGTTTTGTCCAATAAGATAAACCCTTCCGACGGACGGCGACTGAGGATGATCTTATGTAACTCTTCCGCAATCCGCTCTTTGGTGATGATCCCGATGCGTTCTTTGTTGCGTGCGATGGCATCAAAAGTCTCGCCGTCCAGGTTAAAGCCCAATTGAGTCGCAAACCGGATCGCCCGCATCATGCGTAAGGGATCATCGCTAAACGTGATATCCGGATCGAGTGGCGTTTTGATGATGCAACGCTCCAGGTCTCCGATGCCGTCAAACGGATCGAGCAGCTCACCGTACCGGGCTTGGTTCAGACAGATTGCCAGCGCATTGATCGTAAAATCGCGTCGGTTCTGATCTTCCTCCAGCGTCCCGTCTTCTACAATCGGATTCCGACTGTCGCGCGTGTAACTCTCGCGCCGCGCACCGACGAACTCCAATTCCAGATCCCCGCGTTTCACCTGCGCTGTACCATAGGTCTTAAACACACTCAGATGCGCTTTCTTGCCCAGTTTCTTCGCTACTTCCTCGGCCAACAAAATCCCTGGTCGGTATTCCGGTGTTCCGGTATTCCGGTGTTCCGAAGAAAGACAAACAATATCAATATCCGTGCTCTCCCGATGCAGGAACAAGTCCCGTACCCAACCGCCGATCACGTAGCATTCCAAACCCAATTGGTCGGCTGTTTCACCAACCAATCGCAGTACGGGATTTTCTATTTTCGGATCGCTGACACGCATATTTTGCAAAATCGACTGCAAAATTACAAAAAAAAAGCGAATTATGCAAATTTCCCGCGGGATTTTTTTTCATATTTATTTGTGTATGTCAAAAAAAAAATGTAATTTTGCAGCCGAAAAATATGATAATGATGCGTGTTTTGGTTAGACATAGCATGGCCTTTGCGGCTTTTCTGTGCATGACTGCCTGTCATGAGCAGGATGTTGCATTGCGTGAGGTAGATACTTTGATTGCAGAGCATCAGGAAGTGCAGGCGCAGTATCAGGCGCACTTGGATTCTATGTTATTGGAACAACCATACGAGAGGATGACGGACGAGGAACGTTTTGAATGTTGTGGGCGATTTTTCGATTTGTATCGCGGTTTTGACCTGGATTCGCAGTTGGTATATGTGCAAAAACGCATGGGTTTAGCTGCGCATTTAGCCGATCCGCACTTTCAGCAACAAGCGCAGATGAACCGAGCCGAGGTGTTGATGCGTTCGGGTATGTATTATGAGGCATTGGAGAATTTGGACGATGTGAACAAGTCTGCAATCGATCCCGTTTTGCGTCCCTATTATTACCATTTGTGTCGGACACTATATGGGCTGATGGAAGATTTTGCGGTGACTGAACGCGAGCAAAATTTGTACCATCATTTGACGCAAGATTATCGCGACTCCATTTTGCGAGTAGAAGAAGCGGGTAGTTTTATTCATGCCTTGGTTCGTGCCGACGCTTTGTATGCCGACGGACATTTTTACGAGGCGCTGGAAGAATTGGAAAAATATGAGTCCTCCGGTTTAGTTCAAGCGAATCAGTTAGGTATCTTCTCTATCACCAAAGCCCAAATATACCACGAACTTGGTGATCGAGATTCAGAGAAACAGCATCTGATTATCTCTGCCTGCTCAGATTTGAGAGGAGCTAAACGTGAGTATGTTGCGTTGCGCGATTTGGCCATTATGCTGTTCGAAGAAGGAGATATAGATCGATCGCATGTGTATATCCATTGTTGCATTGCGGATGCTAAAGCCGGTGGCATGCGTAGTCGTTCGTTGGAAATCAGTACAGTATATCCTATTATTGAAAGTGCCTATCAGCGGCAAGAAACGATACGTGTGCGGATGTTATATGGCCTGATTGCCAGTATTGCTTTGTTGGCAACTACGTTGAGTCTATTTCTCCTTTACAGCGCACGAAAGCGTATGCAGTTGGCCCAAAGTAACCGCATACGAACTGTCTACGTAGGTCATTATATGGAGATGGCTTCTCAACTTATTGAGCGGTTTGATAACTGGCGTAAGACGCTGAACGCACACGCCAAAGCCGGAGATCTCAAACGTCTCCAGACCGATCTTGCCTCGCAACACTTCACCCAAGAACAACTCAATATCTTCTATCGTGACTTCGACGAAGCCTTCCTCGCTATCTTCCCGAATTTCGTGGAAGAGATTAAAGCATTGCTGGTGGATGGCGCGGAGTTTAGTACCAAACCCGGTGAACGTTTGAATACCGATTTGCGTGTGCTCGGGTGTATCCGCTTAGGTATTACCGATAGCAAGCAGATCGCTTCTTTCTTGCGTTATTCACTCTCTACAATTTACAATTCTAGAACCCGAATGCGCAATTTGGCCAAGGGAGGTCGGGATGAATTTGAGCAAAAAGTCGCTACTTTTTAGTACTCCTTTTGTTTTTTGTATAATGCTGTAATTAAGTGAATTGGTAAATTTTATATTTGTTAATTCACTACTTTTTGCATGTGCACTATTGCGTATGTGAATGAAAAGCAGTACCTTTGCATCGCAATTGTAAAAAACAAATTGTCTAACCCTAAATGATTTTGTATTATGAAAAAAATTTTTTCTCTTTTGGCAATCACAATGGTTTCTGTTTCGACTATGATGGCTCATCCTGGTCGTTTGTATTTAATTGGTGATGCAACTCCCAATGGTTGGGATTTACATACGGCCGCTCTTATGCTGACTGTTGAAGATGGTGTGTACGAATGGGTGGGAGATCTCTCTGACGGTAATCTTAAGTTTCTGGAGAATGAGGATTGGATACCTTCCTATGGTCCGGCTACGCAAGGAGAGGCTTTGGCTTCCGGTACAATGGTAAAGCGAGTGGTGGAACTGCAGGATAATGACAATAAGTATACTGTTTCTGCCGGTCGTTATTCGCTTCGTATTGACTTGACGGGGGAAGACCCGCAAATAACCGTAGAAGACGGTACCGGAATGGAGGACAAAGGATTTAGCATCCATTATCCGGTAGCTGTCTATCCGATTGGTAGTGCTACAGCAGCCGATTGGAGTCTTGATAACGCTATCGAGTTGACGGAAACAGCTTTTAATAGTGGTATCTACGAAGGTCAGATTGCGCTTCATAGCGGTGAGTTAAAATTCTTGCATCAGCGTGACTGGGGTAAAGCCTATGGTGCTACGGCAGAAAACGCGCCGATAGCGGACGAAGGTGCGTTTGATATCATGATTACCGATGATAGCAATGATAACAAGTTTGCGGTTTCTTTGGCAGAAGAGACGACCTTTTATGTTACGGTAAATGCCGTTACGAACCAACTTGTTCTTTCGCTTAATAATCCTTCCGGTGTGGAGAATACATTGGTCGAGAACAAAATCGAAGCAGTATATGATCTGCAGGGTCGTATGGTAGCTCATTCGCCGGTTGGCCTTCCTGCCGGTCTGTACATCCTCAAGGGGACGCATCAATCGCATAAAATAATCGTTAAGTAATATCATATTATGAAGAGACTATCCAAATTCTCCATACTATGGTTGTTTCTTGCCTGCACGCTCTCTATAAGCGCGCAGGTAGGGGGCGTCATAGTGGATGAAACGGGTGAACCTATCATAGGTGCCAGTATCTTGGAGAAGGGAACGACCAACGGTACTATTACGGATTTTGACGGTAACTTCACGTTGGATGTAGCGGAAGGAGCTACTTTAGAGATCAGTTACGTTGGTTATGCCACGCAGTCTTTGAAAGCGGCTGCCGGCATGCATGTCGTGCTCAAGGAAGACACCGAAGTGCTTGAGGAAGTAGTGGTAGTCGGTTACGGTGTGCAGAAGAAAAGCGACCTCACCGGTTCTATCTCCCAAGTGAGTGAAAAAGATCTGCAGAAAACCCCTGCTCCATCTTTGGGCTCGGCGCTGGAGGGACGTGCTGCCGGTCTGCAAGTGACGGGCGTGGGTGCTCCGGGTGACAATGTGCGCCTGACCATCCGCGGTGTGGGTAGTATCGAGAACTCCGACCCGCTGATTGTGATTGACGGGGTGCCGACGGATGTGCCGCTCAACATGATCAACATGGACGATGTAGCGAGCGTAGATGTACTGAAAGATGCGTCTGCTACAGCCATCTATGGTAGCCGTGGCGCTTATGGCGTGGTGATTATCACAACCAAGAGAGGAGAGAATGAGAAAGGTCATATATCCCTCAAAGGCTCGTTCGGTTTCGATCAGCTCCAACGTACCTTGCCGCTACTCAAAGCCTATCAGTTCGCTTCTTTGCATAACGAGATGATGGCAGCTGCCGGACAGCCGCAGAACCCCGCTTTTGCGGACCCGAAGGCATTGGGGGACGGTACGGATTGGATGTCGGAGTTATGGCAGTTCGCGCCGACGCAGAACTACAGCCTCAGCTACTCAGGAGGAACGCAGAAATCGAATTTCTACGTGTCTGGTGCATACTACGACCAAAAAGGCATCATCAAAACGAGTGCTTACAAGCGTATCACGCTTCAGTTCAACCACGATACGCAGTTGCTCAACTGGTTGAAGTTCGGCCACAAGCTCAGCTTGAACCATGACATCAAGTCCGGCGGAGAATATGATATACAGAACACGATGCGCGCGCTGCCTACACAGGCGATATATAATGAGGATGGCAGCTGGGCGGGGCCGGTAGGTCTCGCAATGTATGTGGGGGATATCGCCAACCCGATTGGAAAAATGAAGATGAACACCAGTTCTACCAAAGGCTATAACCTCTTGGGTAATATCTATGCCGAAATCAAGCCTCTGGACTGGTTGATTTTCCGTACCACGTTCGGTATGCAGGTCATGTATTGGGACAAACAGAGCTGGACGCCGGCTTACGATTGGCAGCCTATCGCACAGCCCGAATCGCAAGCTTTCCGTTCGTTCGAAAAAAGTATCACTTGGTTGTGGGACAATACGCTGTCATTCGTAAAGACCTTCAAAGACAAGCATAACTTCACTGCCATGATCGGATCGTCCATGCAGGCGAACGACTATGAGTTCATGAGCGGCGCCGTACAGGGCTTTGTGTCGGAGAACGCGCGACAGCTCAGCAACGGTCTGTTGGAACCTACTATCTATGGTAATAAATCCGATTGGGCATTACTCTCGTTCATGGGACGTGTGACCTATGGATATGACAACCGTTATCTGTTGACAGCAACCTTCCGTGCGGACGGTTCGAGCCGTTTCGCAAAGAAAAACCGCTGGGGCTATTTCCCGTCTGTGGCGCTGGCTTGGCGTATGAGCGAGGAGCACTGGTTCAAGAAATCATTCGTGCTCTCGGATCTCAAACTGCGCGCCGGTTATGGTCTGACGGGTAATCAGGCGAGTGTCGGCAATTATGCGTATGCCAGCAAGCTGCAGACCGTACAGTATTCGTTAGGCGACAAACAGGTAGGCGGTCTGGCGCCATGGGAGTTGCCGAATCCCAATGTGCGCTGGGAAACGGTGGAACAATATAATGTCGGAGCGGACTTTGCTTTCTTTGATCAACGCCTGCACGCGAACGTGGACTGGTACATCAAGAACACCAACGACATGCTCGTTCCTATGTCCGTACCTATCAGCAGCGGTTATTCGGACGAGTCTGTACCGCGTATCAACGCCGGACGGATGCGTAACACCGGTGTAGAGGTGAGCCTGAACAGTCTGAACTTCAAGAAAAAGAACTTCACCTGGACCACTACCGTCAATTTTGCGTACAACCACAATGTGATCCTGTCGCTCAATGACAATGTGCCGATGTATTTCGACTGCAATATCCATAAGGTCGGTTATCCGGTTGCTGCTTTCTACGGCTATGTGACGGACGGCATTTTCCAATCT
>Ga0310690_10011765_pt1 | contig 10778 bp, 6 predicted proteins | sample AusTroGonzalo_MG_2_FD_207661 | JGI IMG/M metagenome (GOLD analysis project Ga0310690, IMG submission 207661) | Bovine rumen microbial communities from tropical cattle in Woodstock, Queensland, Australia - Gonzalo_04 (v2) (version 2) | ecosystem: Host-associated > Mammals > Digestive system >...
TCACGACCGCAACCTATGCGGATGAGTTCGCTGAAAACCATTACATTACGCTGGTTCAGCGTAAAAACATGAATGCCTTCGTTCCCTGCGCCGGTACCGGATTTGCTCTTTCCAGAAAATGTATTGATCAATTTGGCGACGGTGATGTGCTTCCCTCGGAAAGTCTGACAGAAGACTATCTTCTGTCCATGATATTGTACAAAAAAGGGATACCGCTCCATTATGTTCTGGATCGATTGCCCCGAGTCATGAAAAATGGGAAAATTCGTACAGACTTTATTACAACCAGGTCTCTGTTTCCCTCAACCTTTCGCGCAGCTGTGAAGCAGAAAACAAGGTGGACCTATGGCATTACCATGCAGGCTGTTCATTTCAGGGATATCTTTCAATCTCATGGCGTTCCTCTGGCCGGTCGTTACAGCTTTTATAAGGATCTGAAAGCGAAGCTACTGAATCTGCTTCCCTTGCTCGGGTACATCGCTTCCATTTATGGCATTGCAGCAATCTTTCTGAACCTGGATCCATTTTATACGCCCAATTCACCTGTCGCCTATATGGCCATAGCTGTCCTGATTATGACCATCATCCGTCAGGTCTTCAGAGGATATGCGCTCTATCACGTGTATGGCTTTCGCAGCGTCTTCTTTGGATGTCTGCTTCCCCCACTGTTCCCAATTCGACTCATCTACGGGAATATCATCAATTTCATTGCCACCTGTCGCGCTTTTCTGATGAAATTCTCCAGTCGTCAGCCCGTTACCTTAAAACACACTGACAAGAGTAAAAATCCTCAGCGAAAAGTTATTCGATGGGCAAAAACAGATCACACATTCCTATCCAGGGATCAGCTTCGCAGATATCGCCGGATGCTTGGCGATACCCTGATCGTTCAGGGGTATCTGACAGCAGAGCAGTTCCTTGATGCACTGGATCATGTTGACAAAGAGCATGGACAGCAGATCGGGGCCTATCTGATCCAACAGGGGATTATCACGGAAGAACAAATGATCCGCGCACTGGGGCATGTGAAACATATTCAGTTCATCCCGGATGAAGTTGCCCGGCGTCTTGATTATGAAAAATCAGTCAAACATTTTCAACTGGAAAGATTGCAGGCCTTAAGCATCCTTCCCCTGACATTTGAAAACGATACATGGATCATTGGGATCTGCAACACAACAACCGATCAGGATCTTCAGGTGTTCCAGGAGGAAAACAGCTGCAAAGTCAAACGCATGTATCTGACAACATCCTTCCTTCAGGATGCTCTGCAGTCATCTGTCCCCTCCGAAGCAAAGAATCAACATTCCCGCCGGAAACATCTATCCAGCCTCCGGGATTATCACGCAGGTCTGATCAGTTATGAGCAGGTCGTGCTGATCGGGATCTACGCTCAGATTTTACATCGGCCAGAGTCAGATATTCGTCAATATATGGGACTTCCTTCTCCTCAACAGTCAGGCAATACGGAAAAAAAGGATACCCGTAAAAAGCGCACCAAAAAGCGGCGTTAATTACTGTAGGTTGGTTTAGCTCTCTGGTTGCTCTGATTCTCAAGTTTCATTACATCCTGATCCTGGCCACCGCCTTCACGACCAGGCTCGACTGGAACACCGGGATTCTCACCGCCATGAACGCCATCATTGTCGCCCTGGCCGCCATGGGGTCTTATGAATTGACATTCGCCAAAGCGGATCATCCTGATTGATTGTCTCTTTTGGTCCTTCTTCTGCCTCCGGAATAATCCGGAGGCTTATTTTTTGTGCTTAAAAATACGCGCTCCCCCTGACGGGGGAGCGCTTTCATGACCGTTTCCTGATGGAACGCCCGGGATTTTTTCGAAAGGAAGGAAACTTACTTCACCGTGCAGGTCTTCGGAGCGCCTTTTCCGATGAACAGCTTCCTGTAGCTGTCCTTCAGTTTCTTCGGACAGGTAAACGTCGCCTTGCCGGCGATTCCCTTGAAGGCGCCGGTTCCGACATTTTTGGTCGTCAGCTTCTCCGTCTTCACGGTGATCGTCTTCAGGGCTCCGCACCCGTTGAAGGCGTTCTTTCCGATTTTGGTCACCGATTTGGACAGGGTAAACTTTGTCAGTTTGACGCAGCCCTTGAAGGCGTTGGCCCCAATCTTCTGCAGTTTGCTCAGCGTCGGGAATGTCTTCAGGGCCTTGCAGCCGCTGAAGGCGCTTTCCTGAATGACCTTCACCGCCGCGCAGCCCTTGACCGTGGTCAGCTTCGCGTTGTTGACAAAGGCGTTTTTTCCGATGGTCGATACATATTTCCCCACCGTGACGGTTTGCAGCCCTTCGCTGTCCCTGAAGGCATTGTCCGAAATGGCGGTTACCCGTACCTTTTTCCCATTCACCGTGATGGCGGCCGGGATCGTCACCGCGGAGGGAGCGCCCACAGGCCCGGCGAAGGCTGCCGTCCCGTCCGGGGAAATGGTATAGCTGCCCGTCTCGTCCTGCCATTCGGCGGGCAGCGGCTCCTCCTGATCAATCACCGTGACATACGCCTTCTGCCACCTTTCGTAATAACCGCGCTCGAGAGAACCCGTCCAAAGATCGAACCGGTAGACGCCCGGGACCAGATCGTCTGTCTCAAAGGTCAATTCATCCTCTGTCATTTCCATCTTCGGCTGATTGGTCAACGGGATATATTCATCGCCCTGGAGAATGGAGGCCGTCGGTTCGGATAAATCATACACGTGTTCCTTCTCCAAAAAACGGATGACGATCTTCTCTCCCCGGACGACCGTGTCCGCGTCCGGAACCATCTTGAGATCGGCAAAGCCCAGCAGTGTATAATTGAGGGTCTTTGCGTTGCTTTCAACCCAGGTTGTTCCGTTATCAAAGCTGACCCTGGCATGGATGCTCACGTCGCCCGTATACCAGAAGGAATAGTTCAGGATCCACTTGCCGTCCGTCTCCTTCGCGCCAAGCTCCTTCATGTCCCATTCTTCTTCGTGTCCGTCGGGGGTGATACACACCAGCCAGAGATCCGTCGCACCGTTCGCCTCCACGGTGCAGGTGACCGGATCATATACCAGCAGGCCGGTATCGGGGGTGATCGTCAGGGTGATGGCGTCCGGCTCGGCCAGGGACGCCGCGCCGAAGCAGACCATCAGCAGCAAAGTTACAACCAGCGCACTGATCCATTTTTTCATCTCTCATAACCTCCTCCGAGCCTTCAATCCCATCTGAAATTATACATGAAATTTGTAGCTAAATCAATAAGTTTTTGAGCAAGAAAACAGGATACACCCCCGATCTGACGGCAGAAAAACGCCCGGCTGGCGATTCACACCAACCGGGCAGGGTTATTTGACAGGGCGTTCTTTGCGAAACACAGGTAACATCACTCAATCGCCTGCAGCGAAGATATTCTGTCTGTTCCACTCTGTCTGTTTCTCCCCTGCTCATTATCAGGTTTTTTAAGTGTTCGAGAATGGTTACAGATCAAGCAAATCACTATGGCTTCCAGTTCGTGCCGCAACAAGGATCAACTGTTTTTGATCAATGGCATAGTCCCTCTTAAACTTCGTGGTTGCTTTGAGTGTCAACATGATTCAGCATCCAACTCCTCAAACAGTTCCCGGGCAGAACTGTAAGATTTTGCAGCCACCTTACCAGACATTATATCTTTTGCTTCCTGCATAGCTATTTCCGTTTCACGGTTGAAACGAGGAAGCCGGACATCGAATGGTAAACCGCCCACAAGCAGAGAATTCTCAAAGAAAATGTTTACAGCTTCTGGAAGAGTCAAACCAAGCCGCCCATAAAGGTTGATCAGATCTTCAGCGCCCAAGCAATCATACAGCCTTCCGGAGGCGTGTTGTCAAAGCCCGCCGGTTTGGTCTGTATTTTTTTGAATTGATCCAAAGATGGACGCAAAGGAGAGAAGTTTAATCGGGATAATCGTAAAACCCGCCTTTATGGAAGTTCTCATTTCCCAGGGGTTTGGCGGTGAGCCTGAAGATCACACAACCATCCGGGCACACGACCGTTTTGGAATACCGGCTGTCGCCGCCGAGGTTTTCCAGATCGCCGCCACTGCGCACAGCGTCCATCAGCGGAAAAAGCATCATCATCGTCTTGGAGCAGATGCCGTATCCGTCCTTATTGACCGGACATCCATAGGTACAGGTGTATTGATCGCCGATCTCCTCCCCGTTGCGGCAATACCGCTCCGTATGATCGCCATGCAGGAAACCGACGACTTCGACGTTGAACTCGTATTCTTCGTCATACCATTTTTTCATGTTTTTCCTCCTTATCGTCCCATTTGAGGCTTTTTCAGGAAACGCTGATTTATTCAAATCAGCATCAAAGCCTTCGACTTAACACCTTGAATTTCCCTGGTTTTTCTTGCTCTCCCCCTGGCGGGGGAGAGCTTTAATCAGTGTTTCCTTCACTTTGCATGCTTATCCATCCAGATCTCCCAGATGTTCTGGACCCCGTCTTTGGTCACGTAGACCAGGGCATAGAAGGGCTTTGCGCCAGGATACACCACCGTTCCCCGGCACAGCACGCAATACACGCCTTCCTTCTCCCCAAGATATCCGAGGGGTTCATAGCGGACACCAACAAGGCCATCCATGGCGGCATTGAAGAGATCCGTGACCTCGGTCGTCATCTCGATGCTCTCCGGCAGAATCCAATCGGCCTCGTCTGCTTCATCCATGGTGCTCATCACGCCATCCGTTACGATGTAGTAATCCGCGTTGCCGAATCCGTGCTGATTCTCCGGCCATTTCGCCTGGAGGAGATAGACGCGGCCCGGTTCCATCGTGAGCGACAGCCTGCCATCCGTCCGGTTCAGCGCATCCTCCACCGCGTACTGGTAGCTGTCCCGGTTTTCCGGGTCTCCAAACACCGCGTTATTCCACGCGAAGGCGTGCAGCGTCTCCGGATCGTCGTTCTGGAAATCCAGCGTAAAGGCGGTCACACCCTCCAGAAGCAGATGCTCTGCGTTCGCAAACACCGTCGGATCCGTCGGGCCGGCGCCGCAGGCTTCCACACAGTTCCATTCATCGGCTTTCCCGGTCGGGTATTCCCAACTGTAGCTACCGGATACCGCGATATACGCCGCCTGATCCCCGTTCAGGAGAGACAGCGTCGGCGGGGCGGTTTTCACCTCCTCGGCAGAAGCAATGCTTCCCAGCAGCAGAAGGGCTGCCAGCGCCAGGGCAATCCATTTTCTCATCGGGTTCTCCTCCTTTTCTGCGGGCCGGGCGCCCACACTCTATCTGACGACCGTGGCGCACCATTGGTTCCCCGGCATACAAAAAAAATGGACAGCACGGAAAGGGGATAATACGAAACCGGGTCAGGACGACTATACAAGCATACTGTACATACGACACGAAAGCTCAGGAAAAACTGACAAAAAAACAAAAGCCTGTCAGGACTTTGACAACAAAACCATTGCCAGAAAGGCGGTAAGCATATATAATACAGATCAAGGTGCTTCGACGCTGTTAAGGAAGCAGATGAAGGAGGAAAAACCATGACGAAAAAGACTTTGCCGGGATTATTGATTGCCATCACCCTGTTCCTGGTCCTGTGTGCCGCCGGATCGGCCGAAGCGGAACAGTCCACTGACGCCCTCGATTACAGCGACCCTGCCAACTGGGCCTACTTCAGGATGGGGGAAGACAGGGAAATCGATGTGTTTCTGATCGCTCCCACCGTGGATACCCGTAGCGCGACAAACGCCTTTGACCTGAATGAAAAAATGAAATCCCGATTTGTCAACGCGCTGAATATGGAAAAGGGAATCTATGAGGAGGCCTGCCGCCTGTACTCTCCCTACTATCGGCAGATGTCCCTCAATGCCTATAAGCTCCCCGGGGAGGAATTTCAAAAAGCATATGCCATCGCGTATGAGGACGTCTCCAATTCCTTCCTCTGGTATCTGGAGCATGAGAATCAGGGCCGCCCGCTGATCCTGGCCGGTTTCTCCCAGGGAGCGGAAATGTGCCTGGAAATCATGAAGGAATATTACGGAGAGCAGAACAATGGCCTTTCAGAGAACCTGGTCTCGGTCTACTGCCTGGGCTGGCGCCTGACAGATGACATCATTCAGCAGTATCCTCAGATCATTCCCGCATCGGGAGAAACGGATACAGGGACGGTCATCGCCTTCGATTGCGAAAACGGCAGTCTGACCGGGACGCTGATTATTCCCGAAGGCATCTGGACGCATTCCATCAACCCGCTGAACTGGAAAACGGACGGAACCATCGCGGATCGGTCGCTGAATCATGGCGCGGTGATGGAAACCGGGGGCGAACCGATTCCCGCGCTTTGCGGTGCTTATATCGGCGAGCGGGGGGAGCTGGTCGTGACAGACGTCGACGTCTCGGATTATCCTCCGGGGCTGGATGTTTTCCCGGAAGGCTCCTATCACCTGTATGATTACAAATTCTTCTTTACCAATCTCAAAGAAAACGTTGAGCGGCGGATTCAGGCGTTTATGGAAGCCCGGGAAGAGGAAAACGCGGCCTGATTATCTTACATTGCTTCTGATCACAGCCGGCTTTCTTATTTTGCGTGTTTATCCATCCGGTTCAGGACGATCTTTTTTGAAAAGGTTCTTGTATGACGTCCGGTTTTCCTGTATAATCAGTGTGGATGGGTTTCACCCGTGGTTTTCGGGAAGCACCGATTCTCCCGGACCGTGAGACAGCCTTCGAACAGAAGGAGGAGTAAGATGAAAAAGGCCTTGAGTTTCCTGGCAAACATCCTTGGCTTCGAAAAACTGGGTCGATATGAAAAGAACTACCTGCACGACGCGAACATCCGCAGCTGCAGCTATATGGGCTTTATCGTCGTTCTGCTTGAACTGTGGATGCTGATCCGTCAGACGTATACAAAAATCATCCCAAAGTACCAGGCCGGCGGCGACCTTCTCCAGTTGGTCCTCACGTATACAACCAAATACTGGCTGTTCACGCTGGTCGGTCTGGGCGTGATGCTGCTGTGTCTGTTCTACCGGAGAGACAGGAGTCTGTCAAAGGGAAGGTTCATCGCACTGTTCACCGTCGGGACGGCCTGTATGCTGTATACACTGGTGTTGAAGCTGGAGAGATTCACGGCGCCGAGCGAGACGATCACACCCGTGATGGCCACCATCATGAACGTCATGCTGGTGAGCATCTATGTTCTCCTGTTCCTGATCGGCGCGGGCATCGTCACCTATGCTTCCGTCAAATATTTTAAAAAACGAAATATCGTTCTGCTGGAGCATGTAACAATCATTGAATTTACCCTGATCTGCCTTGCCTTCGGAGTGTATGTCTCCTACAGCGACTTCTGGGGCGGCAAGGAGATCATTTGCTTCCTGACCATGGTTTTATATGTGGGCTGCCTGCTGATCTACCGTCCCTATATTACCATCCTGATCCTGGGCGCCAGCTTCCTCGGCTTTTACCACATCCTGCAGACTTACCAGGGCGGATTGTCCTTCGGGCCGCAGAATGTCGTCATCGGCGGGGTTACTTACCAGATGATCTCCGGCGACTCGGTTAACTTTATTACCTTCTTCATTTCCCTTTCGACCATCTGCTTTGCCATCTATCACAGCCGTTTATCCGAGGCGAGAAAAGCGACGGCGCTGGAAAAGAGCGTAAAAGAAGACCAGCTGACCGGCCTGTATAACTACAATTATTTCATCGAACTGGCCAAGGACAGAATCCAGAATCTGACCTGGAACATCAACGAAAACATGCTGCTGTTCCTGGACGTTCATAACTTCAAAGCCTTTAACGACCAAAGAGGCTTTGAGGCAGGCAATCAGTTTTTAGCGTCGTTTGGGCAGTTTATCGCCGAGGCCTTTCAGGATTCATTATACGCCAGGCAAGCGGACGATCATTTTGTCGTCCTGACGAATGCGAAAGATATCCAGGACCGGTTGAACACGATCAACCGCCGGGTTCATGATTACGATCATGAAATCCTGCTGTGCATCAACTGCGGCGCATACCGGCTGAGCAGCAATACCGAGGATCCGCGCCGGTCGATCGACAGAGCGCGTTATGCCGCCCAGCTGATCAAGAACCGCTTCCAGACCATCTATATCGAATACGACCAGACCATGAGCGACGCATACCACAAAAGGCTGTACATTATCAACAGCATCGACAATGCGGTGCAAAACGGCTGGATCGTTCCCTTCTATCAGCCGGTGGTCTGGTCGGATACGGGGAAGGTATGCAGCTGCGAAGTTCTGGCCCGCTGGATGGATCCGGTGTACAATCAGCTGTTCCCGAACGAGTTTATCCCGGTGCTGGAAGAATACCGGCTCATCCATAAGCTTGATCTGGCCATTTACGAACTGGCGTTTAAGGATATGCGGGCATCCATGGACGCCGGGAGGCCGGTCGTGCCCGTGTCGCTGAACTTCTCCAGGCTGGATTTTGAACTGATGGACGCGGTTCAGGAGCTTGACAATCTGGCGGCAAAATACCGGATTCCCAGGAATATGATCCACGTGGAAGTCACCGAGAGCGCATTGACGGACAATTTTACCCTGCTGAGCACAGCCATCAACCGGCTGAAAGAACTTGGCTATTCCCTGTGGCTGGATGATTTCGGAAGCGGCTATTCCTCCCTGAACGTTCTGAAGGACTATCAGTTCGACGTCATCAAGATCGACATGCGGTTCCTGTCCAACTTCGAAAACAGCGAGAAATCCAAAACGCTCATTGAATGCATCATCAACATGGCCAACCGGATCAACATGCTCACGCTGACCGAAGGCGTGGAGACGAAAGAGCAGGCGGAATTCCTGAACAGGGTCGGCTGCGGTCGTCTTCAGGGGTACCTGTTCAGCAAGCCGGTGCCGCTCAAAACGCTGTACGAGCGTATTGAGAAGGGTGAATTAACGCTTTCTGAAAAATATTAATCTCTACTCAAACCACGCCACCGCTCTGACGGGCGAACCATCGCCGTTTTCAAGCCTGAGCGGATAGCAGCTGAACCAGAACAGGTCTTCTCCGCACAGGTCCAGATCCTTCAAATTCTCGATATTGACAATCTCCCGCTCCCGGAAGAGCTTCCTGTGGCGGGTCAGATTCACGTCGTCCATCGGGTCGATGCTGATTACATCGAAGCCGATACCTTTATACTTTCCCCTGATGACATATTCCAGCACCTCGTCATCCATGCACGGAAAATTCCCAAAGTATGCGTCGGTCCCCCATCGCCTGTCCCATCCGAGATTGAAGAGCAGAAAATCCGCCTGCTCCGCTTTCTCTCCATATTTCCGGATCCGGGCCATGGTGATCGCGTCGCCCTCCGCCAGATCCCGACAGTCGATGACCAGCGCTTTCCCGATAAACTGGTCCGCCGGGAACTGATCCAGGGTCTTTCCGCCGGCATACAGATGGGCCGGCGGATCCATGTGCGTGCCGGTATGGGTGTACATCTGAAGGAGCGTTTCCTTGTAGCCATCCTTTTCGTAGCTGTTTGCGGGGATGAATTTGGGGGGTTCCGTCCCCGGATACACCGGCATGTCCGGTTTGATCGTGTGGGTCAGATCGATCACTCGCATCGTTGTTTCATCCTTTCGGCTTCGTCCTTTTTTCCGGCCCGCGGGCCATGACTGAATCATCGCTTCCTGTTCATACCGCCGGTATCATAATACAGAAGCGCATAAAAATCAATACCGGGGCCGGGCGTCTTCCGCACCGGCAAACTTCTCCCCGGGGCTTTATTTACTTCAGAAAATATGATATGATCAGAGGGTGATGGTCCGGCCCTCACGGAGGAGCTTTGAAGCGATAAGGAGAAGGACGATGAGGAGTATCGAAAAGGGACTTGTGTTTACGAACGACAGGTGCATCGGCTGCAACAAGTGCATCCGCACGTGCAGCTGCATCGGCGCCTGCGTATCGACCGAGCCCGATGAAAACGGGAATTCACGGATCATGGTGGACGGAAGGCTTTGCGTGTCCTGCGGCGCCTGCTTCGACATCTGTGAACATAACGCCCGCGATTTCAGCGACGATACGGAACGGTTCTTTGAAGACCTGAAAAAGGGCGAGAAGATTTCCCTGCTGGTCGCTCCCTCCTTCCCCGCGAATTATCCGGATACATACGCAAAGATCTTCGGCAGGCTGAAGGAGCTCGGCGTGAACCGGATCATCAGCGTATCCTTCGGCGCGGACATCACCACCTGGGGGTATATCAATTACATCCGGCAGCATGACTTTTTCGGCGGCATCTCCCAGCCATGCCCGGCTGTTGTCGGATACATCGAGCGGTATATGCCGGATCTTCTCCCAAGGCTTTTCCCCGTTCAGAGTCCGCTGATGTGCGCGGCGATCTACGCCCGGAAGGAGCTCGGCATTACGGACCGGCTCGCGTTCATCAGCCCGTGTATCGCCAAAAAGCTGGAGATAGACGACCCGAACAATCACGGGTACGTCAGCTATAACGTCACCTTCAAGCACCTGATCGAATATGTGGAGAAGCACAATGTTTACGCGGCGCCCTGCGAGGATGAGATCGAGTACGGATTGGGGTCGATCTATCCGATGCCGGGAGGATTAAAGGAAAACGTCCTCTGGCTCCTGGGACAGGACGCGTTCATCCGCCAGATTGAGGGCGAGAAAAGGCTGTTTCATTACCTTGAAAAGAACAGGGAGCTCCTGCGCGACGGGAAGACCCCCTTCCTGTTTGTGGACGCGCTCAACTGCGAAAAGGGCTGTATCTGCGGGACGGGGACGGACATGGCCCTTTCCTCCACCGATGATGCCCTGTATCATCTCCACGA
>Ga0310690_10011766_pt1 | contig 10777 bp, 10 predicted proteins | sample AusTroGonzalo_MG_2_FD_207661 | JGI IMG/M metagenome (GOLD analysis project Ga0310690, IMG submission 207661) | Bovine rumen microbial communities from tropical cattle in Woodstock, Queensland, Australia - Gonzalo_04 (v2) (version 2) | ecosystem: Host-associated > Mammals > Digestive system >...
TTTTTGCTCTCCCAAAGAATACTCGGCGAGAATTGGATATTACCGTGTTCTCGCCGAGAAAAAGCATGTTAGTTTTGTCTGAATACCATCATTTTTCGGCGAAAACAAAGAATTAGACATTTCTCGCCGTTCTCACTCTGAAATCGAGCCAAAAACGCTTTGTTTTTTTCGGCGAGTTTTTCAGAAAATGGATCCTCCGCCGAATAGAACTCCATCTTTCTCTTTTCTGAGCGGCGGAGACTGCGTTTTCTCATTTTTCCGCCGGCTATTATCCCTTCCACAAACAATCTCATAAAAATTCCCCGCTTTCCAGCATCGACCTATAGCCGTCGGATGAGAATATCAGATGGTCCAGGACTTCGATTCCAAGCAGGTGACCCGCTTTTTTGAGGCGCAGGGTGACCTCGAGGTCGTCGGGACTGGGTTCTAGGTTGCCGGAGGGATGGTTGTGGGCAAGGATGATTGCCGTGGCGCGCATGGAGATGGGGTCGGCGAAGACTTCGCGGGGGTGGACGAGCGTGCGGTTCACGAGGCCCACTGTGACTACGTTGACACCCATGAGCTCATGGGCACCGTTGAGCATGATCACCAGGAAGTGCTCCTGGACGCGATCGCCGTAGTGCCTGATCAGGTCGAAGATTGCGGCCGGGTCCTTGCATGAGCGCAGGCGGGATGACAGCATTCTCCTGCCCAGCTCCAGGCCTGCGCAGATGCCGGCGGCTTTTGCGGGACCGAGGCCGGGGACATCGCGGAAATCCTCGGGTGAGAAACCTCCTTTCTCAATCACCTCGAGGATGTCGCCGGCAATGTCCTGCACAGGCCGCCCGCTGCTGCCGGAGCCGAGGATGGCGCAAAGGAGCTCAAGGTCGGAAACTCCTTTGGGTCCGAGTCTGTGGAGACGCTCGCGAGGTCTGTCGTCGCGGGGCATCTCCTTGATGGATCTGAAATCAATTGTCCTGTTTTCGTACTTCATGCCCACGTATACGAAAAAAGTGCGGAAAATATTTGAACAAATCCCGAAAAACACACAAAAAACCCGAAAAAAATGTAAACTGGGGATGGCAGGAAGCAGGCAATGAGGACTTACACCGGAAAAACAAAGACAGCAATCACCGTTCTGATGGTGCTCTGGGTTGTCTTCCAGTTGTGGTTCACGACATTCGGGATAATCCCGGCGGTGAACCTCAGGGCAATCCACTGCATGTTCCTGCTGATGTTCACGTTCCTGCTTTACCCGGCCGCCCGGAAAGGGAAAAACGAGACACTCAGCCATCCCCGGATTACAGACATGATCCTGATAGCGGTTGCACTTTGTGCATTCGGATATATGGTGCTGAAATACACGGACGTAGCGCGTTCCGGAGGAAGGATAGATACGTTCCAGATGTGCGTGGCGGCTGTAGGCATCATTATGGTCTTTGAAGCAGGCAGGCGGGTTTCGAGGAACCTGGCCGTACTTGCAGCCATATTTCTGGCTTACAACTTCCTGGGGAAATACATTCCGGGATACCTGGGACACAACGGATTCACGCTCAAGAGAATCCTGATTACACAGTTCTGGGGTACTCAGGGGATACTGGGTACCGGAGCCGGAGTATCGGCCACCTATGTGTTCCTGTTCGTGGTCTTCGGAGCATTCCTCAAGCACAGCGGGTTCTCCGAATTCATAAACAATCTTGCCCTGACGCTGGTGGGAAGATCTCCCGGCGGACCGGCAAAGGTTGCAGTCATGGCAAGTGCCCTTCTGGGAATGGCAAACGGATCTGCGGTAGCAAACGTAGCTACTACCGGAACCATAACCATACCCATGATGAAGCGCAGCGGCTACAGGAACGAGTTCGCCGCAGCCGTGGAGGCAACTGCATCCACAGGCGGGCAGTTCTGCCCTCCCGTAATGGGTGCGGCGGGATTCATCATGGCTGAGTTCCTCAACGTAAGGTACGGCACCGTAATCGTGGCGGCAATCGTTCCGGCAGCACTGTACTATCTGGGCATAATGCTGTCTGTTCATTTCGAAGCCAAAAGGCTCGGCCTTTCAGGAGTGCCTGAATCAGAAATACCGGATGCCAAGGAAGTCCTGAAGAACGGGTGGCATCTGGCAATCCCGCTTGTGGTCCTGATTACGGTAATGATCCTCGGCAGAAGCCCACTGTATGCCGCGGCTGTATCCATACCGGTGACGGTTGCTGCGTCATGGATACGCAAGGATACCCGCATGACATGGGACAGGATAATCGCAGCCTGCGTTGACGGAGCAAAGGGCGCCGTCACCGTAGGAATCTCCTGTATCCTCATCGGCATCATCATCGGAACCGTCACGCTCACGAGCCTGGGTCTGAACATCGGATACATGATCCTCAACGGACTTGCCGGGAGCAACATCTATCTTGTCGGAATACTGGTGATGGTGATTTCAGTGATACTGGGCATGGGTGTCCCGGGAGTTGCTGCGTATGTGATAGTTCAGGCCGTGGCTGTTCCCGTACTGCTCAAGGCCGGTGCGGTTCCGCTTGCCGCACACATGTTCTGCCTCATATATGCGTGTCTTTCCAACATCACTCCGCCGGTTGCCATCAGCTGCTATGTGGCGGCAGGAATCGCGGAGGCAAACCAGACAAAAACGGGACTCACTGCCGTGAAGCTTGCGCTGGCAGGGTTCATTGTCCCGCTGTTCTTCCTTGCAAACCCCGTGCTGCTTCCGGGCGCGCAGGCTGCAGGCACCGCATCTACAGCACTGCAGACAATCCTGGCCGCACTCACGGCGGCGGCAGGAACGGTCATGCTGTCCGGTGGTCTGGAAGGCTGGTTCATCATAAGGCAGCACTGGGTTGAAAGGATTCTGTTCATCTCCTCCGCCCTGCTCCTGCTGTTCCCGGGAACAAGGACCGACATCATCGGACTGGGCATGGCAATACTCCTGATTGCGGAGCAGGCGTATAGGGCATATGGAAATAAAAACCGGAATGCGGTAATGTGAATCCGACATGAAAAAGATTCTGGCATTCACCGCAATTCTGCTGTTCGCGTTCACAAGTCTCGGCAATCTCTGTGCAAAAGGAAACTCGGAGACCAAGGCATCCCAGGATGCCGAAGGAACCCACTCCACGGTAATCATCCGATTCCCCACCGCCGGAGCGTCGGGAGCCCTCTATTCCGTGGGCGCCGCAATCACCAATGTATGGGATACCCGGATTCCGTTCGTAAAGGCATCCAGCCAGGCGTCGGCAGGAGGAATCGACAACCTCAACCAGATTGCCGACGGCGAGAGCCAGGTCTCCATTGCCATCAGCTCAAACTGCTGGCAGAGCTTCTACGGCACCGACAGTTTCGAGGGCATGGCAAACCCCGGGCTCAGGGTCATCGCGGGTCTCTACCTCAACCCCAACCAGGTGGTGGTCACCACGAGAAGCGGAATCAGCACACTGTCCGATGTCAAGGGAAAGCGCTTTGCCGTAGCCGCATCGGGCTCCAGCGTTGAAGGAGAATGCCGCAATCATTTCACCGCGGCAGGACTGGATTACCCTGACGACATCCGCGCCGAATACATCTCGTTCACGGACTCGGCCGGGCTTCTTGCCAACGGACAGATCGACGGCGCATGGATAATGAGCGGAATTCCCGCCGCCGCAGTAAGCCAGGCACTCTCTTCAGGATGCACGCTGCTGGACATAGACGAAGCAACCATTGAAGCCCTCAAGGCAGAATTCCCGTGGTACGTCAGCTACACCATCCCCGCAGGATCGTACCCGAACCAGAAACAGGACGTGACCACCACGGCAATAAAAATGGTGATGTTCTGCTCCGCAGACCTCGATGACGAGACTGTCTACATGCTCACCAAGACGCTTTGGGAGAACATCGTGGAGCTTGGAGAGTCCCAGGCCAGCCTCAGGGGACTGACACCGCAGGAGGCGGTGCGCGACATCGCGGACCTGCCCATACACGACGGAGCGGTGCGCTATTACAGGGAAATCGGAGTCCTGTAAAGTTCCAGTTCACAAATCCCGCCGCAACCATTAGAATTAAACAACAACTAAACAAAAGGAAGTTTAAATGGACAACCTCAATCTCACCATGTTCAAGCAGTATGATATCAGGACAAGGCACAATGCCGTCGACGATATCCAGAAGGACAGACTCTACAACGCAGTGGCCGTCTATATCCGCGACTGCGTCAAGGCAAAATCAGTTGTCATAGGAAGGGATGCCAGACTCTACGTGCCCGAACTCGCCGAGGGTCTTGCCGCCACAATGCGCAGGGCAGGCGTCGACGTGCTGATCAATCCGCTTCCGATCTCGACATGCCAGTTCTACTACACCTGCATGCAGCACCGCGAAAGCGCGGGAATCATGGTGACGGCCAGCCACAACCCCGCCGAGTACATCGGCCTCAAGGTTGTGGGACCTGACGTGGAACCCATCGCCTACGGATGCGGCCCCGACGGAGGCATTTCAAAGATCAAGGAGCTGTACAAGGAAGGCGCCAGGATAACGGGCGATGCACACGCAAAGCTCACCGTAGTCAACCACCTGTACGATTACATCGACTACTGCATGAGGCTCTCCGGGGTAAGGGAAGGAAGCCTCAAGGGCACCAGGATAATGCTTGAGTTCCTCAACGGATCCGCAGGAACCGAGATGGCACTGGCATTCCAGAAGGCCGGAGCCGACATCGAATGCAGGAACGTGGCGCCCGACGGATTCTTCCGCCAGGGAGACCCGAACCCCATCATCGAACCGTCCATCGCACCGGCAAGGGCCGCCATGCGCCAGGGCAACTACGATTTCGGCTTCTGTTTTGACGGCGACGGCGACAGGGTCGACCTCATGGCCCCCAACGGCGAGCAGATAGTACCCGGCCTGAACATGTCCATAATCGTCAAGAAGATGATAGACATCTTCCACGGCACAAAGATGCATGTTTACGCCGACGTCAAGGCCATCCCGATTTCTCTGTGTGAGATCGCAAAGAGCGGTGTTGACGTCCACATCATCCGCAACGGGCATTCGTTCATCAAGGAAAAGCTGCACGAGCACTGCGCCGACGGCTATTTCGCGGCTGAGGAAGAGAGCGCCCATTACTACATGAACTACCCCTACGATCCCGACGATTTCACCAAGGGTTTCGCGGCAATCGAGTCCACCCTGTTCATCGCGCTGCTCAGCTCAAGATGCTACAAGGAGAATCCGGAAGCATACAGGCGGGCCTACGAACTGCAGACATCGCTCTTCCGCGAACGCGAGTGGCCGCTGCACTGTGAAGCAGCACCGGAAAAGATGCAGCCCCTCATGGACGAGATCGAAACCAGGCTGCGCGGTCTCGGAGCCACAGTCATCAAGGAAATGGATGACGGAAGCGATCTTGATGCCTGCCTGATGAGGTTCAACCTGCCGGAGAAATTCAGCGCCGACTATTCGCTTGACGGAACAAAATGGGTTCAGGTGGCACAGAGGATCTCACGCAGCGAGGAAGCCATGTGCCGCTGGGAGGTTGTCTCGAACGATCCGGAAATGTGCAGGCAGTACAACGGCTACGTGCGCGAAATCACCGACAAATATGTAAGTGCGGGATACGCACATTACTGATCTTCATCAATCATCCGTACCGCAGAAAAAAAAGCTTCGGGGCAACCCGAAGCTTTTTATTCATGCGCCGTTCGCTACATGATTATTTCTTTTTCTTTGTGTTCTTGTCGTCCACGATCTCGGCCTCGCCGACTTCCACCGTGACCTCGACTGCAGGCTTTCTGATGAAGCCGACGATGGCAACCGCCATCACCACAACACCGCCGACCATGCAGAAGATTGCAAGGACATGGACAACGCTGACCAGTGTCTCCAGCGGTCTGCAGAACATCATTATGGAAATCAGCATCGTGATGATACCTTCAATGATGAAGTGCGACCTCAGCTCCGGGATTCCGAATGCGCCGGCAACGACGGCATTCTGGAATGCGACGATCGTAGAGAAGACGAGGTCGAAAGCGAATACGAAGACCATCACTACCAGTGCATCGCCCGGAGAGGCGATGGTGATGATGACTGCAGTCACACCGACGAAGATGTTGCAGATTCCCTTGATGATTGCAAGAACCTTCGTGGCACCTGTGAGTCTCCATTTGCGGACTCCGCTCAGCGTGAAGATTCCGTCAATGAATGCTCCGATACCGGCAGAAATCATCAGGATCATAAGGAACGATCCTGTGTGTGTCATTACGAGAATTCCGCCTACCAGGAGTATGAGTCCCGCGATCAGCAGCTTCAGAAGTCCCATTTTTCTGATGTTCATTGGTTTTCCCCCTTACTCTTTATTCCGTTTTTTCTATTGCATATGTCTCGACCTCGAAAATGAGGAGAGAATTCGGTCCCATGTTTCCGACCTGAGAGTCCCCGTAGCCAAGATCCGGATGGATGTAGAAGATGTAGTGTGAGCCCATCGGCATCAGCATCACGCCTTCCTTGAATCCGTCGATTACGGAATCGAGCGGGAATGTGGCATGCTCGCCCCTCTCATAGGAGCTGTCGATGACGGTTCCGTCAATCAGCTTGAGCTCATAGTCAAGCTCGACGCTGTCGGTTGCCTTTGCCTTGGCTCCGGTACCCTTCTTCAGAACCTTGTACTGAAGGCCTGACGGCATGGTAACGACACCGCTGTTTCGCTTGTTGGCAGCAAGGAAATCCTCGGCTTCCTTGAGGTTCTCGGCAGCAACCTTCTCCATTCTTGCCGCATATTCGGCAGGATACTCTTCCAGGAACGAATTGAGTTCGTCGTAGCTGAACAGCAGGCTGTCGTACATGGCATCGTATGCTCCAAGGTAGCCGAAGTATTCATCGATTTCCGGGAAGTTGTAGTACTGGTAGTACGACAGATAGGTCATGGCGTTGTCGACGCCGTAGTTCTGAAGGCACAGGACACCGAGTGCGTAACTGAATTTCTCGGCCAGTGTCTGCGGTACACTATCTTCCGCGGTACCGTCGGTATCCGCAAAAACAATTCCGAACGAAAGAACCGCCACTAGCATGACGGCAAGTATCTTCTTGAGCATGTCTCACTCCTTTATCTACTTTTACTGATTCTAACCCCTGATACCGCGTTTTTCAATCTTGCACACAAAAACTACACAAACAAGGCCGAATGCAGATCCCAGAAGAGCCCCCATGGTGTCGATGAACATGTCATACAGTGCAAAATGGCGGCCGAAGAACGGCTGGCAGAGCTCACCCATGTATCCGTACAGCGATGCCATGAGAGTAGCCGAAACCGCAGGCAGGATGTTCCTGCGCAGCGGATGGCGCCTCGACAGGCTGCAGTAACAGATGAAAAGGAGAAATCCTAACGCCGTATAGGCCAGGAAATGCCCAAGCTTGAAGCTGCCCGTGAACACCGGTGCCAGCTGGACGTCGGAACCCAACGTACAGTACGCGATTATCGCCATGACGAGGAGAGTCAGAAAGAAGCCGGTTATCTTCACTGTCCTGTCCACAGATCCCCCTGTCTGAAGCCTCTTTCCGTCATTGTCCTTTCCAGTTCCCTGAGAAAGCGGTTCTTGTCAGGGAAAAGTCTCGGGGCCGCAAGCCTATGGTTCGGAGTCTCGCACATCAGGCGCTCGATGACAATACCGGACGGGATATGCCTGAGGATGTGGATTGTATCCTGGATGTGGCGTGTCATGCACGGAACCGTTACCTCGCCTTCAAGGAACATGTCGTACAGCTCCGTGCCGGCCGCCACGTTCAGGTTGTGGATCTTGAGTGCATCGGGCCTCACGCTGTTGATGACGTCAACAGTCATGTCCAGTTCCCTGAGTCCCTCGCCGGGGAAACCCGTCAGGACATGGACGCACAGCTCAAGGCCATGATCCTTCACGGCCCTTGCGGCACGGATGAAGCAGTCCACGTCATGCCCGCGTTTCATTGCACGGAGGATGTCGTTGCTGCCGCTCTGAAGTCCAAGCTCCACACACACGATGCCGCACCTTTGCCTGTATGATGCAAGAAGATCCAGCCTGGCATCATCCACGCAGTCAGGCCGGGTTGAGACTATGAAGCCTTCCCATGCGTGAAGGGAGATGCAGAAATCATAGAGCTCACGGAGCTTGTCCACAGGAGCAAAAGTGTTCGAGAAGGACTGGAGATAAAGGGCGAAATGGTCTGTCTTATAGCGTCTCTTTATGAAGCCGATACCACGCTGGACCTGGGCTCTGATGTCCTCATAGTCGAACACAAAAGCATTTTTCAAACATTCTTCATGTTTGAAGGACATTGAATCTATGTCGTCCACAAAACCGCTGTCATGGCGGAAGCCGCTCTCGGAGCTTCTGAGATAGGCAGCCTTTGCACCATAGCTGTCGCAGTAGATGCAGCCTCTGCCCTCGCTGTCACGCAACCTGTTCGGGCATGAGAAACCAGCATCCACTCCCACACGGAACACTTTGTGGCCGTAACGCCGGATCAGATCTGAAGAATAGCTGTTGTACGGACAGTCCTGCATGGCGGCACACACATTTCACTCGAAACGGGAATCAAGTATCCAGCGGTTTCCGTTGACGAATGACTTGAAGTCCAGATCCTTCTTTGCAGGAAGCTGAAGCGATTTAATCCACAGAACCCCGTCGGCACAGGCAACTCCTATGCCGCGGTCCTTGCGCATGCCCACGACCGTACCCGGAACGGGAAGGTTTTCATAAGGCTCTTCAAGTTCCCTGAAGCCGCCCCATACTCCCGTGACTGCGATGTCGGTACCGTTGACCTTTGCCCATGCCTTGGGCCAGGGACTGCATGCCCTGACCGTGCGGTGGAGTTCGGAAACGGGCCTGTTGAAATCAAGAACCCCGGTCTCCCTGGTGATCATGGTGCAGTATGTGGCATTGCCCTGCTGGGGAGAAGAAACCGCTCTGCCTTCCACTATCTCCTTCAGGAGCGCAGGTACAAAAGACGCTGCCTTCTGCGCCACGACAGCCGACAGGCTCTCGGTGGTCTCGGTGCCGTCAAGGTCAAACGATGTGGTACCCCAGATGTCTCCCTCATCCATCTTGAGCCCCAGGTTCTGGAAGCTGATGGTAGCCTGTTTCAGGCCTGCCAGTATTGAAAACTGTATGGGGGATGGGCCTCTGAACATCGGAAGTGCAGACGGGTGCACATTGAAGCGCCCGTTGGGGAACATGTCCAGGAACCTGGGTCCGAAGATCTTTCCGAATGCAAAGGAAATCAAGGTATCTGCGCCAAGTCCCGCCACAGCCCCGCGGGCCTCTGTCCTGAGACTGTCGAACTGAAGAACCGGGATACCCAGTTCAAGAGCAGCTGCTTTTACAGGGCTAGGCACAAGCTTGCCGGATCTACCGACGCTTTTATCCGTCGAGGTCAGGACCCCTACGACATTGAAGGACCCTGCAAGGGCATGCAGAAGAGGCACTGAAATATCCGGTGTTCCTGCGAACAGGATTCTGGGCTCTGTCACTGAAACCTCTTACTTTCTTTTCCTTCTGTTCTTCTTCTCGTAGACGCGCAGGACCTTTGCACGCTCCTCTTCGCTCAGTCGGTCAACGAACAGCACGCCGTCAAGATGGTCGTACTCATGCTGGATCACCCTGGCCATGAGGCCGGAAGCCTTGAGCGTGAACTCGGCACCATCGGCATCCTTAGCCTTGATGATTACCTTGGACGGGCGCACGACATCGTGATAGACGCCGGGGACGCTGAGGCAGCCTTCCTCGTAGGGGTTAGTCTCAACGGAGTAACCGGTGATCTCGGGGTTGATGAACTCCTTTTTGGTTCCGTCGGGAAGAGAGACGATGAAGAACCTCTTGTCCACACCTACCTGAGGTGCGGCAAGGCCGATTCCGTCGGCGTTCTCAAGAGTCTCGTACATGGCTTCGATGAGAATATGAAGCGAATCATCGAACACGGTGACGGGCGTGCATTTCTCGCGCAGAACCTCATCACCAATCTTTACAATATCAAGCATGGCTTAAATATAGTGAATCAAAGGCAATGTTGCAACGTATGAACGCAGTCTCAGATGGCCATGTTGGTCTCCATGACCCTGTGCACCTCATCCGAGGCGGCAACAAAGGCATGGACGATGGCCGGATCAAAGTGGGTCCCCGCACCTTCCTTTATGATGTTCATGGCCTCGTCGAACGTGAAGCTCTTCTTGTAGCTGCGCACCGACACAAGGGCATCGAAGACATCGGCCACGGCCATGATCCGTGCAGACAGCGGGATCTGCTCACCCTTGAGGCCCATCGGGTAGCCGGTGCCGTTCCACTTCTCGTGGTGGTACAGAGCCAGGTTGTTGGCCTCCTTGAGGTATGCAGAATCCTTCTCGGACACAAGGCGGATGGCATGCTCGATGACTTCCGATCCCGCAGTGGTGTGGGATTTCATCACCTCGAACTCCTCGTCTGTCAGCTTGCCGGGCTTGTTCAGGATCACGTCCGAGACCTTGATCTTTCCGATGTCATGAAGAGGTGCAGAGTTGAATACGTCGGAGATGAACGCATCGGTCAGCTTGTCCGTGTATACACCTTCCTTCCTGAGCTCGCGCATGATGACTTCAGTGTAGGCTGCAGTCTTGCGGACGTGCTGCCCCGTACAGGAGTCGCGGCTCTCCACCATGTCTGCCAGAACCAGGATAAGGCCGTTCTGCATCTTGCTGACGACCTGCTTCTGGTGCTCCTCGTTCTCGATTGCCGCAACCATGTCCTCGGTTGTCTTTGTCACCGAATGGTAGAGGTTCTCGATCTCATCACCCGTCTGGATGTCCAGCTCGCGGATG
>Ga0310690_10011769_pt1 | contig 10777 bp, 8 predicted proteins | sample AusTroGonzalo_MG_2_FD_207661 | JGI IMG/M metagenome (GOLD analysis project Ga0310690, IMG submission 207661) | Bovine rumen microbial communities from tropical cattle in Woodstock, Queensland, Australia - Gonzalo_04 (v2) (version 2) | ecosystem: Host-associated > Mammals > Digestive system >...
AAGGCCTCCGTCCGGAAAAACGCCATAAAAAAGCGGCCTGATTCCGATGGGATCTCTGGCCGCCACAAGTGAACCGGACTTCGCGTCGTAGATGACGAGAGCGAACTCCGCGTCAAGTTCCTTGAACATGTCGGTTCCTTTCTCCTTCCAGAGGGGAAGAAGAACCTCGCAGTCGGATTCGCTTTTGAATTCGTATTTGCTCTCGAGACTTTCCTTTATTGGTCTGAATCCGTAGATCTCACCGTTGCAGACAAGGCTGTCGCCGTCCAGATGGAAGGGCTGCATCCCTGTGGGGTTGAGGTCCATGATGGCAAGGCGGTTGAAACCGAGGTATGTATTGTTATTATTGGCGACCCTCTCGAAACGGACCTGATCCGGTCCTCTTGAAATTGATTTCTCGAAAAGGCTCCTTACGGAGTCGGGAGAAACTGAGGTTGATGAAAAACCGATAATTGAACACATATCCCGCTCCTTCCGGTCCCGAAAACACGGGGCCGAGTATTATTGGGGATGATTATATAAAGTTGATAAAAAACAAACAAATACATATAATATTATAGCCATCATACTTTTTCCGTATGATAAAAAACCGCAATTCCAAGGAGCCTGCAGATGGAACTCAGAGTGCTGAAATACTTTGTCACTGTAGCAGAAGAACTTAACATCACACGTGCCGCCGAGAAACTGAACATCAGCCAGCCGCCGCTCAGCAGCCAGATAAAGAATCTTGAGGACGAACTGGACACCGTTCTGTTCATCCGCGGCAAGCGCCATTTGCAGCTTACTGATTCGGGAAAGCTCCTGTACAGGCATGCCAAGGAGATACTGAGCCTTTCCGACAAGACCGCGAACGAGGTCAGGCTGATGGGAAAACAGATGAACGGAACCATATCCATTGGACTTGTAGAAGGCTCTGCCCCGAACATCGCATCCAGATGGATTGAGTCGTTCATCAGGAACTATCCGGAGATCAAATTCAGGATCATGGACGGAAACAGCGAGGAACTGATTGAAAGGCTCCGAAGCGGTCTGATCAACCTTGCCGTGATAACATCGCCGTGCGACCAGACCCTGCTCCATAGCTTCAAGGTGGGACAGGAGAAGATGACGGCCTTCATGAGCAAGGACAATCCACTTGCCGCCCTTCCCGGAGACACGATCGACCTGGCGGATCTCAAGGGCCAGCCCCTGATCGTCCCCAGCCGGGAATCCATCAACGATATGATGTTCGAATGGTTCAAGGAGATAGGTTCGGAACCCAGAATCGTCTGCAAGATGGACAACTATCTGGATGTTGCGGCCCTTGCCGGATGCAATGTGGGAATAAGCATATTCCCAAAGACCTCATACGTCCTGAACCAGGAAATCGTGGCAAAGGAAATCGTAAACTCCGGCCGTTATGTGGAATATCTGTTCGTGTGGCTGAAGGGAAAACCGCTTCCGATGGCCGATGAAATATTCATTGATTTCGTCAAGAAATCACTGTAATACATTGGAGTCTTCGCCCGCGTTTCAATATATTCAGTTAAAATATACTAAACCATATTTGACAGCAGGCAACAGGCGTTATAAAATATTCTGATGTTCGGGAGGGTTGGAACGTGCAGAAACAAATGAATCAGGAATGGATGAGACATTGGGATTTCATGCTCATAGACATCATCTGCCTTCAGTTGTCGCTGATACTGGTCTGTTTTGTCCGAAGAGGTGTCTGGTTTCCTTATCTGGACCACTCACTCCGCTTCCAGGCAGCCGTCCTTTCCATGTGCCAGCTGGCTGTCATGCCTTTCTCCGGATACTATTTCACCATAGTCAGACGAAGCTTCTTTCTGGAACTGTGGAAAGTCCTGCAGTTCGCAATAGGAATAGCCCTTCTTGCCCTGCTCTATTTCTTCATCACAAAGACCACGGACGAGGCATCCCGTCTGCTTCTCATTTCCGTGATGGGCAGCTTCGTTGTGCTGGATCTGACGGGACGGACTTTGAACAAGAAACGCGTCTTCGCATCACGCAAGTCACACAAGAAACGTGCATTCCTTCTTCTGACCTCCACTTCAATGGTCAGAAAGACCTATGAGAAGCTGTTCAACGTGAACACAATCAAGGATTTCTTCATCTCCCAGATCTGCACGATGGATCCCGTAATCCCCGGCCAGTTCGACGACATGAAGATTCCGGTGTCTCATCTGAATGAGGAAACACTTCAGGAAATCAACCATACCTACATTGACGAGGTCCTTGTCGTCCAGCCGGATGACATGCCCATGCCCAGAGAATACATAGACATCTTCATGAACATGGGAATCACCGTGAACTATACGAACTCCTTCATGGAAAACTTCACCGAAATCCACAGGGTCGGTTATTTCGATGTCCTCACATCCTCGGTCAAGTTCGCATCCGCACTGTCGCTTGCGATCAAGCGTCTGTTCGACATTGTCGCCGGCTTCTTCGGCTGCATCTTCACGGGAATCCTGTACATCTTCATCGCTCCGGCCATCAAGAGAAAATCCCCAGGTCCCGTATTCTTCTCCCAGGAGAGGATCGGAAAGAACGGAAAGGTATTCAAAATGTACAAATTCCGCAGCATGTATCTGGATGCCGAGGAGCGCAAGGCGGAGCTTGAGAAGCAGAACAAGATGTCCAGCGACCTGATGTTCAAGATCGACGATGACCCAAGAATCATCGGAAGCGAGAAAAAGGACAAGAACGGAAAGCCAAAGGGCATTGGAAACTTCATCCGCAAGACCAGTCTGGACGAGTTCCCGCAGTTCTTCAATGTCCTGAAAGGCGACATGAGCCTGATAGGAACCCGTCCTCCGACGAAGGACGAATGGAACAAATACAGCCTCAGCCACAGAATCAGGATGAGCACCCGCCCGGGACTCACCGGAATGTGGCAGGTCAGCGGAAGGAGCAAGATCACCGATTTCGACGAGATTGTTGCTCTGGACCGCTACTACATCGAGCACTGGTCGCTGGGTCTTGACCTGAGCATCATCTTCAAGACCATTGTGGTCCTGTTCAAACACGAGGGAGCTGTCTGATGAAGAAAGACCTTTCAACAAAGAAATCATTGAAGATCGCCATCATCGGGCACAAGAGAATCCCTTCCAACGAGGGTGGAATCGAGAAAGGTGTCGAGGAACATGCCGTGAGGATGGTTGCTCTGGGACACTCCGTGACCGTCTACAACCGCGGCAGCGACAACATCAACGGCAAGAAGTACAACCAGAAGAAACTCAAGGAATACAAAGGAGTCAGGATTATCACCGTCCCCACCCCCAACGGAGGTCTGGGAGTTCTGATCTACTCCTTCCTTGCGACAGTGCACGCCATATTCCAGCACTACGATGTCATCAGCTACAGGGCATCCGGACCATGTGTGATGATAGGCCTGGCCAAGTTCTTCGGCCAGCGCTGCGTGGCATCCATCCACGGCTTTGACAGCCAGCGCGACAAATGGGGCCGTTTTGCAAAATGGTATCTGGAAAAAGGCGAAAGGCTCGCCGTAAAGCGTGCGGATGCCTGTCTTGTCCTTTCCCAGAACATGAAGCGCTATGTCAAAGAGAAATACGGAAAGGACGTCCTCTGCTTTGCAAATGGAATTGTGAAACCGAAGATTCTGGCGGCGAACGAGATCAGGGAGAAGTGGGGTCTTGAGAAGGACAGCTACATACTCTCCCTTGGCCGCATTGAACCTGAAAAGGGCATCCACTACCTTATCGAGGCTTTCAGGGACTGCAACACAGACAAGAAGCTTGTGATAGCAGGCGGAGACAGCAACCATGGCTATTACAAGAAACTTACAGAGATGGCCCAGGGCGATGACCGCATAATGTTCATCGGCCAGGTCAAGGGAACGCTCACCGCAGAGCTTTACAGCAACACATACATGTTCCTTCTGCCCAGCAATCTGGAAGGCATGGCCAACACGCTGCTGGAATCCATGTCCTACGGATGCTGCGACCTGGTTAGCGACATCCCGGAGAACACCGAGGTGGTCGGTGACCATGCAGAAACTTTCCCGAAGGGAAACGTCACGGTACTACGCGGAAAGCTCCAGAACCTTCTGGACAATCCAGATATCGTGGCAAACTACAAGTCAAACGCCTCGGACTATATCACAGGCAAGTACAGCTGGGACCTGGCTGTTGAGCAGATGATCCGCGTGTACCGCGGAGAGAAAGTCGAATACAACACTGTGTGGGAAGAATCCCTCAAAGGTGCCAGATGAAGAAGCTTGCTGTAATAGGACAGTACGGAACAGGACCAAAGTACCTCACTGGACAGGCCGTGAAGACAGTCTTCATAACGGACTGGATGAAACGCCGATACGGCGAAGACCAGATCGAGATAGTCAACACCTACGGCTGGAAGAAGCATCCGGTACGTCTGGTCCGCAGCATTGCAAAGGCCATGAAGGACTGTTCCAACGTGATGATTTTCCCGGCTCCTCACGGGGTCAAGGTGTTCCCTTCCCTGGTCTCGGCACTGAACAGGTTCTACAGAAAAAGGACATTCTTCATTGTCATAGGCGGATGGCTTGCTGATTTCCTGAAAAAGCACGGCCATATCAGACGAGCCACAAAGAAGTTCTACGGAGTCTGTGCCGAAACCAAGAGTCTGGTTGAGGATCTCAAGGCCATAGGAATAGACAGCAGCTGGTATCTTCCCAACTGCAGGGACTACGTGGAGATTCCCACGACCAAGGACATTAAAGAACCCCTTCACGTCTGCACCTATTCAAGGGTGACGAAGACAAAGGGAATGGCCGATGCGGTACAGACTGTCAGAAAGGCGAACGCCATTCTGGGAAAGGATGTCTTTTTCCTGGATGTGTTCGGCGCGGTCGACGGATCGTACAAGGACGATTTTGAGAAACTGTGTGGGGAAAACAAGGATGTGATGGCCTACGCCGGCACAAGAAACGCCGACCAGACCCTGGAGACGCTCAAAGACCGGTTCGCTCTCCTCTTTCCCACATACTATGAGGGCGAGTGCTTTGCCGGAACGGTGCTTGACGCTTTCCTGTCACGCACCCCGATAATCGCCAACGACTGGAAGTTCAATTCAGAGGTGATCAGGGACAGGGAGGATGGTTTCCTGTACCCCTTCAGAAATACTGATGAAGCTGCCGGAATACTTGTATCTCTTTACAGGGATCCCGGACTGTATGAAAGGATTCAGGAAGGTTGCAAGGAGAGCGCCGTGAGATACAGCTCGGACGTTGTCCTTCAGCAGCTTGCCGACAAAATGATATAGGAAGCAGACCGTGGAGAAGAAGAAACTTGGAATCATAGGTGTTGCAGGAACAGGAGCCCGCTTTGCCACAGGCCAGGCGGTGAAGATCCGCACTCTGCGAAAATGGTTCGCCGACAGATACGGAGAGGACCAGATTCTCTTTGCAAACATCGACAGCGCAAAGAAGCATCCGTTCTCCGTCCTGGGAAACATCAGAAGAGCGCTCAGCCAGTGTCAGAACGTGCTGTTCATGCCGGGTCAGAACATAGAGATATTCGCACCGGTGACGGCAGTCATGAACAAAATCTACAAGTGCCACATCCAGTACATCGTCACAGGCGGCGACCTGGCCGAAGTGCTCAGGAAAAAGCACTCGCTCATCAAGCACATCGCCTCTTTCGACGGGACGCATGTGCAGTCCAAAAAGCTCAGGGACGAGCTCAGGGAGCTAGGTATTGCAAAAGCCGAGTATCTGCCCAACTGCAGGGACTATGTTCCGGCTGTGGACTTCGACCATTGGAAGGATGAGCCGGTCAGGGTCTGCACATACTCCAGAGTCACCAAGGACAAGGGGATTCTCGATGCGATCGAGATTGTGAAGAAGGCCAACGTCCTTGCGGGAAAAGACCTGTTCAATCTTGAGATCTACGGAAAGATGTACGACTCGTTCAAACCCGAACTCGATGAAGCTCTGGAAAAGTCCGGCAAAATAGCCAGGTACATGGGAGCAAGGGAATCCAGCCAGACGGTGGATACCCTGAGAAGCTGCTTTGCAATCCTTTTCCCCACATATTTTGCCTGCGAATGCTTTGCTGGAACGGCCCTTGATGCGTTCAGCGCCAGAATCCCGATAATCGCCAACGACTGGCTGTACAACAGCGAGGTGATTGAGGACCACAGGAACGGATTCATCTATCCGTTCAGGGACAACGACAGAGCCGCCGAAATCCTATACGAACTTTACACAGACAAAAATTTATATAAAAATATCCAAATCGGATGTGAGGAAAGCATGTCACGCTTTTCCACAGATGTTGTCATGGGACAGTTCAATGCCCTGCTGAAATGAAATCGGAGAACGGAATGATACAGAGCAGGAAAGATCTTAAGGAATACCTCGAACAAGACAAGGTCGCACTGTGGAGCAAGGGCAAGAAACGCCCTTCCCTGTTCGGTGACGACGTCTGGAAATTCCAGATCCTCATGCGTAAGACAGAGTATCATCTCAATTGCTCCAGAACCCCTTTCGGCAGGATGATCGGGCTCTGCTACAAGGCCCGGTTCCTCAGAAGAAGCGTCAGACTTGGATTCGGCATTCCGTTGAATGTCTTTGGACCCGGATTGGCAATCGCACACTACGGTGCCCTGGTTGTCAACTCTAAGGCAAAAATCGGAAAGAACTGCAGAATCCATGCTATGGTTGTAATAGGTGCCACGGATGGAAGTCCGAACGCACCTGTCATCGGAGACAATGTGTACATTGGATCCGGTGCGAAAATAATCGGAGACATCCACATTGCGGACAACGTTGCCATAGGAGCAAATGCCGTAGTTGTGAAATCGATAGATGAGCCGGGAACCACATGGGCTGGAGTACCGGCGAGAAAGATAAGCGACAAGGATTCCTCCAGAAATCTTTGTCCTGACATCTTCAAGAAAAAGGAGACCGATAAATGAGGTCAGGAGATAAAAACCGTAAAAAGTTTTCCTATGCGCTCATAGAAGTCTGGAATCACAAATTCTGGATCCTGTTTCTGATGTTTGTGGCGTTCGTCATTCTGTGTGTTTACAGCTCGCTGCACGCGGAGGATTCGGCAAGTGCAAACCTTGTCCTGCGCTACGAACATGCATACGAAGGCCTGAATCCCAACGGCTCAAGGTTCAACATCAACGAACTGATGAGCGAGGACGTCATGTCCCAGGCAATTGAATACGCAGGTCTTGAGGGAGAACTGGGAATCGAGCAGCTTCAGAACAGTATTTCCGTCAGAGCCGCAGGTTCGCAGGATCCAAAGAAGATGTACATCGCCACCGAGTACACCATAAAACTCGCAAACACATATCTTCCGAAAAGGATCAGCGCAAGATCGATGCTCAATCTGGTCCTCCAGTGCTACAAGAACTACTTCCTTGACCACTACGGAAGAAACGACGGGGTTCTGGAAGTGGACTGGTCGGAAACCGATTCATGGGAGTATCTTGAGTTCGCAGACATCATGGGAGTCAAGATAAACAACATCATCGCCTATCTTGAGACCATGCAGACAGAAAGCGGAACCTACAACTACAAGACCGAGGGTGAGACTTTCCGTTCCCTCCAGGATTCCGTTGCGGCATTCAGAGACATTTATCTGAACAAGTACACGGCATACATAACCAACAACAACCTTTTCCGCGATCCGATGAAATACAGAGGAAAACTGGAATACCGCAGGTTCCTCATCAGCCAGTCGTCCAAGAAGAACAACGAGATGTACATGATCAACCAGGATGCCCTGGGCATGTACGACAAGGCAATGATCACCTTTGTGATGATTCCCATGTACGACGAAGTGAACGGAATGCAGATGACCAGAACGGAAACCGGAATGGATCTGCTGACCGAGTCATCGATGTCCCTTGCCAAGATCCTTGAGGTCGATGAACAGGAATTGAAGGTCATCAACGGGGCAATCGCAAGAACCTACATGGCCGAAAAGAATCCGCAGAAACATGAGACAGCCAATTCCATGATTCAGGAAATGAAGCAGAGCCTTAACGGACTGATCAAGAGAATCCTTCATGTTGTCCATGACTATGAAGAATCCAGATACAAGAACTCCATCTCATACAACATTGAGACCTATGGTGTGATGACCGGCTACAGGGTCAAACGGAATGCAATTCTGGCACTGATTGTCGGATTGCTTGCCTCAGGAGTGAATGTGGTTCTTGCAATGGTCAAGAAGGAGGAAAAGGAGGATAAGGAAGTATGATCAGAGAATTCCAGCTTTCCAGATATATCCGCAAATGGTGGTGGTTGATCGCTGTCTTCTCAGTCCTCAGCGGAATTGTCTTCTTCTTCGCCATCTCTTCAAACCAGACCTACAAGGCGCAGACGCTCATCGAGTTCACCAACCCGGAAGCCAAGGACGGCCTCTACCCTACCGGAGATGCCATCGATGTACAGGAAATCAGATCCTCCGCTGTCATCTGGAACGCTCTTGAGAGCATAAACCGCAAGGATAGTGTCGATTCCGTCAGAAAAAGAACAAGCATCAATGCTGTGATTTCCGATGAGGATGCCGCCAGACAGACAGCACAGTGGGCCAAGGGAAACAGTTATGAGTTCTTCCCCACAAAATACATTGTCTCATACGAGTCTGCAAAACATGAAAGCGCATCCAATGCCCAGAAAGTCGTCGAGGCAATTGTCGACAGCTTCCTGAACACATATTCAACGAAGTACATGACGGTCTCACATGTTCCCAACAGCGTCGAATCTCTTCAGAACCTGAACTACGACTACATTGAATGGGCAGAGATCATAGACAGCTTCATCCAGTCTGACAGAGACTATCTGAACAGCATAATCGAGACAGGAACATCCTTCCGTTCCTCCGCTTCCGGCTACAGTTTCCAGGACCTTTACAACGAATACAACCTCATCTATACAATCTATCTGCCGTCGCTGTATTCGTTGATCCTCAAGAACCATGTCACATCCGATCCGGACCTTCTCATTTCCAGGTACCAGTACCGCAAGAACCAGAACACCCTTGCAATAAAGAACTACACCGAGGCTCTTGAGGTTGCGGAGAACATGCTCACAAACTATGAGCGCAAGAATGAAGACACAATGCTCTACCACTGGGGCAGTGACACCACGGAAACAGGTTTGCTGCAGTCTTCAGGAAACAACTACGTCATCAGATCCGTCTACAAGAATTCGGATGAGAATGTTTCCAAAGCGACAAACACATACGATACAGTCCTTCAGCGCTACATCACCCTCAGGTCTGAAATAGAGCAGAGACAGGAAGACAACGAGTACTGCGATTACGTTTTCTCCGCCTTCCGCGATGACAGGAACAGGACATTCACGACTGTGGATCCGCAGGCAAAGAATCAGGTCGAGGAACTGATAGACTTCATTGAAGCAAGACTCAGGGTTTTGGACAAACTTCTCAGCGTAACAGCTTCCGAGCATATCCAGAAAGAGGTCATGAAAAACCTCATGGTCCGTTCCACTGTCAACGTCAAGGAAACAATCAACGTCAAGCTCTACACTGTTCTGATCGTAGTTGTGTTCTTCATCTTCGGTGTGACTGTGGCTGTCATCCTCGGAAGAAGCCTTGACTTCGTCGAGTACCATTTCTACACCGACCCGGCAACGGATCTGCCGAACCGCATGAAGTGCGACAACGAGATAAAACAGTACGGCAACAAGATGCTGCCTGTTCCGTTCACCGTTGTCGTCATATCCCTGACGAACATGAACGACATAAATGCCGTCGTGGGGCGTGATGCCGGAAACGAGGTTCTGCGAGTGTTCGCAACCCACATCAAGGACAGCGCCGAGCAGTTCGGTTTTGTCGGATACAACGGAAGCCTTACGTTCATGGGTCTGTTCCCAAGCTGTGATGTTGCCCGTGCCACATTCTTCAACAATGTCCTGAAGAGATCCATCTCGGACTTCAACCGCGGTGAACACGGAGTCGTCATCAGATACAAGATCGCAAATGCCACTGCAACCGAAAACAGCCCAAGAACAATCAGGGAGCTGGTTTCAATGGCAATGTCCCAGCTGAGAATCGAGAACGTTGTTGTTGCCGAAGAAGAGGCTACCCCAACCATTGGAGAGTAAGATGGAATACTCCTCCTCGATGAAACAGCAGAAGAGATTCGCAGGACCGGTCATGGGACTGATCTATGCATTTCTCATTGCCATATCGAACATGAGGAATTACTTCCTCCTGGTCAACATACCTTGGTATGCGACCCAGTTTGCATATGCTGCTGTCATCCTGTTGGGCATAGCCTGGATTTTTGTCTCCGGAAACACTTCCCGCATCAACACATCGATGAATGTCATGGCAGTCCAGATGATTCCGAATCTGATCATCGTGACGTGGTCCATCGCTCTCTGGGTAAGGGAACGTGAGTCGTTGGCTTCCATCCTGAGAGGTTCGTCACTGGCACTGTATCAGATCCTGCTTCTGATCATGCTGCTTTTCGCAGGAGTAATGTTCGGAAGAAAAGCCATCGAATACACGGCGTTGAGTTTCGTCATCGCCAACACATTGATATTGCTGGACGTCATGCGCCGTTACGGAGTGATGTCCACCATCACAGGCTTCGCCCAGTTCCTCATGTCCATGGGTTCCGTCGACAATGTCATATCCACAAAGCTTGAAGTACAGGACCTGACATTCGGCATTGGAATACTGCTTGTGTATTACATTGTCGATGGAAAGGAAGAGCACTGGCGCAAGTTCTATATTGCGGCACTCGCTTTCTACTTCATCACCGGCCTGAAAAGAATCCTGTTTCC